>Ga0315293_10001703_pt1 | contig 21335 bp, 14 predicted proteins | sample YL17G13_20_MG_FD_203071 | JGI IMG/M metagenome (GOLD analysis project Ga0315293, IMG submission 203071) | Sediment microbial communities from Yellowstone Lake, YNP, Wyoming, USA - YL17G13_20 | ecosystem: Environmental > Aquatic > Freshwater > Lake > Sediment | place: USA: Wyoming | collected... | reverse complement strand
CGAGCTCGACCTTTTCGCCGAGATGGCTCTTTCTGATGGCCTCGCACAGGCGTTTGCATCTGTTGACCGTGTTCATGATGACGCCGATGCATCCACCATCCTCGATCAGATGTTCGAGCCGGGATATGATGAGATCGTTGTCGTTGGCGATGTGAGAGACCGAGACCTTGGATCTCCGCTCTATCATATGCGGGCAGCGCTCCTCGATCTCCCCATCGGGAGTCACCAACGTGACTCTCGGGTAGGGAGCTGATGAATGGAGTTCCTTCTGGTCATCATCGAGGTAGGCACGGATCAGGCTCTCCCTCCGCTCGGAAGGGAGCGTGGCGGACAGGATGATGACCGAGCATCCGATCTTCCTGCACCATCTCAGCAGGTGATGGATGAGGTTCTGCATGTACGTGTCGTAACAGTGGATCTCGTCCAGTATGAGGACCTTGTCGGCGAGCCCGAAGAGACGAATGCAGTTGTGCTTGACCTGGATGTTGGACATCAGGATCTGGTCGATGGTCCCGACCGAGACATCTGCCAGGAGCGACTTCCTGTTTTCTGACATCCACCAATCTGCGACGGCTCCCGTCTCCCATTCGGAAGCCATGACCATCAGGTTCTTGTAGGTCGCATTCATCTCTGCATCCGCATGCATTAGATGCCAGTTGTATCTGTCCTCTCCTCTATAGATGTTGGCGAGTGTCCCCTGGAGCCTCTCGAACATCGCATCCGAGGTCGCCTGCGTCGGCAGGGAGTAGGCTATCCCCGCATCATTTCCTCGCTCCTTGAGGACGCTGGCGATGTACATGGCAAGTTCGGTCTTGCCACCGCCCATGGCATCCTCGACGATGACGAGGCTGGGAGCCACCAACTTGTCGGAGATCTTGGCACCGATGTCCTGAAGAGGATTTGCCTTCTCCAGGTGGGAGTTCACGCCGAGGAATGTCAGTGACGAAACCCTTGGCTCCCTGTTCCTGATGCCGAGTCCTTCGATCTTCTGTCTGATGGTGGGCTTGATGGTTTCCATGTACTCATCGATGGAGAAGTCATCTCCTGCGGTTAAACAGGGAGGGAACAGATCGGAATCGGAAGATATCCAGTCGGAGAGGGGGATCAGCCCTCCGAGGATCACCATCGCCTCTCCGGTCATCTTCATCCCGATCGGATTCGGGAACCCTCCAAACACATCCCTGATCACGGATGCCACTTCGCATCTGCCATCGTGCCATTTCTGATTTCCGACGGAGTGGAGTTGACGCCTGTTGCCCGTGAATCTCATCTCTTCACCAATGGTGTTCGAGATGTCTGGTCGATACACGAATCTGCCGTGATGTCCGCCAATCACGGAACTCAGGGCCCAGGCATCATCTTTCGAGATGGGGAACCCGAGGAATCCTTCATTCATCATTCCGTAGAGGGCCCATGTCGAGACGATGCCATGATATGCTTCATCGTTGAGGATGAGGGGGAACTCGTATCCCAGTTCCTTCAGGATGTCCATCTGTTCCTTGCGTTTCGCCTCGAAGGGAGGGGATATCTTGCCGATGTCGTGCAGTCCTGTGGAGAGAGACACGAAGGACTTGCAGTCGTCGCCCTCCAGCCCGATGGCCTTCTCGAGAATGCGTCTGGAGGTATGGGTGAGGAGCATATCCCACAGCACGCCTGTCACCAGCCCAGAATCCAGCAGATGACATACGACCGGGTGGAACACGATGGGTCCATCCGTCCAGACCTCGTACTTCTCGAGTGATGACTTTCCCCAGAGATGCGACAGTTCGGTTCTCATATCATCTCCACTTCCTCGCCCGTCTGAACCTAATGATATCTCGAATGCCGGATCGAGTCAAGACGTTTTTGGAGAAATCTTTCACGGGGTTCGGTTCGGTAGATTTCGTCAGATTCTCAGGAGCAGTTGGTGAACCCCACATTGATCGCTTGATGTCGGGTCGGGAACGAGAGGGGCCATCCGTCAGGATGGCCCCTCTCGGTGCTCGTGCAGCTTCTACGCATCCATCATCACGCAGCCAGCTCCGCTGCGATCTCCTCTGCGAGGGCCTCGACATCATCCCTTGCCGAGAGCGGGTCGGTGGTCGTTTTGCTCTTGGCTCGCTTGGCGATCTCGCCAGCCAGGGCATCGAGGCCGGCCGCCTTGAGGGCGGTGCTTGCGATGACGATGGCCGTCAGTCCGAAGGCATCGAGCCAGTCACCGGCGAGGTTGGAGAGAGACTCCCCGTTCTCCTTCCTCTCCCTGATCATGTCGAGCAGGGTCTCGAGGAGCGTTGCGGCCTCGTGCCTCGGGGTGGAGGGGATGGAGACTCCGGCATCTGCGGAGATGAAGTCGTCGACCTCCTGAGGGACGAGGGGGATCCACTTCGCATCTTCCGTCAGGCTCGTGGGAACCAGTCCTCCTTTGTCCATTTGACCGGTCTTGCTGTCGAAGGAGGAGACCTTCGGCATGTTGTCGGTCCAATCTGCGAAGGACTTGGTCAGGGGGTCTCCGAAAGAACGACTCCCTGCGGTGGAACAGAGGGATCTTCTGCAGCTGGAACGGGAAGACCCTCCGAGTAGCAGCGACGATCCACCGAGGGAATCAATGTTGGAACCGGCGTAGAATGCCTGGGTCATACCGTTCGATCCTTGCGCCCCACCTATCCCGAGTGGTCCACCCGGTGCGACGCCATAGAACGCATGGGCATCGATGCCGGTCGGGAGCGAGGCCTGTGCGATGGACTCCTTGACATTGCTCCTGTCGAGGACCCTGGTGCTGTCGAAGCCGACGAAGCTCGTGAACGGGGTGAGGATCTGATGGGCCACCCCGAGCCTCTCGATCTCCTTGGATCGGGATTCGTATGGAACTCCATCGCTCCAGGACTTGCGGACGATCTCCATGACCTTCTCCCTGGCCCACACGAAGCGGGCCTCCGGGCGATCGGTGACGGGGATGGTCATCTCGGGGATGCCTTCGAACTTGACCTTGACCTTGTCGGGCCTCTCCTCGATGTCATCGAGGGCGATCATCACCGGGCGTCCTCGGACGGGATGGGCGCACTGGAAGGTGTTCTTGCCGATCTTGATGTGGCGAAGCGTGAGGCCACCGATCAGGAAGCGATCGACGGAGGCCTGCAGCTCGTCCTCGTCGAAGTGGGAGCCTGTCTGTTCGATGTAGAATCCTCCGGAGGCATGGCTCATGCATTCTCCGATGAAGCGCCCGGGGGCGGCTCCGACGAGGATGACGTGGACGGCGATGCCGATCTCCAGGAGGGCCTTGATCGAGTTGACGAGCTCGGTGTAGTACATCTGGCTCACCAGGGCATCGGTGACCACGACGAGGTCGGTGATGCATCCCGGCCTCTGCGAGAGGTCGGAGAGGACCTTCCGGAATGCCTTGTCGAGCTGGGTGCCTCCTGCCGTGGAGATGTGGGAGATGGCATCCACGGCCGAGGTTCCGAACATCCTCTCCGGCCTGAGTGCGGGGTCATCCGCCCATCGCAACGTGCAGCTGTCTTCGAAGGCGTAGATCAACTTCAGTCCATCTCCGATCCTGTCGGCGATCTTCCTGCACATCTCCTGTGCCACGCTGAGACCCTGTCCGGACATGGATCCGCTGTGGTCGATCAGGAGTGCGGTGCTGCCCCACTTCGGGGCCTTCTTCTCGTTCCTGACGACGGGGACGCCGACGACGAGGTACTTGCCCGTGGCGACATCCTTGGTCTCGTCCTCGGCCTCATCCTCGATGTCATCGTCCCACTCCATCTCCTTGGCCTCGGCCTCCGAATCCTCGTGCCACAGGGCGCTGACCTCGGTCTCGAATCGGACCGTGATCTGTCCGACCGGATCGACCTCCTCGTTGATGACTCCATCCTTGATCGTGCCGAAGTCGGATGACGGGTTGGTGACGTTGAGGGTGAGATCGAGCCTGCACGATGTGTTCTTCGCACCGGGATCGTTCTCGTCGAAGTGGGATTGCTGTGCTTCGGTCCCACCGTACTTGGGGCCATTGATCAGCGGGACGATGTAGCAGCCGTGTCCGGCCTCGACCTGTGGCCATGCGACGACCTCGGTCTCGACCTCGACATCTGCTCCTGCGGGGACATTGGCGAGCTGGAGGCGCATCTCGTCGGATGCGACCTCATCTGCGAGGACGGCCGTGTGGCCCGCCTGCTTCGCCGTCTCGAATGTCTCTGCCGCCTCCTGCTTGGGGAGGACGACGGTGGAGATCTCCTGATCCCCGGCCTTGAGCGTGACCTTTCGGATGGCCCAGTCGGGATGGAGTGGGCAGTGATATGTCACATCGGCGGGTTCTCCGCCGTTGACGAACCTCTGCTTGATCCTCAGGATGGCGAGGTTGGGGAACATCTCCCCGGTCGCCGAGATCTCCTTGAGGGGGAGGTTGGATCCTCCGGCCTCGAGGGTTGGGGACTGCATCTCACTTGTCATTTCTCTTCACATTCCTTCTGCCGAGGAAGATATCCTGGGCATGTAGTTTTGCCGTCATCTGCCTGATAGGTCTGAGACCTGGGATGAGATCCACGAATGACATCTCCAGTCCCATCTCGAAGGCCATCGAGCTGACGGCATTCTCGTCCAGCGCATCTCCTGCGTAGACGATGAGGAGCTCCACGAACATGCCTGTGTCGTCGCTGCCGACGCCGATGTTGAGGTCGCTGATATCTTCCGGTTTCTTGACGATCCTGTAGGCCTCCACCGCAGATGCGAGGTTGACGGCAGTCCTCGACCACTCGATGGCCTTCGAGGTCGTGGGGGCCGTCGACACCGTGAGCGGAAGGTGTCCCTTGATGTGGCGGTAGAAGGACGCCTGGCTGATTCCGAGTTCATCGCAGAGTGCCCGGGCGGGTGCGGAACCCTCGGACAGATAGATGTTGTCCACTGCCCATCTGTGGCGACTACAGATCTTGCATCGGTCGGCCTGGCTCGTCTGATTGCGTTTGGCTGGCATCGTTCTCACTCCTCGATTGATCTTATACCACCATCCGAGAGTTTGTAAACCACTTTTTTCGGCAGGCGAAAATGTTTTGGGGAGGAATAGGGCGGACAATTGGGAGAAATGGGCGGTCAATTACGCCCTATTCTGAGCACGATCATTATGCATATGATCAGATGAGGATTCTTGTCAGTGGTTTTGCCGTGCGGCGATCTTCAACATCCTCTTCGAAGAGGACGATCTGTCGGACCAGTACTTGTAGTCGGGATTGGTGTCGATCTCCTCCTGAGGGATGTGACGGAAACGTGAAGGAGGTTTTCAACTGTTTCTGAAAACTCTGAAGAAACAGGAGAAACACTCAGTTCTGTGGTATGAGATCGGTGTCGAACCTTGACAACAGATTCGATTCTGAGGCTCCTCCGGCCAAACCACCGGAGGGTAAGATCGAATTGGTTTCGGAGTCCCCTCTGGTCTCCATCTGAACCATGAAGGAAGAGGCTGGAGAGCCCTCCAGAGGATCAGGATTCCGAAGACATCCGGGCTCACAGCCCCGGGACCCATATCTGCTGGGAGTCGGGCGACCAGAGGTCGCCCGATGAACTTCAGGGAAGCGTCCCAAGTGAGGGTGAGACTCCCTCAGGATATTCCCGACTCACAACTGGTCGGTCGGGTGGGCCGCCTTCGGCGGCCATCAGGGGGTTGAAGTGACCCCCGTCTTGGAACTGGGAGTTTCTCCGAGTTTCGAGAACCAGGGATGTTCTCCTCACCTGGCTGGAGCGTGTAGCGGTGGGCTCCCCCATACGATTGATCATCGAGGAACGGTGGCATCCCCTTCAGATCGACCTCCAGTGCGGCCTCTCCGAATGTCGGGTCGAGAGGATCTCCCGAGACCCAGATGGCCCTATCTCTCGGATGTTCATCATCCCAGATGTCGATCAGGGCATCGAGGAGTTTCCACTGATTCGGCGAATTCCATCTTCACCTCGTCTTCCGAGTATCCCAACTCGAGGGCCTCTTGGTCGAATCTTCTCCTCCCATCTGGCGACAGATCGCCGAGGAAGGTGTTGAAATGTTCCTCGAATTGCTCCGGTGGGATCTCTCCACGGAATCCTTCTGACATGATCTTGTCGATCTTGTCTGGATCCGTCCTGTGGTATCCAAATGGTGGCATCGCCAGCCGCACCGTCGCATCGATTGCATCGGCGATGCGATGATGTCTCTTCGAGTCCATCCTGGATGACAGGCGAACCATCCTCCTGATGATGGAGGCGGTCCTTTCCTCTGGTGGACGGTATGGTTCTGGAGTGGATGGAGTCGTCGAGAAGGGCAGGTACTCCGATGTGAGTGGCCTCGGCTGTCCGGGAGGAGACCCGAGTCCTGACGAATCGACCACGAAGTCGGTCCACTCCCTGACCTCCGCCGGGGGAACCTCTCCCTTGGACAGGTTGGAGAAATATTCTCCTAGGTAACCCCTCGCCAGGGCGTCCACGACATCATCAACATCGACGTCATACATCCCCTTCTCGATCATCTCCCTCCTCTGTCTCATGAACCTGATCTTGGAGGCAGTCTCTTGGTCCCTTGTGTTCTCCTCCTGTAGGGCGACGATCTGTTGATCGATCCGCCTGATGTTCCTGACCCTGTTCTCCGACCTCATCTGCGAGAGCGTCCTGAGGATCTGTCCCTCCTGTCGCTTGATCCTCTTCTCGATGAAGTCCTTGGCGGAGTCCCCGAAGCTCTTCCTGAGGTACTCGGCCCTCGCTTTCATCTGCTCCGATGTCATGAACCCCTCGAGGGTCGCATTCTCCGACGACAGCACCCTCGACACGGACCAGTTGCGGATGGCCTCCTGGAAGTTCTTGGACTGGACCACGTTGTGTATCGAGTTCCTGATGGCGTCCTCGAATGCAGGGAGGTTTCCGTGAGCATAGGCTATCGCCTCGGGGACGCTCGTGATGTATCCGAATCCCTCATTGCTCGCAGCCTCCTGATCGAGATCGATGTCTTCATGTGCGATTTGGCTGAGGGCATGGGCTCCCTCGTGCCTCCTCGTCATGTCGGAGATGTTGCCGGTGGAGAGGTCGAGGTTCCTCAGGAACAAGCTTATGGTATGTGAGACGGGATAGCCCGAGAACGTGATGATGATGGGAGAGTACGACCCGGTGTGGTTCTTGGCATTCTTGACGAACAGGCCAGCCTTGTTGGTCAGATCGAACCCCATGATCGTCTTGGGATCCTTCTTGTAATCCTCGCACAGGTATTGGTAGCGAGAGAAGTCTATGCCGTACACGATGACACGGTTGGCATACCGTTGCAGTTCTTCCGCAGACACCCCGATCCTCGTCGCCTCGCCCTGCAGGGCCCCGATCAGTCCAGGCGTCTCCGACAGGAGGGAGACCTTGACGACCTCCTCCTTGATCGCCTGGTCGATGAAGGGTCTCTCTTCACTCACTATCTCGTCTCTTCTCTGTCGTGCGACGGCCCTGATCTGTCCGATGTTCGGGATCCCGTCGGCAAACTTGAGCTGCTCCAGCTCCTGAGGATGATCGGAGATGTACTGCAGGATCTCCTCCGGTGGAGCGAAGCTGTTGAGACATAGCTCTCCCTTGCGATGCGCCCGTGGCTCGCTGATGCCGGCCGTCAACCACGAGAAGTCACCACCGAATGTCTCGTGGACCCTCGCTATGTCCTCGTCCTTCAGCGAGCGATCCCCAAACAGCTTCAGTATGTAATCCTCCATCCTCGGGAGTCCGACCTCCGGCCCGACCAATCCCCTCCTTCCCAGCTCGATCAGGGACTGCGAGATGGACTGGGATGCCATTCCCTGGGCGGGGGTGATGGTCGAGTAGGGTGCCCGTTTCAGATTCTCGTTCTCGACGATCGCAACCGTCATGTTGGCGTAGAAGGATGGGTCTCTCACGATGGATGTGGCGATGTTTGCGAGCGGCACGACGGAGTCGCTCATCTCCAGTCGATCTGCTCCATAGAATCCGTCGGCCGGAGAGAACTCCCTGTCCAACACCTCCCTGTCGGCCGATCGTGTGAGCTCGACGATGAGATCCTCATTCCCGGGCGTCATCATCTTGGAGAATCTGGGGTGTATCTCCGTCAGCAATCTCTGGAGACCATCCTGCCCCATCGTCCTCCTCTCCTCGTCCTGATCGACCCCACGGAGGACCACCACCATGGATTTCGGAGACATCCTGAACCTTGCGCTTCCTATCAGTTCGGCGGCGGCATCGTGTCCGACGAACTTGGTGAGGGCGGAGATGTAGTTAGTCCCGTAGTGCTCGGACATGTCGAAGAGGCTCAGCTTGTCGTTGTACTCGAAGTAGTGCCGTGTGCCGTCCTCGTCTTCGTAATGATCCTCGTGTGGGGAATCCCTCATCAACCTCTCGTACGTCTCGCCGAACCTGGACATGGCATCCCACAGGAGGAGGAAGTCGTGGTCATCCTTGTCGCCGAAGAACGCCAGCTTCGATGCGAGGAACTCGTTCAGGCTGGACCAGAATCTCTCCACATCGTACTTCACCTCGTAGGTGTCGGTCATATCCGCCACCTTCTGAGTCAGGAGCTCGTGCCCTTGCTGAGAGATGAAGTCTGCGACCCTCCGGGCCCCGTGCTTGATGGGAGAGATGTCCGAGAATTTCCCGGTCCATTCGATGTCGTTGGTGCTCAGATCCCCGAACAGGTCGGCACGACGGAACATCGCCATGTCGATGCGATCGGAGATGCGATGCTTTCCCCTGGCATCCATCCTGGATGACAGGCGCAACATCCTCGGGACGATGGATGCCTGCATCCTCATCCGCCTGACCTCGTCGTTCTCCTCCGGCACGATGTCCCGTGGTAACATCTGCTCGACGGGCCACCTGTCATCGACCTCCTGGTAGATCCTTTGTGCGAGTGGGAGTTTCGCAGGCTCCATCGGGGCGAGGGGCCTTCCCTCCTGCAGGGCGGAGATGTCATCTGGCAACCAGTGCTTGTGGAATGTATCCGTCGGATAGACCACTTCCATGTATCTAAGTGGTCTATCCGGAGGAGGATCCTCGTTCATCATCTGTTGCCTGACGGCTGGCTGGACCGACGCCATGGTCTGGGCGTACAGCTTCGGATCGTTCTTCCTGAGGATCCTCAGGGCATTGGTCATCTGTCTGGGAAGGTCGCCGTTGGTGGTCCTGCCCGATATCATGGATGCGAGGTTGGGGATGATGTGTGGTGCCGCCCTGGATGCGATGTCGAGGGCCGCTGCCTGCACATTGGGGATATCGTAGTCATCGTCCTTGAAATCTGACCCTCGGATCCTGCCCTCCGATCTCGCCACCAGTGTCGGGAGCAGCATCACGATGTCATGTGGGACCGCCCTCTGAGGCTCCCCCTTCTCCTCCGTGTAGTAGTTGTGCCTGTAGAGGGACAGGACGGCGGAGATGACGCTCGGGTCCATCTCCGTCCTGAGGAATTTTGCCATGAACCGACCACCCCCTGGCGTTTCTCCGAAGTTCTCCCCATCCGGCATCCGGTGAAAGAACATCTCGCTCACGGCCGATCGCCTCCAGTACTTGGAGGGGTTGCTCATCATGTCCCCGATGAACTCGTCCTTCTTCGATTGAGGGAGTCCTTTCATCAGCGTGGGGAAGATCGCCGCTCTCTCCCATCCGGGTTCTCCGGACATTATCCTCTCTCGCACCTTCTCCGCAAGAGCCGGGAATCTCGGCTCCTTCTCGATGTCATCGATGAAGACCACATCGGTCAGCGTGCTCGGGGGGAGCCCCTCCTGAAGCTCCCTGTCGATCATGATCGAGGCGAGCTCCAGCCTCATCCCGGGGTCGATGTGATCGACGATGCTGGAGAGGATCGAGGGGTCCTTCCTCACCATCTCGATGAGCTGGATGGATGGCGTCATGGTCAGCATGTCCTCTTCCGTCACGTTGATGTGTTTGCTGTTCTTCTGTATCTTGAGCCACATCTGGAGGAAGGGGCGGTACTTGTCGATGGGGGGCTTGTCCTCCTTGCCCTGGATCTGTTCGACCTTGTACTTGCGGTCTCTGGTCCCCTGATCATTGTACATCATCCAGGCCTGTTCGTACGCCTCTGCCTCGTCGAGGTCCTCGTCGACATCCATGAGGAAGTCCTCGACATCGTACTTGTCTCCTCCAGAATCTACCAGCTCCACGGTGGTGTGGGGGTAGCCCCTCTCATCCCTCAGGGACCAGATCTCGGACTGTCCACTCCTGACCTTCTCCTCGTAATCATCTCCTCCGACGCAGTGTCCCATCAGGTTCCCCTCGTTGTCGAGGTCCGTCCCTGGGTCCTGCGGGTTGATCTGGACCATCCTGTATCCACGGCCAAGATCGATGGCATTGTGCTCGGGATACATGTAGAGACCCGGGTCTCCATCATCCATGTTGAGCGTGAGCTCCTCGTGCCACTGGTCGGAGGAAGCCCTGGCATCATCGATGTTGTGGTAGTGGGAGATGTCGAATCCGGGATGGTGCAACATGTCGGATGCCCAGTCTCGGATCCTGATGATGTCGTGCTTCATCGCTTCTAGTTCCGAATCGATCTGGGCTGGCTCGGTGAGGCCATCGTTCCGCATCTTGTCCCTTAGCTTGTAGGATAGCCACTTCCTGATCTTGTTGGGGATGCCGTTGGTCTCGTCGAAGACGAAGGAGAGGATTGGCTCGGGGACCTTCCCCTGGCGGAGGAAGTTGATGGCTCCCTCGGCGCCAGCACGACGGAACATCGCCATGTCGATGAGGTCGGAGGTGGCGTGGCGTCCTCGCAGGTCCAGGTTCGATGCGAGTCCGATGAGGTGTCTCATTTCCCTTTGGATTCGGGGAATGGGGGGAACTATCCTTCCAGCTTGTCAATCCATCAAAGATGGAGTATCATTCCGTCGTGATGACGGATCCGCCCGGAGGCCAAGATGAGGACCACGATCGTGTGCCTGCTCCTATCGTTCCTGTTCACCACCGTTCATGCCGATGCGCCGAGGTGCAAGCTGACGATCCTCTGGGAGAGCGAGCACGGGTTCGTCAGCGCCTCGTTTCCCTGCGACTGGGCTGGCACCGCAATGGTCGAGGGAGACGAGAACCTCTTCATCGTGTGGGGACGAGGGGATAAGCCGAAGAGCTCCCTCGAGATGTTCCGTCACTGCAGCGGCTGGCGGCACGAGGGTTGGACGAGGGCTTTCCTGGAGGTCATCCGATGATATCCGTTCCCATGAGGCTGTTGATGGGTCATCTGATCGGCGACTACCTGTTCCAGCCGAGGGAGATGGCTGAGAGGAAGGGCGAGAGGGGTGGTCTCTGGTGGTCCCTGGTCCATGGGGTCATCTACACCCTGTGCGTCTGCCTGGCCCTCTGGAGCTTCTCACCGATCACGATGCTGGCGATCTTCCTGACTCACTGGCCGCTTGACAGGTTCAGTGTCGCAGGCTGGTGGTGCCGTTGCGTCCTCGACAGGCACCCGATGGATGCCTCGTTCTGGGGGCCGAAGGCCAGGGATGTGCGGATCGGATTCGCCTGTCTGCACTACGCAGTCGTCGACAATGCGATGCACATCATCCTGATGCTGGCCGCATGGCAGCTCGGATTCTTGGGGTGAGAGAATGAACATCTTTTCTCCAGATGCCGGAGATATTCTTCAGATGATGAATGTTCTCGGGAAGGTCAGATTCGAGCCCGAGGTTTGTAGATCGAAGATCATATACCACCTCCAATGGGAGGGAGTTGCCTTCTGTCCGGTGAAGAGCATCCTCCCCGGAGAGGATGTCCATGTCCCATCACTGAATCTCGACCTCCCTCTTCCAGAGGGAGGATTCTTCTCTGCCTCGGAGACGTGGTCCTCGCCAGAGGATTCTCTCTTCTCCTACTGGGAGATCATCAAGAGATCCTCGATCAGATGCGGGGAGAAGGCGATCCTTGCGAAGAATCATTGTTGGGTGATGTCACTGGCGGGGGAATGGATCGACATTTCGATGCATGTTCGGCCCGAGGGATTTAGAGAGGGAAAGGTCGAGGTGCTCGAACCGATGGAGTGGGACGACGACATGGAAGACGAGGGGGTGGTGGAGGATGTCCCTTTTGAGGCCGGGGTTGATTGGCAGTCCCCGTCTCGAAGTGTCACCGAATGGTAGGAAAACAACTTATCTGTTCCAGGGCTGCTTGAGGCGCTGATTCCTGTATGTCGGGTCCCTCCACTTCGACAGGTCGTTTCCGGACAGCAGATCGAGGAATCTCATGATCTCGATGGTGTCATCCTTGGACGAGGTCCCGAAGAACCTGTTGAATAGCGGTCCTGCGTCGTGGATGAGCATGAGCATCTCCTGCACCATCTGGATCTTCTGAGGAATGGGGAGCTCATGATTCCATGAGTGGACGAACCACTTCGCATTGGCCAGCTGCTGGGTGTATGCTCCCATCGAGGAGGCATCCACCGGGAACATCATCTCGATGTCAGCATCGGCGAACTCGGAGTCGCAGGTCGGGCAGATGTAGTTCTCGTTGTCCTCCTGGTCACTCCGATCCTCCCTCATCAGGATGTCGTACGGTTCGACGCCGGATTCCACGGTGTTCCTGCCTCCACACTCCTCGTGCAGGACCCCATCCGTTCCATCGTACGATATGAAGTCCTCTTCGCAGTCGTTGCAGTGTGCCGCCCATGCCATGTCGAGGGACGAATCCGTCTCGTAATCCTGCATCTCTCCGGGATGAACGAGTCGCCCTCCACATGATGGACACCAGGGGTTGTTCAGGTGTGGCCCCTCGTCGGACCCGAGCCCCATCATCATGCTGGTGAGATTCTGGATCTTGTCTCCGACCGAGTTCACGGTCCTGTCCAGGTACTCTCCCCACTGGAGTCTCCTGACGTTCTCCTCATCTGGGAGGTGGGAGAGCGATCCCTCGTTGCGAAGCGACTGCTGTTCGTATGGGGATATCCCCTGGAGGGCATCATACATCCTGACCAGGTCATTGGTCTCCAGAAGGCTCGGAGCGTCTTCCCCGACGGATTTCCTCGTGTCATCGTAGTTCTCGAATCTGGATCTGAAGTCCGTGTCGAAGCTCCTCTGCATCGTCGGAGCCCAGCCCCGAGCCCTCTCGATGTACCTGCGATGTTCGGGGGTCCTTCTCATGTCGGGGAGCGACCGTCTGGACTCCTCGTCCCTATCGTCGAACAGTCCCAGCTCGTACTGGTTCCATGCGATCCTGAACATCAGTCCGTCTATCCTGTCACCCAGCTCGTGAGCGCCCCGCCTATCCGAAGATGACGATACCATCGAGAGCCTTCTCATCGCTTCCATGTTCGACATTGAGATCACCGAGGTGATCATTCGAGAGTCGCCGCCGAATCTCCTCCATCATCGATGACTCTTCTCCACACCACGATGAGGTTGATCGAGGCAATCTCAGTGTGGAACCAGGATGAATCTCTTCACGTCGCATGGATCGGAGATGATGATCCTGATGTTCCATGATGCGGAGATCCCATCGGGAGACGGGGTGACATCGGTCACATCGTAACAGATGGCATCGGGGCGGATGAGGTATCCCATGTCCTTGAACCATGCTGGATGTGAACTCGGGGTCTGCATCGGGAACAGCTGATATGTCTCCTCTCCCAATGTGGTCTCGACCTGCGGGGCATTCCCGAGGATGGAGGGCAGGAGCAGGAACGTGCGAGGGTCTCCCGACCTCATCACCTGCTGAACGGCGTCGATGTCACATATGGTATGCGTCTCGACATCGGAGAACATCAGGGAGTTCGTCAGGAACGCATTCTCGGCCGCCGTGGTCATGGGTCTCCAGAGTCCCGGCATTATGCCACTCACCATGATCGGGGTCCATGGCGTAGACACGCAGTGGTGGTGATCGGCGAGCAGCTTGCACATCACGCCCGGGATCCCATTCGTGATGACATGCCGATCGTGAGGGGTGGGGATGATGGGGAATCCGTCTCGATGCTCGACGACCCTCGTTCCGATCCTCCTGATGATGGAGAATCTGTCGAGCATCTCTCGATCCGTCCTCGACCAGATGGCATTCTCCGGCCTGAGGCTGTCCTGGAATTCTACCTTGTCGACTCTCATGGTAAGATCTCTTATCCGTCAGACGACGACTCTCGTCCTCCTGGGGTCCCACTCGTACTCGTCGAGGACATCGCCGCCTGCCCGTCCAGAATGGGTCATCAGGATCATCCGGTACCTGGTACATCGGGATCGTCCTCGGGACGAGGGGAGTGCAGAGGTCGATGTCCTTCGGTTCCTTGCCGAGGACGAGATCCCGGACGCACCCGCCAACGGAGTATATCTCCGGCATGATCGATGATATCTCTGCCGGGATCAATGATGTGCGTGCGGCCGAATCGATCATATCTGCCATCCTATGCATCCCGATTTCGTCCAATCTGTGTGCCAGGCGCACCATCCTCCCGGCGATGGAGGCGGTGTTCTCAGACAGTTCGTCGAGCTTCCTCCTGGTCTCCGTCGTCGGTCCAGAGAAGAACATCCTCGCCATCGGACCTCTTCCATGTATGGCATTCAACAAGGTGTGAATCAGGATGATCTTGGACGGGATGGATTCGGGGCTCTTGTCCCTCGACAACCCGTTCCATTGTGACATGAAGTTGTAGATGTGTTCCTTCCCATAGTCCGTTCCGGTCGTGGGAAATGCCTGTTGCCATTCGTAGAGTGTCATCCTATGACCGCAGAGTTCACATTCCATCGTGTCGTCATGCTTGTTGTCCGGATCTTCGATGAATGACATCGTCGCCGGATTCCCATAGTCATCATCATCATCATCATCATCATCATCATCATCATCATCAGGATCGATCCACGATCCCTCCTTTCCGGTCATGCAGTTGGGGCAGACGGCAGATGATGTGTCCGTGCATTCCGTGCAGATGTTCACGCTCTGACAGAGTCCGTACAACCTGGATCCCAGATGGTCCAGGGCATTGGAGAGTCTCGTCGCACTTCTCCCGGAGAGGACATCCATCTGCTCGGAATCGTTGAGGGAGCTGGTCCCCTGCGTCTGCAACTTCCTCATCAGCCAGAAGTACGGTTGTTCGAGAGAGTAGAGATCATTCAGCTCGGACGGGTCCAGCAGCTGGAAGACGGGTTTGATCTGGGATGTCCTCACCGACGCCCTCCTCACGGAGACCTCTTCCCATTCTCTCGGCACTCCTCCATATGTTGCGGGCGTGGAGGCGGGGCGTGGAATGATCTGTCTTCCGGACAGGATCTGTTCCACCGCTCCCGGTCTGCCGGTTCCGTGAAAGAGTGGACGCCTCATCACGCCGACACCCTCCTCCCACCCGTCAGACTGAACCTGTGCTTGATGGTGTCGTCTCCGAACTGGACGGTGATCTGATTCGCCGTCCAGCCGAACTTCCTGAGGTCCTTGATGTCAGCCTCTCCATCTCCGCTCTTCTCCCGCACGGAGACGTGTGGGAGGAAGTCGTAGTCCCTCTCCACCTTCCTCCCGATCTTCCTCTCGATGGTGTCGATCAGGTCGGTGAAGAACTTGGACCCATCCATCACCGTGACGTTGGCGACCAACGTCTTCTCCTCGTTGCCCATCACCCCCATCTCCGTCAGCTTGCAGTCGATGGGTCTCGTGCGCTTGCAGACCTCCTCGACGGCGTCCAGGACCTGTCTTCGAGCAGGCACGGAATCGATCCCTTCCGTGATGTAGACCACAGTCATGTGTAGGTCATCGGCCAGATCCTCGATGTGGTCCAGGGCCTTCCGGGCCTCCCTCGGGAGCCAGATGGCGATGAAGACTCTTCCGTCTCCAGACAGATCCTTGTTCACGTCCCTCTTGGCCATTTCGTACCACATCAGTATTCCTCCTCTTCGTACGGATGCCCCCACATCGCAGCATCCCATGTCCTGGGGTTGGTCGGATCGACCTTCGTGAAGATGTCGGGCGGGATCCTGGCCTCCGCACCCCGCTCAGGATGATAGAGGAATGCCAGTCCATCCGGAGTCTCGCCGAGAGAGTCCATATAGCTCTCGTCGAAATGGATGAGGCCGGGGCCGTATCTCTCTATCTGATCCTTGTTTGGATAGTTCAGGCCCCAGATCATCTGGGCGTTGGGAAGCTCCCTCTCTATCTCCTCGTACATCACCTCCAGCGCCTCCGGGATGTTCGGCCAGTACTCCTCTCCCCAGGATGCCATCCCCGCATCTCCCTCCTCGGCAGCATGGCGGATCCTGTCCCGAGATTCCTCTGGGAGGATGTTGAGGAGCTGGGCGAAGTGGTACTCCGGGGCATAATGGGGGATGCCGCCCGTGAATCCCTCCTCGATTATCTTGTCAGGAGAAGGTGTCCCATGGAATGCCATCGCCACCCGATCCATCCTGTCGGCGATCGAGTGTCGCCCCCTCGCATCCAATCTGGATGACAGCGAGGCCATCCTCGACATCGCCCTCGTTCTGTTCGCCAAATCGAGCATCATCTGGGGGTCGGGATCATTGGTCTTCCAATGATCGATGTCACTCGGAACATGCCTCCGACTGAAGTCCTCGATGTTCTTCCTGACGGGGCTCACACGATCCTTGGGCATATATGGCGATCCGTTGTACTTGGGCATCCTGGCCCCTTCGAGATCCATGTCGAGTGGTTTCTGAGTCGAATAAGATGGGTGAGGGTGTGGTATCTGGTTGTACAGGTCGAAGAAGCCACTTTCATGCATGTTGTATCTCTCGATCGGAGATAGCCGATTCATGATGGACCAGAACCTGTCCGGATCGTTGGCATAGATGTCGGTCATCTTCCTCGCCACCGGTTCCGAGACCTCGTAGGAGGGATGGACCTTTTCGCCGGAGGAGCTGATGATGGCCAGCGAGTGCCTCAACATCTCGATGAGCGTCTCGTCATCCATGTTCCAATCATGCATCCTGCCACGGATCAGATCCTGATTTAGCATGAGCATCTCATCCATGTCATTGGTCTGGGGATAGCCGTAGTCCCTATGTTGATAGTCCGTGTGCCACTCCTCGGACTCCGGATGGAACCTCCTCTGCATCATCCCGAGAATCGGCTCCATCCCCCTCGGGAACTCCACGACTCCCCTGTCGTATCTCTGCAGATGTTGCATCATCCGTCTCGCCAGGGCCGGATCCTTCTCATCCATCAGCCTGTCCTCGAGATACTTCCTGGCATACGGGATCGCACCGAGGAGGTCCGTCACCTCCTCGTCCTCACCGATGGCCATCCCGTAGAGCGTCTCGAGCGCCACGGTCGGATTGTCGGCCATCACGTTGTCTATGAATGACAGGTACCTTCGATCACCAGAGGATGCCCCCCTGAAGGCATACTGGAGAGCCTCGCAGACCTCGTTTCTGAACCACCTCGGTTTCTTGAATTCTTTCGGGTCCTCCGGCCATGATGGGCTCCATTCGTCGATGATGGCCTCGTACATCGGGGCCATCTCCCCCGGTGGGAGACCATTGACCTTCTTCTTCTTCGTCATGGCTTCGTTCAGAAGGTCTGCGACGGGCCTGATGTTCTCACCCTCCAGACCCAATCCATATGTCCCAGCGTTGGCCTTCAGGAAGTCCCTGATCATCCCCCGGTACTTGTCGATGGGAGGGGCATTCTGGGCACCCTTGATCTGTTCGGTCTCGTACGACTGCTCCTCGGCGATGACCTCATCCCTGATCTCGTCCCTCTCATCATCCGAGACCCCGTACTCCTCCTCATCCGGCTCGTAGTAGCCACCTGAGAGATGCTCGTCGATCCTCCGCTCGTAATCCCGGTAATCCTCGTCCTCCCCCTGGGGATGTTCCTTCTCGTAATCCTCCCTGACGGACTTCAGTTCATGCTCTTGCGTCTCTTCCTTCCTGTGCTTCTCGACTTCCCCGACTCGCTTCCTGACCATCTCGTCTATCTCGTGATCATCGATCTTGAGCGTGAAGCCCATCGAGATGTGTGGCCTGTTGGATGGGTCCCTCAGGGACAGGATCTGGATGTCGCCGTCGACCACCTGGTCGTGGTAGGAATCAATGCAGTTGCCCATCAGGTTGCCCTCGTTCTCGCAATCGTCCGCAGACAACCTCTGGATCGTCCACCCGTTCGGGAACTGCATCACGACATCCCTCGTGGCATAGAGGGCAGGATGCCCCTTCCCCTCGTTCTCCCGTGCGATCTTGTCGTGCCACGTCTTCGACCTCGCCATCATCATATCGATGTCATCGATCTTCCAGAACTTCTCTCCCGATGACGTGGCCCAGTCCCTGATCGACACGAGGTCAGGCCTGACATCTTTGAGGTACTCATCCAGGTCGAGCACGCCCCTCTCCCTCACCTTGCGGTCGATGAGGTCCATCATCTGTGCGGCCAGCTTGCCGTTCTGGATGTTGAGGGATTCGACGGCGGAGACGATCCTCGGATCGACGAGGGCATTCCACTGCTTGTCCGAAAATCTCAGATTGTCCAGCGAGAGTCGACGAAACATCATGCACCTCTCCAGGGGTCGTTGAGACAATGTTTCCTGGAGGGACCAATACTTCCTTCATTCCTCCTCTGGCTTCGTCACCTTGATGCGGTGGATCCTCCTGTTGAAGGGAATCGAGAATCCGGTGATCCACGTGATGATCCCGATGTTCTCCTTGAGGGGAAACGTGGCATGTATCGCCTCCGATGTCAACATGTAGATGGACTTCGGCTCGATGACATACAGGTTCATGGATTCCGTTCTTTCGTCCACCCCATGGATCGATATCGACATCCTCGCCAATGACTTGACGATGCCGGGGAAGGAGTACATCCTGCATCTCCTGTCGTCCACCGTCGCCATCGCATCCGGCAACCTGTGTCCGCTTTCGTCCATCCTCCTGATCATCGGAGCCCTGTCGGATGCCAGCATGGGGGCGTCGAAGAGGATGAGCGGGCAGCATCCCGGGTTGTAGTTCGATGACTGACATCCGATCATCTTGAGGATCTGCGTCAGATCCTCATCGAGCCTGTCGATCATCTCGTCATGATCGGGGGTCCATTCCATCTCCCCCTCATTCTCGATGTTGGAACCATCGAGGATCCTCTTCAGCAGGACCTCCTCCCTCATGCACATCAGGGAGGCGATCATCTGAGCCGGTGTCTCCGTGGTGACGGCGATGGACATGGCCTCCGGCAGGAAGTGGATCTCTCCGACCCCTCCCACGTTCACGAGGCTCGATCCGCCGAGCTGATTGTTGCAGATGGCGGACCTGGCCCCCTGCACGACATGCCTCGTCATGCCATCATCGCCCGGGTTGAACTGGACCCTGTACGAAGACTGTCTGACGACGGAACCGGCCTCCACGAGCGTCATCACGGGGACCATCGTGCCGGAGCTGAGCGCATCCTCGAATTCGACCTTGTCGATCCTCATCTCGTCTCCTCCAAGATATGAATCTTTGCCCGTGCGGGATCAGAAGACCCCGATTCCGCCATCCTTGAGGAGGTCGTACCCGGCCAGAGCCAGCAGGTTCCATCCCCCCACGATGAACATCACGAATGGGATCATCCTGAATGCCACGGCAAGCCCGTCGTCGCTCGAGGCGATCCACCTCCACCTGACCAGGCAGTCGGGGATCAGATTCAGGATGGTGATCCCCACTCGGTTTGCCAACAGACCCAACAGGATGATCAGTGCCACATAGAGCATGTCGACCTCCTCATGAGCGCCCTCCTTATACGAAACGGGCCCGAGATCTCATGAGACCTGGGGGCCCGTCCATGTCAGCATGGTCATCGGGGAAGATGAATCATCACACCTTGGCGTCTTCGGTTTCATACAGGGCGTCGACGAGGGATTCCTTGGAGACCTGATTCCCTCCCATGAGTATCTTGATGTTGGCTCCGTCCTTCACGGCGATCACGGTTGGAGCGGTCTTGATGGTCAGGGCTTGGACGATGGTCCCACTATCGGGATCGGAGATGTCCACGTCCCAGAAGCTGATGTTGGCGAAACGTTTGTCCCTCGACAGCTCCTCGAAGATGGGTGACATCTTCTTGCATGGGGAACATGTCGGAGACCCGAACTTCACGATGTGGGAGCCTCCTCCATAGATGTCTCCCAGCGTTGGTATGCCTTTGTTCATCATGATTCCGTTTGGCAAGGAAACCCACGACTTCAGTCGTGGGAGGAATTGCCATTCTCCTTCGAATGAGAGTGTGAGCATGAATATCCGTCCACTCGTTGCACGATCTGACAGTTCTTCCAGCTGGTGGTCGTGACTCCATCGATGGTGAAGGACCCAGTCGCTCGGATCGCCACTCTCCCCAGATGGGTTCCGATGAACTTCCCCTTCAGGACCATCGCCTTGACCAGATCTCCCGTCCTGAATCCATGAATGATCCTGCTCCCCTTCGGACCCGTCCGTGGAAATCCGAACCTGTCCATCCGACAGGACTGACGACTCCCCCATCCCTTCGCTCCGATCGCAAGGATCGTCTGGCTCGGATCGAGCCGAACTTTCGATCCCGACTCTCCGACACAAGCCGCATCGATCCAGTGAGCCTTGGGATAGCCTTGCCTCGTTCGATTGAACTTGGTCCGTCCTCCAGTCCCCACCTCCAACGGAAGTCCCGTCTGCTTCAAGCGATGAAAGAGGGCCCATCGAGTGGCGTTCACGGCCGCAGCATCCTTCAGTGGTCTCTTGGCTTGCTCCTGGATCTTGGGATGTCCGAACTCCTCTGCCGTCATCGTTCCCTTCTCGATGTTGCAATCACGACAGGAGATCGCCAAGTTGGAGACCCTGTTCGTTCCTCCCCGGCTCCTCGGGGTGATGTGCTCCACCTGCAGTGGAACTCCCATCACACCACAATAGACGCAATTTCTGCTCCACTTCTCGAGTAGGTACTCCCTGACCTCATAGCCCTGCAGCTCTCCCTGCTGGTATTCCACTCCGGAGATCTCAGCATTGTCCATCAACTGAGTGTCGAACTTGACCAGCTCCATGGAGATCGATCCCACCGGAGACCACCTCGACAACCTCCTGATCCAGGTCTCCACATTCACGACCCGACTCGACAGAGATGGTGGCAGCCAGCTCCCTGGCCTCGTCCGATTCAGGAACCTCGGTTCCCGATGCCTCGTCTTCCGACTCCGACGAGAACGCCTGATGGTCCTCCTTGCATCCATCCTCTTCTTGATCGTCAAACCCCGATGTTCGATCTCCCCAGCCCAGACCACCCGGTTGGAACTTTCCTCCACCAGGACGATTCCAGTCTTCCGGCTGCCCGGATCGACCGAGACTCGAAGCGTCCTGGGTTGATCTGCGATCACTTCCTTGAGGATGATGGTGAACGGAAACATCCTCAGCACGGCAGCCCTCTGCCCATCCAACAGCATCCTGGCCTTGGCCGGATGGACTGGGTTTTGCGGCTTTCGATTCTGGTCCACGACGAAC
>Ga0315293_10001702_pt1 | contig 21335 bp, 27 predicted proteins | sample YL17G13_20_MG_FD_203071 | JGI IMG/M metagenome (GOLD analysis project Ga0315293, IMG submission 203071) | Sediment microbial communities from Yellowstone Lake, YNP, Wyoming, USA - YL17G13_20 | ecosystem: Environmental > Aquatic > Freshwater > Lake > Sediment | place: USA: Wyoming | collected... | reverse complement strand
GGCTGCATATCGCCATTTTGTGCGTTCCATAGTTTGTGAGTACATTCGAACAGCTCATAATCATAATCCTCCATACCAGGATCACGTACCAATAGCTGCCATCCTGGACCTTGTATCTGCCCATCCTTACCACGCGTCCTAGTCTTAGCGTTAAGCCATAGGATTGCCACTTTATCGACTACATTGATAGATGAGTAGTGTTCCTGCATCAGCTTCTTATAGGCTGCTAATTGACACCAGTAATGCTCGTAGACTGAATTACTGGTCTTGATATCTAGCAGAATATTCTCTCCATTGATTTGTATTATTCTGTCTATGGTTCCTGCATATCCAAGTTTAGGACTAATCACATTGAACTCGGAGTGTATTACCTCTAGTGCATGATTTCTGCGAAAGTCTACATACTTTTCAAACATATTCCACTCGGATAGCTTGTAGCCAATGTTGCCTCCATTATCTAGCAGTCCAATCTCTTCACCTGCGTCATAACGCTCAGTAAGGCTGTGTACTACTGATCCCCTTCTGCCAGCTTCATCACGAATGGTGTCAGCCTCTTCGCCAACTTGCTTAAGCCACTGAAAGAAATGAGCATCTTTAGGATACGCTTGAAGTATTGTGGTAACTGATGGGATGAACTGATCATCCTCTGTTGAGTAGAACCGGTTGTCGGTAAAAGTAATTTGTTTCGCATTTGTGTCGATAAAGTAGGTTGACATTTGTTTAGTTTTAGATGATAAATATTATTTTTTATTCTTCTGTTGTCCTGAAGAGCTGCGGCGATTGTAGAACGCCACTTTTCTTTTTTCATTTCTCTTAATGGATTTGTCGTAGTTGTCAGTTGAGTTTTTATAATCATAAATAATAATTGTGGTTAAAATTATAGAGATAATAATGGCGATAAGTATCATAAATTAAAATGGGATAAAATTGAGTTAATAGCATTCTGAGTGATGGACCATGACTTAGCAAAGTCTATGTGTTTTACGCTGATGTAATCGTACAGGTCATCAATCACATCATTATAAGTCATGTAATCGAAATACTCATCAATTGTTAGCGTATGAGCTTTAGATGTGTATTGACCTGTGCTAATGTCATGCGTCTCAAAGTATAGGCGGTCATTAGTCTTTAGGTAATGCTCAAACTTCCACTCATGTAGTACTATAGTATCACTCTCAATGTATTTGTTCGGCTCAATATTGACTACGATAAAGTCTTCATCTTTTTTCCAGCTTAGGATGTCGAATAATTTTTTTGTCATAAAGTTGGTTGAATAATTTTGATAAAGTTGTTTGTGATTCGTGTAGGCCTCCTAGTTTGTCTATCTTGTACCGTTCGACATAGATTTGTAGTTTTGCTTTTTTTTGTTCAGGAGACAAGGCCTTGCGTCCCCTAGTTTCTTCTTTTACCATTTGATGAAGTTTTGTGCCAGTAGGCAGATTAATAATAAAATTGTTACTGTGATGTAATCTTTAGTAGTTTGTTTCATTTTTTTAGTTTTTAATTGTGATTGGTAGAGCAAATCTATATCGAGTATTTTTAATTACCAAATCTTTTTATAATTATTTTAAAAATAGTTATTAACATATTTATACACACAAAAAAACCGAGTATAGATATACCCGGTTTGTCTTACAATCAAAACAAAAATCACATGATAATACAATTTAAGAATTTCTTTGCGTATAGTGCAATTAACTCAGCTTTATCAGTCCCATTAATTATCTTCCTGGCACTCACATAATCCTCACGCTGATCATTAAAGTAACGCGATAGATTAACGCCTGTGAATAATCCTTGCGTCATGCCTTTAAATAGTATCTCTATTGATACATCTAACTTCAATGCAAGCTCAGGCTTATTCAATAGGTCTATCTTTAGCAGCTTACCAAATCTCTCATAATTATCGTACCAGGTGAGCTGGACTAATCCCCTACCATAATATAGTTTATCAGGCAGCTGATACGGTCGCAAGTTTTGCTTAATTTTGCGACCATAAGGCTTTCTAATTCCCTGCCCTACTTCCTCAATCGCTTCAAATGACTTACCAGTCTCGTGATAAACGGTAGCTAATATGTAGGCAAGCCACCTTGCATCGGTAAACAATTTATTACTTTCCCAATAGTCAATAATAGCTAGCATCCCACGCATCTGAGATTTATTAACCTTATTATAAAGGTTGTATGTAGTTAGCCTATTTTGGAAAGCTATTTCGTTCATCGTTTATTAGTCATAAATAATAAGTTAACAAAAAGAGAGATAGCTAATGCAATTAATAGCCAATTAATCCATGTCATTTTTTTACCTAACTTATCGTATAGCTTAGTAGCTTTATTCTTTGATTCATTCAACTGACCTTTAAGGCTCACTGCCTCTGCGCTATCTTTCACATATTTTGTAATAATTGTGACTTCTTTAGGAGTAGCTATGTATTTATTTTTATAGATAGTATATGTCTTAGCCTCTAATGGAATTATAATAGTATCAGTAGTAGTGAAAGTATCATTTGCACATTTAACCTCTACATAGCTATACTCAGTTTTAGTCACCGTATCACTAACGCCATCGGCACATGGAAACTTATCATGGCAGAACTTAGCCACTGCCACTGGATCAGCATTATAGGCCTTAGATAATTTCTTTACTGGAGATGTACAGCTGTTAATCATTATCGCTGTCAACAGGAGACTCAAAAGTTTCATCGTATAATTCGTTTATGTAAAAAGATAATAATTTTAAAGATTGCCTCTTAATACGATTAACTCTGCGCTCGTCAGCCTTGCTTACTAATGCAGTATCGAATCCATCTAAAGCGTCTAAGGCCTGAACAGCTGAAGTAATATAATCGTGAGAGGAACTTAGCAGTATCTCTCCCTCCATTTCTTCTTCAACCTCAGGCTGTGGAGTATCGTCTATTATTAACTTTTCTCCCATATCTTAAAGTTAATGTATTTTGCCATTTATAATCTGATAATTTTTTACTGTGTAATCTCCATTATTCTCCACAGTAATATGAGCAAAGCCATGCTGAGCATTACTGACCATTGGTGAGTAGTTAGGCTTCAGCTCACATAGACAGCCTGTACTCCAGCAGCTTATTATCTTGCCGTCTAGGTCAACCTCAGGATGATGGGATGCTCTGTGTAGATGCCCGACTATAAGACTCTGTTTTGCCCTTAAAAACGCTCCTCTTGATGGATTAACCGGTGTGAATACTCCTTTAAATATATGGTGTCCATGAGTGATGGATAGCTTACCTGCTTTGACTAATGTCTTATCGTCAATCATCTTTACTCTAACTGAGTTAAGCTGTAGCCTTTCTTCTAACTTAAAGTAATCATCATCCCATATTTCACGAACCTTCATTAATAAGAATTTCTCCCATCTAATGCAATGGTTACCTTTTAGCCAGTAGATGGAGGCATCAGGGAATGCAGTCCTAAGAGATACTAAAAATTGCTTTGTAGCATCAAACTCCTGCTTAACGCTGCGCTTCTTAGGATCTGTCTCAAATCTACTCACCTGATGATTATCTATTAGGTCCCCATTTATAAAAATAGTGTTAACCTTATTCTCTATCCCATAATCTAAGGCCATAGTCACCGCCTCTATATTATGGTAGGGGATATGCAAATCAGATATTAGCAGGATATTATTACAGGCCTTAGGCAAAATAAAAGCCTCACGTTTTTCTTCGTGAGACTCTGGTAGATTATAAGGGTTTTTCGGTCTTTCAGGATAGTTATGAAATTCTGTTTTTTTATATTCATTCCCTCCACTTTTATTTTCTAATGATCTTAGTGAAGTTCTGACATTCTCAACATCTTTAAACATCAGATTATTTTCTTTATAGATTATCCGAGCCAACTTTAAAGTAGGCATATCAGGATATTTCTTCCTATACTCTAGGACGAATGCTCGTTTGGTCATTTGGACAGATTTGGATTATTAAGCAGGATCTTTCTTTAAAAACTCATCATTAGAATTAGTGAGTAAGTTTTTAAGAATGTAAGCCAGTGCAGCTGTTGCAGCAGCAGTAGTGATTGTGTTCCAATCAAAAGTGATACTACCAGTCTGTACTGTGTTATAGATGATAGTAATTACTGACGTTAGTACAGCAATGACAAGGCCTTTAACAAAGTCAACTTTGTTAAGAGTGAAGATTGATGATTTCATTATTTTACTTTTTTGGTTGCGAAATAATAGTATCTAACAGCGAATATACCTGAAGTGATAGCTACAATAGAACCTAGAAGAGTAAAATAAGGCTGCACATCTGATGCAGTAATAAGGCAGAATGATGCAGAGGTAAGACTAATAACAGAACTAAAAGCAGCTAATACTGGATGGTTTCCGTTGTTATTTTCCATTTGATTAAAATTAACGATTTTTTGCATCTTACCCAAATAAATGCAACAACTATGCCGATTTATTAAGCTCTGTCATAATTGTCTGAAATGCCATAGCTATCATACTGGCTTCCTGCATATTAGCTGCGATACCTTTTTGTATTGAATTGTCTAATGCTACTTTTAATATTTGTAGCGCTTGTTCTTTAGTCATGTGTTATGGGTTTTTAAGTTCGATTACGTAGTCAGTTCCTGCTACATTTATCTTCAAGTGCTGACCTGATGCGCTGCCTGACGAAGATGTTAATAAGTTAGCTGATGATGTTAATCTTTCGTTAGTATCATCTAATCCAAAGTAATTGGCGTTACCGTTTCCGTCAGGATCACACAATAAACTAGTTCCTCCATTTAATATAACTCCAGCATTGCCTTTGTAAAGTGTTATACTATTAGATGCCTTTAATAATATATCTCCTGTTAATTCATCTAAGATAAATTGATTTGCTTGTCCTGCCCCAACATAATCCCCCATTTTAATCGTCTTGTTTCCTGCATCTACTTGCACATCGAACTGGCCAACAAGAGAACCAAAGTTATATCTATTACCAGGTATATCAATCCTAATGCCATCAGTTACCCCATCGGCTACTAATGCAGTATAGAATACAGAGTTGCCATCGTTTTTAATGCCTGATTCGATAGCGTTGTCTGTTAGGATGTATTTGTTATCTAAAAAATTTAAAACTAATCCAATTTCTGCGCCTCCATACTTTGAATATATTTTTTGATTACTATTTAATGTATCTTTTTCAATATTAAAAGAAAAACTGGATTCACCTATAAACGCTAAAATCTCTGAACCAAAAAAACCATAATTAGAAGTCTTTAAAAATACATTACCAGGATTAATTAATAAACCATTTGTATTACTATCTATTATCACTGTTGTATCTCCAGCAATGTGTAACGGAAAACTTGCACCAATGCCTATATAATAATCAGCATTAGGGAAATCTAAATATAATCCGTTTAAATTGCCTAAATAAATTGTTTTTAAAATACTACCCGCAAAATCATTTTGTAAAAAACTATCATCAAAGGTTCCTTGCTTATTATAAGGGATAAAGGTATCCGTTGGATTAACTCCTCCACCACCACCTGCAACAGATAAATCTATTGTATCTACTGAAGGAGTTATTGTTACAGAGTTATCTGTTGAAGTTATAGCTAATGCTCCTGTCAATCCATTTAATTCTGTTACCCCACCCCCTGCACCTGCTAGCGCATCAGTTATACTCACTTTCTTAGTTACTCCACCCTGTACTATTGGGAATACCTCTGTGCCTGCAATGGCGCCTGCTAATCCTAATTCTGATATTTTCATTTTATATTAGTTTTCTGTTGTTAAAGTTACGTCATTTTCAGTAGTAATATCGTCTCCGTTTTCAGTTTGTAAAACTCGTACAATTACTGGCGTTCAGCCGTAGAATACATCTAGCAGTCCATTACCTTTAAAGTTAGCAGTAAAGGTAGCCATGTTATCAAATGATGCCACCTCATTAAGTGATTCAATGTATCCAGTCCCTTGCTTTTTTAAGAAGTGTCCATCTGTATCAGTCTCGTAGAACTCAATAATAATAGGAGTCGCATCAATGATAGCATCATAAAGATTATTAATGCCATAGCCGTCCTGATCTTCATAAGTTATATCTGCTGTAATTGGTGTAAAGGTAGGTATCACCTCACCTACATAGATTATAGTCTGTGTGCCTGCATTATAGAGGCTATAATTAGTTACTGTATAAGTTCCATCCGCATTATCTGTACCTAGTATAATTAGGCTGCCACCAACCTTAATACATAGGTCAATAGCGTCCAATACAAAGGCTTTAGGAGGTACATCTACCCAAGACAACGGAACTGTAATAGTTACAGGAGATAGGCTACTTATTGCCACTATGCCCTCAGCTGATGCGCTCCATGACGCTGCACCTGGTACATAAGTCCTAAATCTACCATTGCCAGTTACAGATGTCTCTACTAGATCCTGTTGGATGTCAAAGGTTACAGACCTAGCGCACCCGATAGGATGATTGCACTTATACGTTGTATCTTGTAGATATAATATTACGTCCTCGCCTCTAACTTTTCCCATAACTATTTATTTTCATAAAGATAATTAAATTCATAGATTTTACTCGAACTCCATGATAGATACTCTAATATTATTCCGCCATTAAAATTGCCATCCATTCTATCTATAAGCTCGTACAAAGTCAAATTAACATTCGCATTCTTATAATCAATAGCCATCTTACCCGGTACAAACCTATACTCATCTTGGAATTTGAAATGCTTGAACATAGACAGCGGAGTAATAAACTCATAAGGACCTGCTCCCTGCAATACTTTAAGTAAATTGCCTTCATACTTTGCTCTTGGCTTAAACCTTGTAAATAGCGATTCCTGTGTAGTGGCTATGCCTAAGTTACGATATGGATATGATATTCCTGCATAAGTCCATTGAGTACATTTATCACGAAGTAAAAAAGTATTAGATGCTAAAAAAAATGTGCCTTTAATATACCAACTCGGACTATTATCAAATATTATATCTCTGCTATTATTATTTTTAATATTAACTATTTGGGAGTCTGTATGCGTCTGACCAATTATCTTAGCAGAACCAGCAAAAAATGAATCAACACGACACGTAAAATCTTTAAAATAAATCTCATTGCCTGTATAAGATAAAGTTGGTACGAATAAATAAAAGTTTAATATCCCATCAGTTGGAGCTTCAGGTGTATAATATTCCCAAATATGTAATTTATTTAGATTATCTCCGTTTTGAATTATAAATGATGTTGAATTAAAATAGTTATATGTTGTTGTCCAATTACCATACGCATCTAAATAATATACTGTTGTTGCATTTCTTAAAGTAACATACCCTATTTGATTAAAATAACCTGGTATCGAAATGCCGGAAGCAAAATTAAATGAATAATAAACTCTATCCCTAGCTGATAAATAAATATCATTTGATTGAGCTGAGCCATTATTAAAACTTGAATATCCTCTAAGTACTATAAATCTATATTTTTCTTCACCATAATTTGTTTCAGTAATATCATTATAATAAGCAATACGGATGAACCTTTCAGGAAATATTCCTGTAGGATAATCTTGTGGATCAACCCAATAAAGTAATACATATTCCTTAATTAAATCATTATTAGCATCAACATATTGAGTAATTAAATCGCCTAACTCCTGCAAATTTGGATTTTTAATTAAATCATCAGGCTGCTCATAATTAAAAGTCTCCTTTACAAATTGATAAGGTCGCTCTATTGACTTCATTACACCTGTCTCTAGGTCGTAGCCATCCATAAAGGTAAATGTTGAACTTTGGATGGCGCCTGTTGCATACAATACAAAATCATTATTATAATTACTACCATGCATATCTGCACCTAAAGCAGTAGTATATCTATACATCTCATCCCATCTCACAATGTTCCATATCGCATTAGCTTGGAATAATGATGCGTTAAACCTTAACATTATCTGCTCTAATATATCGTAACAGTTCATCCAGCTATTAGTATCTACTCTTAATGTATTAGCATCAATAAAGGTATCATCCCACACACTCTCATTAGTCCCCCCTTCAGGATAGATACTTACCACAGACTTTAATCTTATATCTAATAAAGTTGATTTAAGACATAATTTTAAAACGTCTATTAAAGGGATATATCCTTCTAATTGATATGGTATATTATAAGTAAAATCAAATGTAACAGTGCCTGCGAATGGACAAACTTCATTAATATTAATAAGCCAACCTAAGGCAATATTATAATTAATACTAAAACACGTTAAATTGTATGTATTAGCTCCATCATATAAAGTAAAAGTATCTCCAGGCTTTAATACCCCTACACGAGGATCAAACGAACAGATTGTTAAATTAGCTACAGGAGTAGGATTATAAAAGTCTACCCCTGACTCAGTATGCAAATCTCCGACAATAACCGCCGCCTCATTTATCGTTATATCCTTTAGCGTCCCTAACATATCCGTAAAGGTTAGACTAATTTCATGATTAAAGTCTACCTGCATCTCTTGACAGTCATCTTGAAGTAAATAACCTTTAAATAAATATTGATCTGTTGTAGTGCATCTTAACTCAACATAGAACTCTGCATCATCCTCAGAATAAAAGTCTACAAGCCTCACGCCTAACTCTTCAGTAAGTATAGATACTCTAAGTGTACATCCTCTTATAGGAGCTTTTGGATCATCTTCCTGCCACTCCTGAACTACTGGAGTGCCACTAAGCAAAACTGTAGTATAATCCCCTACATAATCCTTTTGGAATATATTAACAGAATAAGATTGCAGTTTCTTAAAGCTATCAAATTCACTAGTATATTTTAATCCGTATGCCATTAAGTTGTGCGGCCATAAGTCTGACCATACTTTTTGTTACTAAAGAAAATGTCTTGACCTCTTAACACTCCAAAGACCTCCACCTGTCCGCCTATCCCTCCCATCATCTGGGATGTCTGAGCCGCAGGTATTACTTGTGAGCCTCTCGGTAAGTTAATCATCTCAGGTCCTCTCTCACCCACCAACGCCATACCACCTGGAGCATAACGTGTACCGGTAGCAAATCTTTTTTGTGTAGTTAGATTCTTTAACGCTGCTCCCAGTGCTACAAGTGCTATACCCACACCAATAGCCGCAAAGGGATTGGCTAATAATTGAGCTATTGCCTGCTGTGCTATAACTGCTAAAAATCCTATCTTAATTAATTGCTCACCTAGTGACTGAATACCTCCAGCTAATAACTCAAAGACACCTTTGAATACATCACCAAAGTTGCCACCTGTTAACGCTGCTCCTAATGCCTCACCAAATTTGATGGCAATGTTAGCAGCTGCATCAGTTAGGAATCCTGTGGCGGCATTATCTATTTGAGTAGAGTAATCTTTCCACGCTTTCTTAATTTGATCAGCCGAACCTTTTAACTCCTTTTTTATATTATTGACAAATTCAGGAGGAACAATACTACCTTTTATAGCTTCTAATTCAGCCTTTACTTTTATTGGTATAACTACAGGCTTAATATATTTTGCAATATTAGGTATAGGAATTTCATTCTGTGATTTCGGCTTAAAATCCCAAGGCAATAAAATAGCCTTAGCGGCACTTTCTAATTTTGCTCTGAGTTTTAATAATAGATTTTCATATTGAATATCTTGTAATCTTGCCTCCAATCCTAAGTAGACTTTATTATTAGGATCTACATTAAATTTCTCAATTATCTTTTTTAATATACCTTCAAACTCCTTTATCTTATCCTGGTTAATCTCGAATTGTGGAGTGCCTAATGATATGCCAGTAGCCTGCGTAGCCTTAAGTGATTTTTCAAACTTAGCTAAAGCCTCTGCTAATGTCTCTACATCTTTAGTAGATTTTTTTAAATCATCTGATGGAACTTTTATCCCCTTTGATGCCTCAGATAAATTTTTAGTTAATTCCTGAATATTTTTTTGAGTAGCATCTATCTCCTTATTTTGTGCATCACTATACCCACTTTCTGCCTGTCTTAATTTTGCTTCTGCTTGTTGTATTTTTTGATATACTCCAGGTTGATCTCCTAAAGTTTTAAGATATTTAATTTGAGATTGAAGCAAATCTGTTTGAACTGTTTTAGCTGCTTCTTTTTGCTTTTTTTCATTACCAGTTAATGTAACTCCTTGTAATTCTAATAATTTAGTAATTTCTTTTTCTAACTTAAATTGTATTACTTTAGCTGTTACAACAGCTTTTAAACTATCTAAATATAGTTTATAAGATGATGTTAATCCTATTACCTGATCTCCTTCTAATTTTAATTGATTAAATACTTCAGGATTAATTTTCTGAAGTTCTTTTATTGCATCTAATTTTCTTTTTCTAGTCTCTGTTTCACTTTCTAATACAGCTATTAATGAAGTTACATTTGATGTCTCAGATGCTACTGAAGATTCTATAGATTTTAATGATTCAGCTGTTGCATCTGTTTCATCTTTAGCTTTTTTTGCTGTCCTAGTCCACGCACTAAATCCAATCTGTGCAAAGGTTATAGCAGTAGTTACCGCTGCAAAGGCAAGTGATAATCCACCTGGTCCACTTAATGAAGAAAGTAAATTTTTACCTAATGATTGCCCAGTAGCTGCCGCCTCTTTTTTAGCTGCTGCTAATGAATCTACAAATGGTCCGATGTTATTCGCAATACCTATGAACCCATAAGCCGAATCACTCACAATACGAGATAGATTCGTAATAGAATAACTAGCACTATTAAGCTGCTGTGGCATCTTATTGATGGCACCACTTGTAGCAGTTATCTGCGTCTTTAATCCTGCAATATCTGTCTGTAATTTCTTAGCGTTCTGTGATAACCGGTTAAACTCTGAACCAGTACCTACTTTGCCTAGTTCTGACTGTATATTCTTTAACTCTTGCTCAGCCTTTCTTAACTCAGACACAAATGCTTCAGTATTGGCATTTATATTTATGTTAGCCTGTAATCCTTGTACATCTCGTAGATTGGTCTCAATGAATTTCTTTATGTCAGCAATGGAGCTTAAATTAGCTGTAATAGGTATCTCTACCGGAGGAATGCTCTCTAATTGATTCTCGGCCTGTGCTACACTTGTCACCAACTGATTAGCATCAGCCGTAATAGGGATGGGTATAGACTTTAGGTTCATCAGCTCACTCTCAACCTTACTTATCGTACTGTCTATCTGAGTAGAATCAGCCTTAATAGGGATGGGTATAGACTTTAGGTTCATCAGCTCACTCTCAACCTTACTTATCGTACTGTCTATCTGAGTAGAATCAGCCTTAATATCTATCAATGATATTGATGATCCTATTGCTTTTAACTCTGCCTCCGCCTTTAAAAATGTAGCATCTAATTGAGACGCATCAGCTGTAATCTTGACTTGTGAGGCATATCCTTGAAGTATCTTTAACTCATCCTCAGATTTCTTTATCTGAGCTATCAGCTGCGTATTATCAGCTGTAATATCTATTGGAGGAAGTTGTGTCTTTAGATTGGAGATTATATTCTTAGTCTCAGCAATCTTCTTATTCAATTCGTCTATCTTCTTACTATCACCTGTATTATTGAGCTGCGTCTGAAATGCCTTTAACTCACTTTCTGCTTTCTTTAATTCTGCCTGCAATTTACTAGTATCCGCACCGACTACTATCTTAATTTCTTCAGCCATCTTACTTAACTTTTATATTATGTCTGTTAATTATCGCATCATATTCCTCTTTATTCATTGGCTGCACATTCTTTGGCTTTTCATCATCAGCCATCGGCCAAAACCTCTCTATGTTACCTATCGCCTTACTACCTGCCATAGACTCAGCTATACGAAAGGAAGCAAACCTCATCAACTTAGCCGATTCGGTTTGCTTCTCAATATATCCCTCACAGGCTGCGTAAAACTCTATCGGCAAACTTGTATAATATTGATACGCAGACCAACCTAGTTTACCCAATGCAAACTTTAAGCTGTCAAAGCATTGCTCTTTAATACTTTTTTTTTGCCACCTTCTAATATCTCCTCACCACTCTTTACGAGTGTCTTCCATATCTGCGTCTCTGTCATGGCGTTAGTAACCATTGTGATTACATTAGCTTTATTCTCCAACGCATCAACCCAATCGCAGACATCCTCAAAAGTATAATCCGCCTCTTCCTGTTTAACATAAGTATTGCCCATCAATCCTCCGTAAAACATGGCATACATAAATGCTGATTGAGTAGTACCGTTATTATGCTTGCTAATTAATTCTATGGCAAGCTGGTTAAACTTTAACCCCCTCTTTTTGCCTCCGATTTCAATTTGTAGATAACTCATTTTATTATTGTGTGTTTGGTTTAGAAATATCGTATGGCTACAGCATCAAAAAGATTTGTTAACTTATCTTCAGATGTATCTGCATTATTTAAAGCATTTCTTACCCATACATTATTTGTATTAGTAAAATCTTCAGTACTAGTCCAGTAAAATGTAAAGCTTAATGCAGGGAAATACCCGTTTAAATGTTGTGTTATGATTTGAGCCATTTCATCATATGAAGGCATAACCCAATCATTGTAACCATAAAATCCGCCATTAGCACATGATAGAGCTGGTAATGATGTAACATTAGCAATAATGGCAGCTGTATTAGCTGTACCATCACCTATACCAAATCCATATGCTGATGTTGGAGTATGTGCTATCGCCCAATTATCTGTGGCTACAGAAGTTCCATCTCCATAAACTACAAAGCCATGCTGTCCTGTGCCATCAATATAGGCAATATTACCTCCCTGATATGATTGTCCAATACTTAATGATGGACCACTAGGCACTACCGTTATAGTAGGCAAACCATAAGGACTTATACTCATCGTAAAAACCCCAATAGTGTCATAAGAATATGTGCTACTAAGTTCTGATATGAATCCAGTACCTTCCTGAATCTCATCCCCAGCCACTGGACTTGCAGGACTTAACTTCCATCCTATAGTCTGTTCTGCTCTTAATAGTTGTAATAAGTTTGAGCCACTTATACTACCTGCATTAGGATCTTGTAAGTGCTGACCTTCAAAAGATATTGATACCTCAACAGTGCCAGGACTCTTATCAGGTCCGCAGGCGGAGGAAGCATCAACAACTGATACGCTGTCATTGCTAGAAACAGAAGTGAGACAAACTACTGTATCGTAATTTGTCCCACCTGTTGGATCAATGAAGAGTAGCATATCGCCACCCTGTATCTTATGTTCTGCCATTTATTATGCTGTAATAGTTATAGAAGGAGTTCCAAACGGCTGCAAAGTCAAACTGAATGTGCCGATAGAATCGTATGAATACGTACTACCTAATTCAGATATGTATCCTGTGCCTTCCTGAACTTCATCCCCTGTAACTGGAGCAACTGGACTTAACTTAAAGCCAACAGTAGCTTTGTTTCTCAACAACTGACGGAGATTAGTACCCGAAATTTTACCACTCGCAGGATCTTGCAAATGCTGACCTTCAAAAGTATAAGAAATCTCAATAGTACCAGGACTCTTATCAGGTCCACACGCACTTGATGCGTCTACTACAGATACTGCGTCTGCTGTTGTCAAATTGGTAAGACATACGACTGTATCGTAATCAGTACCTCCAGTTGGATCGATAAACAGCAACATCGTACCACCGGCTACCTTGTGTTCACTCATTTTTTTTAATTTTTATATTTGTTATGAAATTACGAAAATATCTTGTTGAAAAATCAATACACGTGAAATAAATATTTTGCCCCCAATCTCACCATATCTATCCGTTCTGTCTGTCTGTACATTCAAGTTCATCATCTGTAATCCAAAGGCTGATAAATCTAAAACAGCGTTACTATCTGGCTTTACAGCTTGATATATTAAAGCACACGCCTCATTTAACGCCTTAGAATTATTATACTTATATTCCCATGAATGTACCGATATCTGTATCGTAGTGCTAGTGTCTGAGCTATTGCTAGTTGATGACTCAACATTTATGACATCACTCAGAACAGCATAGATCTTATCCTTAACATCATCAGGCTCCTCGCCCTCATAAATTGGTATGTTAACCGTACTGATGGCATTATAATATGCCGTAAGTAGTGATGTATTAATATCTATCATTTGAATATATCTTTTATATTACCAATTAATATAGGTAGGTTTTTGTTAATAGATGGATATAAAAAAGGTCTTGGTTTTATACCATCAATTAATATTTTTCTAGCTATTGGATACGCCGCCTCTTCATCTATTCCTTTTCTTTTACACCATTCAGTTATATTTAATAACATCTCCTTAAAATTACCACCGCCACTCATAGGACCTTTAAAAGTTCCAGCAAAGGCTTGCCAGTCTGTGGGTAAACTACTTACATACTCAGCCGCAAACTTTCGTGTGCCAAATTCAATATAGGCTGCATACTTAGTATTAGCTGTTATTGTAACTGAACCGCTGCCATACTCAGGATTAATATTCCTTAGCAAGTTGCCCTCATCAGAGCTGTTATTCTTAACTAAATTCTTAGCATCTCTTACTACATCATCAGCAAAGGCATTAAGCTCAGACTGCACATCATTCTGCGCCTCGTTAGCTAATTTATTAAACTTAGCCAATAACGCCTCTATGCCTGATGCCTTTAGATTTATCATGGTAACGCTGCTGGGTAAATAATAAAATCAATAAATGTAGTCTTTAATAAATCATCTGATAAAGTCCATACCTTATCTTTTACACTCATCCTTATATTATCAGAATCAATCTTAATAATAGTATAGCTATTAGTACCACTATTCATAGACAAATTAAAAAATACTTTTGTCTGCTCAGGCACCTCTCCTGCAAACGCATCTACCAAATATCCATTATAAATACCAACACTCACATAAGTCCATAATATCGATCCTATCCTATTCTCATACTCATAATCAACAGTAGGATCTGATGTTGCGATTTGTGTCATTGATGTCCTATATTGTAAACCTGGATTGACAAAATTTGTCAAGTCACCTACTGTCATACTGCCCTCCTCAAATGCTGGTCTTAGACCAGGTATAATATCCCCAGCCTGTAACGCTCCTAAATTAGGTAATAAATTATATGGTATTTTGTAGCTCATTAATTAATAGATTCGTCTAGTTTAGTTGCCGTAATAAACTCCCAATCTCTAGCCGCCTCACTTCTTATCTGTACACTATTAATCTTATACTGATAGCCATTATACTCTATTACATCATTACTCCTAGTAGGTCTCGCAACTTCGTACCTCATCACAAAGATTTGGTCATACGTCCACTCCCTTTGCTGATAGTCATTTCTAGGACTGCCATTCCTATCCCTTACCTCCGACCACTTAGTCCAACTTGATGTATTATCAGCTACCAACCCCCCAAACTCATTCTTTGTGGTTGTATATCTTTTTATAGTAATCCTGCGGTTTAACTTATACACGTCTGAAAGGATTTAATAATGATTTAGCTATTGGACTTACCTCATCCATCGCCTGACTTCTATTGTCATATAACCAATATATTTGGTTAAGCAACGCAGTCTTTAATGTCTGTGGTAATACATCATAGCCAGTAGAATAATCTATAGTTATATTATTCTGTCTTGGATATTCTAATCTCTTAAAGGATTGACCTGATAATTTATAAGTACTATCCAATACTAATATATTCCCATTAGCATCAGTTACCTGATTAATAGCTAGCAAGGGACCATAAGGGATGTAGATATCCCCATTAGAATTATTCAAGGTAGCAACGGCATTATGTACAATAAATCCTACACCGGTATAAGCCTCACAATACAACCTCGCAGCTGTTATTAAGGCAGTTATAATATCATCATCAGTGTTTATATCTACTTTACAGAAATCCTTTGCTTCATTTAATGTGACTGGTTCTACAATTATTCCATCGTCAAATTGTATATCTAAAACAGAATTATAATTTATCATCTTTTATATTTTAAAAAGGCCCCTCTCAGATGAGAGAGGCCCGTTATCTACATTACCAAACCACAACTTTAAGGATCTGTGTATAATACTTGACTATCCTCTGTCAGTAAGTCATCCCCCGCTTCAGTTTGAATCGGCTCGGAGCTTACTGTTAATCTAAAAAAATTGCAGAAGTAGGAAGCATTAAGTTCAACTCTTCTTGACACTCAATTCTAGCAGTAATCAAGTTCTTTGTGAAATTGTCTGCATCTTCTAACGCAAAAGTAATGTTGACAGCTTCAGTCTCTACTCTCTCGATATAATCCATGTCGAATACTAAGTAGGTACTATCTGTTGCCCATGACGCAGATACTACTGGAGTACCAGCAATAACCACAGCACCACTTGCTACAGAACTAACACCAGCCGCACCAGGATAATATCCGTTAGTCAATAATGTTCTGTTGATTAATCCTAAAGTCTTAGGACTTACCACAACGTAAGAAGCATTAAAGTTAGATGACTGTTGGTTAGCTATCAAGTCCATGATAATCTCAACAGGATTAGCACCAGTAGTAGTATTATCACCAGTTGCTCCACCAATTACACTAGCATAAAAATTAGCATTCTCAGTCTTATAGAAATCACGAGTCAACAAACGTGGTAAAGTAGTCTGCATATATGGTAATTGCTTAGCCATTTGCTTAGAGAATCTTGCAAAACCTGCAATGTAATTCTCAACAACTTTAACCTCTGTGAAGTCATACTGAACTTGAGTCTTAGCAGCTCCTTCAGTCTGAACACCCATAGCCTGTACACCTGAAGTCTCACGATACTGAACATAAAGACCAGTAGGAGATATAGCTGTAGAGATAATGTCTCTCATGTTTACTTTCTGTGATGGCAACAAAGCCTGACGTGAACTATAAGAAGCCACACCACTTAAGTTACCATTAGGATCTAATGAACCACCCAAAGTCATATCAGCCTTAATCTCCATTTTAAAAGATTGCCCTTGCTTTATTGACTGGATAGCATCAAAGTTCTTTTCTAACGCTGCACCAAAAGCCTCATCAAAAGTGATGATTCTATTGTCAGACTTGTTAGTGCTTTTTACTCTTGTTTGAACAATATCAAGTGCCTTAATAGTTGCAGCCATATCAGCTTTAACCTTAGCTACTTCTTCATTCATAGACTTAACTGCATCAGCAGAGTCATTACTTGCAAAAGCCTCTAGCTTTGCGTTTACATCAGCTAATACTGATTTCAATTGATCAGCGATTTCGCTCTTAGTCTTTTCAGTAATTGAAGTCTCTAATGTTGACTTCAACCCCTCCAATTCTACTAATAATTCTTTCTTTTCCATATTGGATAGTTTTTTATTTATTAAGATTATTGTTAAACTGCCTAATTATATCCGCAACACTTTCTTCTGGCTGAATGGCGTTAACCGGTTCAGTAGTACTCTTCATATCTAGGATTAATTGTGCTAATTGTTTACTGTGCAATAACAGCATCTGTATAGTATCATCAGTAGCTGCCGTATTTCTGCAAAACTTCTCAATCGCCTCATGCTTAGCTACCAACAAGTCAACATCATTAAGTGACTTAAGTGATGTTATAGGAGTCAATGGATTTGCTCCCCATGCCGTAAGTGAACTTCCCTCATACAACTTTATCTCTGTAATCTCATACTGCCCTCCTGACGGATTCTTAATATAGTTTTCATAGGATTGGATCTGATTGCGTTTGATAATCTTGAACCCAATAGAATGCTCCGTAATAAGTCCGCTCTCAACCATCTTGATAAAGTCCTCACCGCCTTCATGACTTCCTACCTGTGACTCATACGCTAAGCCATAGCTATCCTCAGTCAATGACTTTAGAACGCCTAACGGTAACGATGGATCGTGATTAAGAAGATGCTTGATTCTAGGAAGTGATGACTCTGGGCCATTCTCTCTTATAGTCTTAGTAAATGCACCTGGTCTTATTATATCCCCATCAGCATCCACGTTATTAAACTTAGAGAAGTACCCAGTAACTATCCCCTGCTTAGGGTTTAAGTCCATTATCTCAGCAGATAAGACCTCTGTTTTAATGTTTAGGATATTGTTCACTTGTATAAAGTTAATTTATTTTAATTTATTTACAAAAATATCTTACGCTCTAATTATTCTCCCATTCCTATCCCTCTTAGCTTGGAATGCAACTGTACATCTACAATTCACTATCTCAACTGCTGGAACAGCTAACCCATTAGGCTGCGTTCTTACTCCAGGCTGTTGCATGAATATATCTCCTAGCTTATTACTCTGTAATTTAAAAGGCTCCTCATAATCAATAGTAGTGCCATCAATCGTTAGATGATTTGCCCACTGATTATGCCTCGTTCTATTATCCTGAATACTTAGCCATATCTTCTTCATCTGATAGCCTGACTTTTTAGCGTATATCATAGCCGCACCATTGGCAGCCGTCACAGTCTCAGTCCTTGCTATCCTTCTCGCTCTCATCCTGCCTAACTCAGAATTAGTTGTTAAACTCCTTACTATCTCATTAATACTTAACCCCTCCATTGATGCTCTTTGCAATGTACGCTGTATTACTTCACGAGTATAAGCCGTAATCCCCTCAGCATCATTTAGTAAGTCTATACCATAATACTCATTCATCAACGCAACTATCTCCTCATTAAATCCCATACGCCCATCTGCCTTAATACCATCCATTCTTACCACCCTTGCCCATGCAGGACCTACCTTCTTATAAAGTTCTATCAATGTTGTGTATATTGGAAAGGATGGGATAGCCATTATATCCTGTGTCTTTAAGAACGCCTCTAACTGTATCTTTAACGCACGATTAAACCGCTTCTCAAAGTATCTCTCATACTTTTGTTGAAAGCGGTTCCATTTGCTCATATACTCATTCTTCTCCTTATTCGTCATATCTGTATTGTTATGCCCATACCGGGATGACCTAACCTAGCTGCTAATGTTTTCTTCACCTGGTCTTTCTTCCATTTGTTCTGATCCCTCTTTCTAGGACATGATGGATCAGGTAGCTCCTCCATAAGCGTAAACATTATCTTCTTCTCGATAATGCTAACTATCTGCTCTATTGATTTTACTTCACTCATTACTCAGGCATTGTTACATCTGGCACAGCTCCTAAGTCCGTTAACAACTGCTTGCCTCCGTCTATTATTATCTCACTCATCATAGGCTCATCCAATTCCTCAAAACCCATCATATCTCTCTTCTCATTTGGTGTAGTCCACCACATACTATTTAACGCATCAGCTTGCATCTTCATATCCTCCTGCAATGCAGGTATCTCCGACAAGTCTATCTCTATTGTTCTCTTTACCCCATCAACTGAATACATCGGAATAACTCCCTTAATTATTGCATCTCTGAATAGATAGATATTAGGTAAGATAGAATTAGTGTATAACATCTTTTCAGCTGATGCCACATTATTATAAGTTGAGCTATCCTGATTGTTTAATAATATCTCAGGGAACTTGTATGCGTTACACAACTTAGTAAAGTCGATACCAGCAAGATTACTAACATCCATATCAGCGAGTGATAACCCCAATGCAAGATATCCCATTTCTCCAGCCGCAAAGTAAGGAGCGCCCTTATTCGAGCTATTACGTAAATAATTAGCAAAGTCATTTTTTCTCTGTCCTAAAGTTTCTATTGCAAAATCGCTTTTCTCATACACTATACCTGGTACACCCCCATTCTGCATCTGTGCTACTGACGCATTCAATGAGGCATTCCATCTTGTTAATCTCTTACTCAATACCTGCAATGGACTAAGTCCCCTCCACTGCTGACCATTCATAATAGTCGGATTGTAATACTTAACGTGTATTACATCATCTGTAGTCAATAACCCATTAAATCCTGTATCAAAGTACTCATATCCTATAACCCTTTGAGGAAAGTACTCACTAACCTTAACGATTACATTCTGTCCCTTCATAGGATGTAGTATTACCTTCCCTGCATTAGGTCCCAACTCTATCACCTCCTTATACAGGAATAACTCACCACTGATGTATAGTATCGTGTAATACATCACTAAGTCCTCATAAGTAAGATTACGCAGAAACTCATTAAAGTTATCCTGCTCCGGTAAATCCTGCATCGCCTTAGACTGGTAATGCTTACCTAATAACGAAGTCTTTGAGTACTTCTTCATTGACTTCATAGCCATATCATCTACCACCTCATACCCATACATCGGAACTCTAGCCGCTGTCTGTGCTAGATACGATACGATAGAGTACACATCATCAACTGTGATGTATGTCTCTATATTCTCAATATTCTGCCAACTTGGATAGATAGATGTTGATACGCTTATTACATTCGATAGGTTTGTCCTTTGAAGTGCCTTGACCTGTTTTTGTAGATTCTCTACTGTCTTCGTCTTTCCGAAGAGTCTATCAATCATTCCCATATGCAAACACCATTTTAGGTTTTAACTCAAATATCTCACGCATCATGAACATATCTAATAAATCAGGTGAGTCTCCATTTAATTTAATCTTCATCTCATCTTTGCCGATAATCCTCAGCTTCCCATCATTATCAGCTCTATCCCTCTTTATAGCCTTTCTCTCATACATGAACCGCTGTCTTATCGTCATTGTGTTATCATACATCTTATCAGCAACCTTCTTATTAATCTTCATCTGTCCATCACTAACCCTACCGCCTGAACGATAAAAACATTGTGTCTTTAGGTTGAAGTAATTCTCTTTAATAAGCCTTCCTGATGCCTCATCCTTAACCGCCAATGCTGAAGTTCCACCATTAAATGGTACAGCTCCATGTATGAATCCGTCTATGTATGAACCAACCCCATCACTATCGTAACAAATATAACGATTTTCTACAGAATACTTACGTGCCATGTTAGAGATTAATTCTATCACCTGCTTCCCATCACTCTTATCCATAATCTCTATATCACATAACTCCATGCCTTCCCAATATCCTACCACTAACTTATTACTTCCCTTCATCGCAATATCTGCTGTGATATATTTACCCAACTTATCTACGTTCTTTAGATTCTCAAACAGTCCCATAAACACCTCATGCTCGTACACATCCATAGGACTATTCGATACTTTCCACTTTCCTTCCAACAACTGCCGCCTGGTATCTTCATCCTGACTTAGCAGATTACCAGGATATGATGGATCATACTCCAACCCCTTTTTATTGTCATAGATGCTACCCGATACAAATGTCAACGACTTAATAAAATCTTCTTTTCTTAACCCTGAGTCTGTCATCATTGGACTAATAATATGCTCAGCCTTCTCATACACCTCGTCATAGTTATCTCCCCATATGTAATCACTGCCATACTTTATAAAGTACCGCAGCTTACCTCG
>Ga0315293_10001700_pt1 | contig 21338 bp, 18 predicted proteins | sample YL17G13_20_MG_FD_203071 | JGI IMG/M metagenome (GOLD analysis project Ga0315293, IMG submission 203071) | Sediment microbial communities from Yellowstone Lake, YNP, Wyoming, USA - YL17G13_20 | ecosystem: Environmental > Aquatic > Freshwater > Lake > Sediment | place: USA: Wyoming | collected... | reverse complement strand
AAGGGGAATTGAACAGAAACTGAAAGGAATCTTTAGCCTCATCAAAGTTACCATTAATGTGAGGCAACGAATCTAATCCTCTAACACCCCATGGTTACCTTTTATTATGAGGCAACGCGACAGGCGCATAAGATTGTTGCTGAAATCTCCGGGCAAATGCCATATATTTGACCCTGGAGAGGTGCCTGAGCGGTCGCCCCGCACCCAATTGGGGCAGGGGTCCCTGCCGCCGACCAGAGGTCGGCGTGCGGGAAAAGGGGCGGTCTCGAAAACCACTAAATATTATTGGTGATTTTTCATTCTGACAAATATATATTCGATCCTGGAGAGGTGCCTGAGCGGTCGAAAGGGGCGGTCTCGAAAACCGTTGGGCCCTTGCGGGTCCCCAGGGTTCGAATCCCTGCCTCTCCGAATTGATTAATTAAAACTGGCAGATTCTCTTATTGGCTGGCCAATGTATATTACCTATATTTTGAAAAGCGCAAAGACCGGCAAGTATTATTACGGCTCATCAATCGACGTTGAAAGGAGGTTGAAGAAACACAACGCCGGAAAAGTGATTTCAACTCGCAATGCCAGGCCATGGGTCATCCATTGCATTGAGGAACACCCGGGTAAGACCGGGGCAATCAAACGCGAGCTTTTCTTCAAAAAGCGTTCGGGGCACAAGTGGCTAAAGGAACAGGCAATAATTTAATAAATGTGCCTAAGCATATTCTTCGTTTTTCTGAATACAGGAATGAGGAAGGCCGAGCTTGAGAATCTGGAATGGGCTGACATTGACCTCAGGCGCAAGAGAGTCAAGATTCGGCGCAAGGAGTTCTGGAATCCCAAAACCGGCGAACGGGAGATACCGATCAATGCTGCCACATTTGATTTGCTGAAAAAACTCAAGTTATCAAATGATAGAGACCTTCAAAGCCGATTTGTATTCCCGCATAAAGATGGTGGGAAGATCAAGGATAAGCTTCGAGAGCAGTTGATAGGAATCGCCCGCGATGCCGGAATAAGGGGCTTAACCAAAATCCATTCCCTCCGCCACACCTACGCCAGCCACTTGGTGATGAAGGGCGTCGACCTGTTATTGGAGAACCACGGTGTATTCGGAAAAGCCTGAGTTGAATAAGGCGCCACACAATGGGGCAACGGCGTATAAATCATTGAAAAATGCCACATGGAGAATCTCGGCAGGAATTCTCTGAGTTGCTACAATATGATGCGGGCAGTCGGCTGTTCCGCACGGCTGTTATTTGGATTCCAGCGTGCTAATCCTCGCCTCCAGATCTTGAATTGCTTGTTGCTGCGATTTTAGAGCGGCGTGCAAGAGAACGATATAAGCCTTCAAGCTGACGGCATCATTGTCTCCTTCTGCTTGCATCTCGTCAGGAATCCGCTCCGGGAAGAGAGATATCCTTTCACCAGCCCTCTCTTCCCTTCCCCTATATGTCACAATTGGGAGAGAGAGTAGCGTTTTGAGCGCCTGCCTCTGTCCTTCTACCGTCAACTCGCGGATTTCCGCATTGGGGGCCGTCGCGGGAGGAGCGGGGTAGACTGTCCAGTCGTCGGCAATCGGGTCAGTTGATGAGTTTCTCTTTACAGTGATAATATTGGTCGGATTCAGATGTTGAATTCCAACCTTGATCTCAGGATACTCTGAACTAGTGGAATCCCAGAGAATTACGGCGTGTGGTTTGGATGTGGTAAAATCGTAGCCGAAGGCAAATGTGTAGTCGGCATTGTCCGTAAGACGCACCCGGTACCCAGCGGCCATTGAATAATCGCCGTAGGTCGTATCGCCGTACCCGCCCGGTATGGTCGAGTAATAGGATCGGACCACATTGTACCGCCCACCAGATACAGTCGCGTACGGGCCAGCGGCCTCATTCTCTCCGCCCCCAGCAACCACTGTGTAATTGTCGCCAGCTTTGTTATTGCTACCTCCCGCGACTATTGAGCGGTTACCGGAAACTGAGTTTAGCTCTCCTCCACCGATAACGGAATAAGTCCCAGTGATGTCATTATAGCTGCCCCCCCCAACGGTTGACCAATATCCGCTGATGCTATTATGACTGCCGCCGCCAATCGTCGCAAACTGCCCGAAACCAGTATTGACGGCACCGCCTGAAATCGTCGCCCCGTAACCGCTGGCGGTGTTGATAAATCCTCCTGCAACTGTACAATATTGCGCATTTTGGCCGAGGCTCCCGGTGGTATTCGACACCCCCAAATTGACGTGCGTGTGGTCTTCAGAGCCATATAATGTATTCCCCTTGCGGGCAAGACCCCAGCCTCCGCCCATGACCAAGGTAGTATCGGAACCGTCTGTCACTGACAACTGCCAGTCGTTATCCGGTGCCCCTGCATTAGCATAATCAACGGTGTCGGCATAGGGGGCCTTGAAATCATTGACGACATCGGCCCGGGTCAGGGTATTGTCCTGAACCATATTCGATGAAACGGCGTCGTTCTGCCCCTCGTTGACGTACCGAGTATCCAAAGGCGCAGCCTGAACAGAAACGGCATAGTCAGCCGTATCGGCATATGGCGATTTGAAGTCCGGGGAAACGTCAGCCCGGAGAATGGCGCCGTCTTCGATCATATTGGATGTGACCGCGTTGGACTGCTGTTCATCGACGTACAGATCAGTAAGGGAGGCTATCCCTTCAAAGAGAGTATCGGCCACACCGCTCCGTCCGTAATCGCTCGCTATGGATAGGAAATTCGAAGCATCCAGCCCGTCTAAGAAATCGGCATCAAGCCCGCTGCCGGATCCAGTGTAAAGCAGATAGGTGGGGATTTTTGCGGCCGGGTCTAAAGCAAATAGAAAGCCGGGCAGAGGAAATTCGCTGGCGTGAAGCCCGTCAACTCGGTCCGCATCCGTGGCCATTGCGGACAGAGCTCTGGCTGTATCGGCGATACTGGCCCGGCCAGCCTTGAACGCCCAGGGCACGGACGTCAGCCTAACCCGAGGCGAAACCTCTGGGTCGTTGCCGATTTTAATTCCCAAATATCGTACCGTATCCTCGAAAACGGAATCTGGTATCGGCGTTATTGATCCCAAGATAACGCTAAACAAACCTCCTTCGACCTCGACGGCCACATGCTGTTCTGACCAATACCATTCTGGCCCGGTGGGCGAATCATAAAGAGCGAAAATCATCCCGACAGTGGTGTCAAGGGGTTCCCCCGATGTGTTCTCAAGTCGCCCTTGATAGCTAATGATTAAGGGAACGGTTGCTGCGGGAGCGGAGGGAACCGCATATAGCGCCAGCAAACATAACAACATGAGATTAACTAATTTTTTCACGTTTGCCTCCCTAAGATTTAACAATATTTACTTTTCTGATGGCTGTCGACCCGTGAAGATGAAACTACTGTGATACTTCATACTACTGATATTATGAAAAGGCTACTCGATTCAGTATCTTGTGGTTGTCAAAAGCACATTCAATTGAAAGGAGCAGCCTTATGTCCGAGAGATTTGTGGGAGTCGATTTACATAAACGGCGTTGTTATTTTACGGTACTCGACTCTGGCGGTAATATAATTGACAGGGGATATTTTGACAACAGTTCTGAAGACACCGTTTGTCCAGATGTTAATTTATCCTTGAGCACTTCGTAGGGGGCTTTCCCATTTAGCGATCCGTGCGGTCGATTGAAGTTGTAGTATTCTTCCCAGACTTGCAGTTTTAGGTTCGGGTCAACATCGTCGGTATAGTTTAGCAGCTGGTAGAACTCTACGTCATCGGTCTGATGAGAGCGTTCTACTTTACCGTTGAGCCTCGGTGTTCGCGGCTTAATGTAAACGTGCCGTATCCCCATGTCTTCAACATGCCAGTGGAATTGGGCCTGGAACTCGTGGCCATTATCGGTTCTCACGGTATGAATCCAGAAGGGGAACCTGTCAATTACGTGATCGATGAATTGAATGGCCGTCTGCTGGTTGTGGCGCTGGTAAATCTTCAAGGCCCTGATCCGTGTGGCATCGTCTATGGCCGTATACTGGAAACGCCTGACCGATTTCCCATCCGAGGTCTTGAAAGTCAGGAACTTGACATCCACCTGAATGTGATGACCCGGGACCTGCTTCTCATACCGCTGTGTCTGAACGGTGCGGAGCTTGGCATTTCGCGGCAGGCAGTTCAAACCGAGGCGCAATAATACCCTGTAAACCCCGCTCTCCGACACCTTCATCTGCGGATGATAGCGTTGAATAAACCAGCAGATATGGTCCGGCCCCAGATGGTAGGTCGTACGCAGGTGAATGATCTTCTCCTGGATTTCCGGGGCCACCCTCAAGCCCGGATTCTCAGGACATGGTTTGTGATTGACCAGGCCCCTGTCCCCATCTTTTTCATACCTGCTTTTCCAGATGTAGAAAGTCTGCCTTGAAATCCCAAAATGCCGACAAACTTTCGAAATATTTTTAACCCGCGCGGCGTAATTTAAAGCCCTCAACTTCCGGCGTATTTCCCAATTAGCCTTTACTGTCATGCTTTCCTCCGGTTAACCCCTTAAATCTAATCAAAAGTGTCAACCGAAGTCAGAAGTTTCGCAGTTCCGCTTTGAGAGGAACCACCAACAAGAAAGGGCTGCCCAGTTATGAGCAGCCCCTTGATTTATTTGGCTGATCCTATTTCATCAGCACCATCTTCTTAGTCTCGGTTATATCTCCGGCCTTGATTCTGTAGAAATAAATCCCCGATGATTGATCGCCCGCATCCCAAGTCGCCTGATGATTACCAGCAGGCATTGCTCCTTCTGCAAGCGTCGCTATCTTGCGGCCAAGGAGGTCGAAGATGTCGATTGTTACCAGTGATTGTTCTGGCAGGGAATATTTAATTATGGTTTGGGCATTGAAGGGGTTGGGATAGTTTTGGGATAGGGAGAATTCCTCCGGCACCTTATCATTTTCCTTAACGCTCGTTGGATTATACCCGAGAATCAAAATAGAGGTATTGTCGGCTACAAAGATATAATTGCCCGAAACAGATACATTCACAGCGGGGCTGGGCGTCTCAAAGCTACCCATCAATACCGGGTTCGCGGGATCAACAACATCGATAATCTGCAAACCGAAAAAACCGACCAAAAACACATACTGGCCAGAGCCGCTTAAACCTATAGGGCCTTCCGGCGTATTATAGCTTCCTGCCAAAACGGGATTGGCAGGATCGGCAATGTCTATAATTAGCAAACCACCCGGGAAATCAGCCACATAGGCGTAATTACCGGAGATGAAAACCCCCCATGCCAGGCCGGCAGTGCTATAGCTTCCCGCTAGAATAGGATTGGTTGGATTGGCAACGTCAATGATTTGCAGACCCGAATAATCGGCCGCCACATATGCATAATTGCCGGCGATGAAAACGCCTACTGCACGGGGCGGGATTGGGCAATATCCGGACAGTGCGGGCGCCGTCGGATTGGTAATGTCGATGATTTGCAGACCAGAATTTTCGTCAGCCACATAGGCGTAATTGCCAGCTACAGAAACATCCGCGGCAAAGCTGGGCGTTTCAAGGCTTCCTGCCAATGCCGGGCTAATTGGATCAGCAACATCGATGATCTGTAGACCAAAATAGAAATCAGCTACATATGCATAATTGCTGGCGAAGAAGATGCTATAGGCTAAATTGGGTGCAAGATTTTGACCTGCCAGGATCGGATTGTTCGGCTCAGCGATATCGACGATTTGCAGGCCTGAAGAATAATTGGCAACGTAAGCGTAATTGCCGGCGACGAAAACATCATGGGCAAGGTCGGGCGTATCATATTCCCCCTCCAAAATAGGATTGGCAGGATCGGCCACATTTATTACCTGCAGGCCGGAGGACGCGTCAGCCAAGACGGCATAATTGTTGGAGACGGAAATCGCATTACCCCCACCGAGCGTATCGCAGCTTCCCGCCAGTACAGGATTGGCCGGGTCGGCCACGCTTATCACCTGTAGCCCGGGCATATCATACCCATCATCGGCCACAAAGGCGTAATTTCCTGAAACAAAAACGTCCTGGAACAGGCGCCACACCGTATCGTATTGCCCGGCAACCACGGGGTTAACAGGATGAGTTATGTCGACGATTTTCAAATACGAATGTGGCGGGATAGGAGGGTAGCCAATACCAGGTATGTTGACGGCTACATAGGCATAACGACCTCTGATGTAAATGGCTTCAGCCGGCCCGAGCGTATCATGTCCGGCAACTGCCGGATTGGCCGGGTCGGACACGTCAATCACCTGCAGCCCGGAATCTCCATCCGCAACAAAAGCGTAATGACCCCTGATAGAAACGTCCCTGGCCTCTCCCGGCGTATCGCAGCCTCCGGCCAAGACAGGATTGGCCGGGTCGGCCACGTTTATCAGCTGCAGGCCGGAATCACCATCCGCCAGATAGGCGTAATTATTGGAAATAAGAACGTCATAAGCCCAACCCGGCGTATTGCAGCTTCCCGTGTATACAGGATTGGCCGGGTCGGTTACGTTTATCACCTGCAGGCCGGAGCCGCCATCGGCCAAGAACGCAAAATTGCCGGAGACAAATACGCCGTTGCCATTTCCTAAGATGTAAACCTGGCTAACAAATGTGGGCGATGATGGAATTGATACATCGAGGATAACCAACCCATTCACAAAGGCGCAGTAGGCGTAATCGCCGACGACCTTCACATCGTTAACGCCGGACCAAAGCGTCGAGGCCACATAGTCGATATTCTGGGCGAAAGCTCCACCCATCAAAAGAAAAAGGGCTATGGCAGTAAAAAGTAGGAAGGCGCATCGCATGGAAACCTCCAGATTCAAATGATTTAATGTCAATCCGGCCTGGCAGGACTAATTAGCCGCAATAATGAGGCATACAAGGCAAGATGCTGAATCGATGGTGTAATCTTAACATAGTATCAATAAATCTGGCGTCAAGTCATTTCTAAAACCAAACGGCTGCCGGAACAGGGCAACCCTTTTTCCGTAAGCGTAAATTATAGTCGCCTAAAGCAAAGGGCCGCTCGTCCCTTAGGAGCGGCCCCATCGGACCCGATATCCGGGCAGTTCTAATCCCCTGGCCTCAATATTCTTTGGCTCTTCAGTGTCGGTGATTTGATCTGCATCATGGCCGAGTCAAGGAGCCAGGCTGCCACTAACACCTGATTAGTGGAAGAGAAAAAAGTGGGGGAATGTGAACTGTCTGAAATTGGCTGAGGAATTCGGCAAGAGGTTCAAGATATCCTTTGATGAAGCTGCGTTAATTGAACCAGGTGGGAAGAAAGATCCCTGGTATTGCCTGCGAAACTTCTGACTTCGGTTGACGCAATTGATTGGATTTAGAGGGTTAAGCCCCGGCTCGCCCGATTGGCGATTGCCCTAAGTATAATGCCTAAAAGTTGTTGTTGGAAAGCCCTTTCAAAGTATGTATAATTTCCCGTTAAGAGGGTGTGGGTTTAAGAAATAGCGAAAATTCGGCATTAATGGGGTGAGGCAATGAACAACAATTTGAGGATGAACATTGCGGATCAGCGACTGTCCTATCGGGGAATGAATCAAGAGCTTGTGTTCGATCTGGACCGGATATTGGAGTTTAACCACCGCCATAAGTCTGTTCAGGCCCACTACGATTTGGCGCTGCAATCTTGTCGCATCATGAACCTCTGCGACCGCAGCAACAACAAGTCCAACCTCGGGGTCCTGCGGAACCGCAAGGTCCGGCAGTCGGTCGTCCTCTCCGCCGCCTTGTCGGCGGTGGCGGTCGGCCTGCATGGCCGAGGCAACCTCAACAAATTCCCCAAAGAAAAGCATTCGGGGGAGTTAATCAACAGCATGAAGAGGGCCAACGATCGCACCGCGGCGCAGATCATGTCCGAGGTTTTGCAGACCACGACGGAGGCGCTTCCCATGGGGGAGGAGGTACTGATCGAATCGGCCATCACCGAGGGCGTGCGGGTCAAGCCTGGCAAAGAGGCCGGTGGCAATCCGACCATCGCCGTCGGGGCGCTGTTCGGCAAGGAGGAGCATCGCGCCATCTACGGGCTGGATATGCCGCGCAAGGTGACCTTGTTGTCCATGGGCAACGACGTTATCGACGGCACCGGCAAGTCGATCAAGGGCCTGCATTCGAGCCTGACGGCCCTCTTCGTCACCGAGTCCAATCTCAAGCGGCACCTGCCCGATATCTATGTGCAGCGCTGGATGTCCGGCCGGTATTTCAACAAGTTCAATCCCCGCGAGGCCGATCTGCTCGATGCCGCCCGGGTTATCGCCGGGTCCTACGGTCTGTCGGGCATCGACCAACTGAGCGCTTTCTTTTTGGATCGCCCCCGGCATCACCCGGCCATGGATATCCTCAACCAGGCCGGGGTATCGACCCCCTTCGACACGGATGGTGATCTGCTGCCGGCGGTCGTCCTCGGCATGGATGATCTTATTTTCCCCGATGGGCGCGGTCTGCATTCGATGATCGGCGAAATCGGCGGCTCGGCGGAATGGGCGGTCGGGGTCCTGCCGCTGGTCTGGCGGGGCGGGCAGGCCATCGGCATGCTAACCAGCCAGTCGTCCCTGACCCGGGAAGACCTGAGCCCGGAGGAGAAATGGAAGGAGCGGTTCCATTTCACCGAGGAAGAATTCATGCTGATCCAGGATGCCCGCTTCGAGCGCAAGCCGTACTTCACCATTGCGGATATCCTCGACGATCCCTTCGCGGGGGGCATCAGCGCCTTCGGGGCCATCACCGACAACTACTACCTGCCCTTCATGAAAGGGGTGACGGCCAATGCCGATAACAACCAGATTGCCGTGAACGTCCTGGTGGTAAATTCGCTCGGCATGGTGGAATGCTGGCTGATGTCTTTCCAATGCCGCCGGAATCTGGAGCACTCGATCAGGTTGATGATCTCTCCCAAGGAGAAACTGGAAAGGCTGGGCGGTCCCCAGTTGGAAAAGGCGATCGGCCGGATGCTCGAGGATGAGGATTCCATCAGGAGATTTCGGATATTTTTCAACAACGAGTACTACCCGGCCCTGATACCCGTGCAAAATAAGATGGTGATCCTGCGTCACGCGGTCGACTCCCTGATCTCGCGCGGGGCGCTCAATGAGCATGACCGGGAGATAATAACCGTCACCGAGCGGTTGGCCAGAGAATGGTTTATCATTTCCGACTGATAAAATACCCCAAAGTGTACCGTGGGGCGGGACTGTACGTCTTCAAACAAATTTGGGCACTTTGTATCTTAACTCAAGAGACACTTTTTAGATTAGCAAGCCTTTCGATTTGGGCATTGTTATTATTTAACAACTAACGTATTGCGATAATGTAATCGCCTCTGCCTCATGGTTCGGGGTAATCCTGGCGGTATACTTGACCATATGTGCGTATTACAAGCCTACGTAACGTAGTAGAACCCTTTTTGATGTCTAAAATCATCTCCTATTCACGGCGCACACAACTTGGCGTTAGTGCCATTCCATAATCGCCATTATCTTCCGCCTTTCAGCGGCTTTGGCCTGCTGGCAATTACTGTTTCGCAATCCGGCCTCACGGGTGGCGCCCCAATGCCTTTGAGATAGGCCACCAGGTAGACAACATCTATGCCATTGGTGGTGCAATTGCCGATGGCATCACGGGCCTGAATCGGGTCTGAAGCAGCTCCTTGACCTTTGAGATAGGCCACCATGAATGTGACATCGATACCGTTGGTGATGCCTTTGGCGTTGGCATCGCCTGCCGGAAGTCTGATGTGCCGTCAAGCGCCCTCACCGGACGGCTTAATTTATGGCAATAAAGTTTCGGGCCAAACGGCTCGACACCACATAATACTTCGAGCGTTTTATTTTGCATCGGTGTTTAGGTATTTTTGCATTCTTTTGCCTGGATGAAGCACAATACCATGATCAATCAGAGCCCTTTCTATTATTCCAGGCAACTCCATCAAGCTATTGAACGGTATTGGATGTTTTGGCATTATGCCATGCGTATCGTTTCTTCTGACACGCACCACACCGCTCGTCCAGGCATGCTTCGGTCTTACCTTCTCGGGTTCATCGCCTAAATCATTAGTCCAAAACCTGACTTTGACTTCAATCATTTTCTGATGCCATTTTCTATCTTTGGCATCCAGCTCGGCTCTTTTTTCCATGATTCCTCCTTATAGATATAATATGTTATTGTCCACACCTAAGTGTTCTCGGCACAATATCCTTTCGGGTCGTCGTAGCCTAAATCTATCCAAATTTATCTGAATCGAAGCACTGAACTGAAACAATCGCCTCATGACACCGAACCTTCGTCGAAGGGGTTAAAGAGAGGGATATTCTGTTATAGCTGGTCGCTTTCGCACACTTCTGCCGGAATACAAATGGAGCAAGAGCAATATAATATCCCCGCCAAAAATATCAAGGCCTTTCTTCTCTACCTTAATATAAAACAATCCGCTGACACCTACTGTCAGTGGCATTTGAGGAAAGAAAAAATATTTTTTGGTCGGTTGCCACTAACTCGGGGTTAGTGGAAACCCCCGATAATAAAACGGGCCGCCCTTTCAAGCGGCCCCGCTACCCGGTATTGATGATTTTCAGTCAGAGGCCTCGGACTTGCCTCATGGTTTTAATACCGCACCCCGTACCGGTTCGATGCCCGGTTTATCTCCATGCTCAACCTGTTAATTTGCCTACGCTTTTCAACGGGCAACTTTATCTTTTTGTTACCCGGAATTCCGTGGGCACTTCACCCTGCTTTGCCGGCTGGCAATCCGCACAATAAAGCTACGATAGTAGCCGTCCTTTCAAGCAAGGCACAGGGCATGCGTTCCCTATGCCGATGGCCCCATGATTTATCTATCTATCCACAGCAGCGTCGAATGGATACCCAAGGGTAGACAGTCATGGGAACCTCCGGGAGCATCGCTGGGCATTAATATAAGATGCGCCGTTTTTTGCACCGACGCCGTTGGTAAAGCGATGGGTTGAGGGAGCCGATATCTACGCGGGAATATTTGATTATCGGAATCGGGCCTACAGGCGCGCAGCAACATCTGGTTTCCATTTTCACGAACAACAAAATCTCTGTCTCTCAATTGATGAATTCCAAAAAGAATAAAGTAGACTCCGCCATGCTACTTTTTTCCAGAATTCCAACTTTTTTGAAATTAACTCCTTGACGGCTCGCAAGAGTATCTTCTAAATTTTGTTGCCGATAAGGGGAAATCACTCTGGGCTAAAATTAATTAGAAAGGGGATGCTTATGTCTAAAATCGTGCCTGTGTTGTTGCTGCTTTTGGTTACATTGTTTTTGCCGAAACTCGGAATATCGCAGGACAATCAGCAGATTGCGCCGCTAACGAGCGCTCAGGCCCTTCTTAGGGGGCCTGAGAGGGTTGGGAATCTTAATCCGGTGATGATCCCTGCAGATAATTCGCAGACTGCCGAAAAAATCCTTCTGGGTAAGAAGCTTTATTTCGATACCAGACTCTCAAACGACAATACAATTAGCTGCGCCACATGTCATGATCCGCAGAAAGGATGGTCGGATGATGGCCCCACAAGCTCCGGCATTCGCGGCCAGCTTGGAGGGAGAAGATCGCCGCCGGTCTCAAATTCGGCCTACAGCCCCCTTCAGTTTTGGGATGGCCGGGCTCCAAGCCTGGAAGAACAGGCCAAAGGGCCGATAGCCAATCCTATCGAAATGGGCAACACTCATGAGGCCATGCTGAAAACAGTGGATAATATCCCGGGCTATGTCGAAGAATTCAAGAATGTATTTGGCACATCACCAATTACAATTGACCAGGTTGCTCAGGCCATTGCCGCTTATGAGAGGACTATTGTGACAACCGATTCGCCCTTCGACAGATTCATCCGGGGAGACGAAGCCTCGCTCACGGCGCTGGAGAAAAAGGGACTTGAGATATTCAACGGCAAGGGGCGTTGCACGGCCTGCCATTGGGGGGGGGGAATTTCAGCGATGGCCGTTTCCATAACCTGGGTGTGATGCCGGCCGCAGGGGCGAAGCCGGATGAGGGCAGATATGATGTCACCAAAGATCCAAGAGACAAGGGTAAATTTAAGACGCCGACAATCAGAGATGTGGCTCTCAGGGCGCCATATCTTCACAACGGAACCGAAAAGAACCTCGAATCGCTCGTGGAATTATACAATAAGGGCGGCGGAATGAATGACGCCAATCTCGATCCAATCATGATTCCGCTCAACTTGTCAAAAAAAGAATCCGAGGCCCTCGTGGCATTCATGAAAAGGGCAATGTCGAGCACCAATTTGCCGGTAGCTAATGAAGAGCCTTTTAAGCCCGAGGATTTGCCCAGGTGAAGGAGCCAAAAATGAAAAGAATGCTTGTTGCTTTTATGGTGTTAGCGGCATTGATAAGTCTGTCGCCCCAGGAAGGCAAGGCCATACCGGCATTTGCCAGAAAATACGGATTCAACTGCAACATGTGCCATGTTTCATTTACCAGGTTGAATGACTTTGGGCAGCGCTTCAGGCTTAACGGCTACCAGGTTCCCGGCCAGCAGGGGCTCGAAAAAAACGTATTTGAAACGCCTCCGCCGATTGCATTCAGGATAACAACTGGCCTTCAAGCCGCGCATTCCCGGGATGCCAACACCTCAGGGTTCAATATTTTCGGGTTCGATCTACTTACGGCCGGAGTTCTGCACAAAGATATATCTTATTTGGTGATCTATACCCCCAGGGTTGACGAGCCCGGCGGAGATTATCGAGGCGAAACCCCCTCGCAAACAGGCGCGCTTGAATCCGCAAACCTGATCTTCAGCAATCTCCTGACCGATGCGCTCAACCTGCGGATCGGGAAATTTGAGCCAGCTTATCATACCGTCAGTTCCAAACGGTCGTATTACATAATACAGCCGTATGAGGTTTATGCATTTAAATCACCATCGGGATACATATTCGAGGACAACCAGATGGGATTCGAGGTCAGCGGCCATTTCAGGAACGGTTTCAGGTATGGGGCCGGTGTAGTGAATGGCAACGGCGCCAATCCGGACAATAACAAATTTAAGGACCTCTACCTTGCGCTATCCCAAGTGATCGGACGCGGCGAGGGCCAAAGCGCTGGACAAAGGATAGATGTTTTCGGCTACCAGGGCTGGCAGCCGACCATATTTCCACCCGACTATCAGGCTGCGGCTGGAGGAGAATTGGAGGGGCACGGTAATAAAAAATTAATGCGTCTCGGCGGTGACATAAGCCTCAATATTCCCTCTTTCAATCTTACCACCCTTTTGATGCAGGGAAACGACAACAGGCCTTTCAATTTCGCCGATAGTACCAAGGATTACAAATTTACAGGCGGATTTGTTGAGCTCGACTATTATGGCTTCATGAACAATCGGCTTCTGATTTCGGGTATGTACAATTGGGTCGAGCCTCCGGATGGGGATGAAGGCAGCAAAATCACGGCGATCTCGGGGGTGGTCAGATACTATCTCGGGGATTGGACGGCTGTCAATGTTGCCTTGCACGGCGAATACACGCATCGTCAGGAAGGCAAGGATGATCCTTTCAAGGAGGATATCTTTACGGCCTTGGTCGATTTCGATTTTTAGGTATCTGTAACCGCGGAAACTTGGTCCTGCACTATTTGCAGGACCAAGTTCTTTTCGGCTAATTTGAGGATAAGTCGGCTGGGAGAGCATCTGTAATCACTCGCGGTCAATAATCGCATAATTGGATATAAAAGGCCAATAATAGACCTAAAATCATAGCCAATTGATCAATAAAATAACTTATATATTTGCCCGATAGTTGTGAAGGACCAACAAAATCATAACTCTCATAATCCATGCTTGTTCGTTTTACAGGTTTTCAAAGCGCCATAAAATGGATTGTCAAAGCGATTGACACCCTGGTCTCTGCTTAGTAACATGATAGCAGCAAGGGAGGCGCCATGCATTCGATAGAATCCATTATAGACAGGCAATTGAAGCGTTGGGAGCTTCAGCGGGCGATATCGGACAGGTCCCCCGAGAAGGCGCCCGCTCCCAGGCCGGTGATAACAATTTCGAGAGCGATTGGCGCCGGCGGAGAGGAGGTCGCCGCCCGGCTTTCGGAAAAGAGCGGCTTTCACGTATTCGACGGCGAAATCCTCGATTCTATTGCCCGGGATTTGGGTATACGGGAACGGATGGCGGATTTGCTCGACGAGAAGACGCAATCGGAGCTGCAATCGTGGTTTTTGGGCATGATGACGGGCCGCATCATCGATCAATCCGATTATATCAAGTCGCTGACGAGGTTGGTCGGCTCGCTGATTGCTCTTGGCGAGGCGATATTAATCGGGCGTGGGACCAATATCATTGTCGGGCCCCGGATGGGATTTCATATCAGGGTCACGGCAAGCAGAAAGAAAAGGATCGAAAAGGTCGCGGCATCGATGGCGGTTTCGCACAGGGAGGCCGAGGGACTGGTCGATGAGAGCGATGAGGCGCGGGCGCATTTCGTCAGGAAGTCGTTTGGGGCCGACATAAACGATTTGACTCTGTATGATCTCATCATCAACACCGACATATTGAGCGTGGAGGATGCCGTGGACCTGGCGTATGCGGGTTATATCAAGAAGGAGGGAATCCTGCGCAAGGAGAAATGATATTGAATCGATGGTGCTCGGTAAAATGAAAAGCGCCGTCTTTCAAAGCAACAAGCCGACCTCGATACTAACCGGGGCCGGCATTTCAGTAAAGGGGGGATTAAAATTCTTAATACTCGGTGATAAATGTCCATATCGGGCCGAACGTTTCATGCCCGTGGCTATCGCGGGCCACGATACGCCAATAATACGTCGTATTGTTTGGCTGGAGGAGGATCAGCACGGAGTCGTCGCATGTGCAGATTAGCGTGCCGGTCTCATCGATCTGCCATACATCGTTGGTGGCATCGTCATCGAGATTGGCTGTGGCAACGCAGGTAAACGTATTCGCCGCCGCGGTCATGCAGTAAGAGTAAATATCCAGCGAATCGATAATTATCCCAAGAGGCTCGAAACGATCGTTACGATAATTTGCCGTAAAGCCATTCAAGGCGTAAAATCCGTGTTGACTGTGATAAGCGGTTTGAGCCGCATATATTTGCTGCAACATCTCACCGGCGCGAGCTTGCAGCCGGGGAGGCGAGAGCAAAATTGGTACAAGCTGACCGTATCTCCATGTTCCAACTAAATCAGGGTTACGACCAAGAAAAACGTCGTAAACAAGCGGACCGCCATCGGGATTGTTACATTCCCACTGAAAAACGACATCCATCATGTCAAGCGTGGCGCCGGTCGGCGGCGAAATCAGCCGCGGTGTTTCGGGATACCGATTGAATCCGACAGTTCCGATCCTAAATTTCCATACCGGCCCGATGGTAGTCTGCTCGTGGTCGTCCCGCGCAATCACCCGCCAGTAGTAATCGATGTTCGTTCGGAGCGGGATGGCGATATCATTTGTACCGCACGCAACGGTCCCCCAGTCATTAATGGTCCAAGCATCAATCACTGGATCGGAATCGAGATTGGCGGTTGCCGTGCAGGTTAAGATGACAGGCGGGGCGTTTATGAAATATAAATAAGGATCGTTCGCTGGAGGCACGATGCCCAGGTTGTCATAAAGAGCCGAATCTCCGGCGCCGGCCGTTACGCCATCAAGGCAATACCTATAATATTGGCTTCGATAGGCAATTTGCATCTGATAGATTTGATTTAAGAACTGCCGGGCGTTTTCCTGCAGCACCCAGGGCGAGACAAAAGCGTTATCGTTTGACCAGCCATTTGCGTGTGTCGGGATGCTGTCGGTCCCAAAATACAGGTCATATTGTACAGGGCCGCCTTCGGGGTCGGATGATTTCCAGGCCAGAACAAAATCCACGGATACGTCGGTGGCACCGTCGGCCGGCGAAATGATTGCGGGCACGGTGGGCGGCAGGTTCTGCGCCGGATTATCGACGGGCGGCTGATTCCCCCTGTCCTGGCACGCCATAAAAAACGCCAGAATGAGGCCGGATAGGATGGTGAGACGCGCTGTTTTATTCCGAGCGATCATGTGCCCTTCCTTACGTGAAGTAAACCCTCGCCTATTAACTCTAATATCGGCTTTGTCATCCTGTAATTCCACATTTTATCCGCCTATGTATTAAAATGATACTTGCTGTGCAATAATTGAGCATCAGCGCCGCGGGGCTGTCCATAATCCACTGGAAAAAATTAAATTAGCTCTGGTCGTCACAATGCGGTGACCGGGCAGTAATTTCATGCTTGACACTGGGCTGGTTATTTATACATTTGGTATTCTGTAACCGAAAGGGGTTTGTTTTGGCACACAAGAAAGGACTCGGTTCCTCGAAGAATGGCCGCGATTCGCACGGGCAGAGGCTCGGAGTCAAGGCCTACGGCGGCGAACGAATCAGCGCCGGCTCGATAATCATCCGCCAGCGCGGGACGAAGATCATCGCCGGGCTCAACGTGGCTCAGGCCAAGGATGATTCTCTGTTCGCCACGGCCGATGGCGTTGTCAAATTCGAGCGCAGGGGCCGCGACAAGAAGATGGTATCTGTAATACCATAGACAGAACCCTGGCCTGAAAGGCTGGGGTTTCTTTTTAGGGTCAGGTGTGAAATAGGTCACAAGGCCTTGGCCTTTGAAAGGTCTTTTAAAACAGTTCAAGATATGGCTTTTACTCCCAGGAAAGCGGGCATAATAATCTCCGGTGGCAATCCCTGGGAGATTCTTTTCTGCATCCTACACCTCGAAAAGCAGGGTTATCTGCGATCCCCCATCTCAGTTCCTCAAGCGGGGCCTGCGGGTTTAATTTCGCAAATTGATTCGGAAATGGCCAGGATGTCGCTTACTCCGCTTTCCGAGGTCAAAGCCACCGGGATCGACACCCTAATTATCCCCGGCGGCTGGCGCCTGCTCGATGCCATGAGCAATTTCAACGAGGCCGGAAACGCTTTCAGGGTAAACGAGGACCTCAAGAACCTGCTTAAGGGGATTTACAGGCTTAACAAGCCTATCGGCGCCTTTGGAACAGCCTCAGTTATGGTTGCCAAGTCGCTTCAGGGTATAACGCGCTCGGGGATGGTGGTTACTGTGGGAAGCGATCCCAAGCTGCAATCGGCGGTCGCGGCTGCCGGATCACAGGCAGTTGTCACCAGGCCGGGCGAGGTTATTTTAGACCAGACGAATAAAATTGTCACCACCGGCGGCGAGCTTGGCACCAAGCGGCCGTCGGAGGTTTTCGATTCTTGCGGGAATATGATTTCCGCGCTCTCTGAACTTATCAAAGAATAGGTCCATTTGGATCCGGATGGAGATCAGATATGCGAAACGTGAATGTCGAGCTGATCACGGAATCCGTGAAGAAATTGTGCATGGATGCCAATTATTTTCTCGGGGAGGATGTGGTCGAGGCGATCAAGAATGCGGTCGGCAAGGAGGAATCTCCCCTTGGACGTGAGATACTGAAGCAGATACTTGAAAACGCCGAGATTGCCAAAAACGAACAGATGCCGCTCTGCCAGGACACCGGCTTGGCGGCCTTCTTTGTCGAGCTCGGCCAGGAGGTTCATATCGAGGGCGGTCGATTCGAGGCCGCCATACAGGAGGGCGTGCGGCAGGGTTACGCCGAGGGTTACCTGCGCAAATCGATTGTCGAGGACCCGCTTCGCAGAAAGAACACCGGCGATAACACCCCGGCGGTCATTTCCACGCGGGTTGTGCCGGGCGACAAGGTCAAGATTACGATCCTGCCCAAGGGCGGGGGCTCCGAGAACATGAGCGCTATCCGGATGCTCAAGCCGGCTGACGGCGAGGAGGGTGTCAAGAGTTTCGTGGTGGAGACGGTGCGCAAAGCCGGAGGCAACCCCTGCCCGCCGATCATTGTCGGGGTTGGTATCGGCGGCTCGTTTGACAAATGCGCCTACCTGGCCAAGAAGGCGCTTTTGCGCAAGGTGGGCAGCGCGCATACCGACCCATTCTATGCCGCAATGGAAAAGGAGCTGCTGGAACGAGTCAACAATACCGGTGTCGGCCCGCAGGGGTTAGGTGGACGGATAACGGCGCTGGCGGTCCATATCGAGGCCCACCCGTGCCATATCGCCAGCCTGCCGGCGGCGGTCAATACGCAATGTCATTCGGCGCGCCACAAAGAGATAATCATCTGAACAATAAGGGGGAATAAATATGGAAACCAAGCAACTGGTAACGCCGCTGACTGCCGCCGAGGTTGAGAAACTGCACGCGGGCGACAATGTTACATTAACAGGATATATATACACCGGCCGCGACGCCGCCCACAAGAAGATGGTCGACTTGTTGGACAAAGGCGAGAAGCTGCCGTTCGAGCCCGAGGGGCAGATCATTTACTTCGTCGGCCCAACGCCTGCAAAGCCGGGGCAGGTGATCGGCTCGGCTGGACCGACAACCTCGGGCAGGATGAACAAATATTCGCCGCATATGATCGCCGCCGGCCTTAAGGGGATGATCGGCAAGGGCGAGATGGGACCGGAGGTGGCCGAGGCCCTGAAACGTTTTAAGGGCGTCTATTTCGTAGCCACCGGCGGGGCGGCGGCTCTGATCGCCAAGCGAATCACCGAATCGGAGGTGGTGGCCTACGAGGAGCTCGGTCCGGAGGCGGTTCGGCGCCTGAAAGTGGTCGAATTCCCGGTTATCGTAGCCCAGGACTGCCACGGCGGGAATATTTATGTTGAGGGCGTGGAGAAGTATAAGAGGTAGGCGCTTCCAATCAGCGGAAATATGACACGCGGCGTCAGGAACCCTTTCCTGACGCGAATCCGAATATATTGAGCCCCTGTATTTTCTAATCAATTCAAATTTCAGATCATTAGAATTTCAAGTCGAAAAAGCAATGCGGGCGGGGCGATTTCAAATCCGGCATCCGCCTCCAGGTCGTTGATTGCAGATGGCGGCGTGATGTCGGCCGTGGTTACGCTGGCCACGTTCGACAGCCCGGACCAGTTGGGAACCTCGTCGGCAGTTTTCATCCCGAAATAATAGGTTCTATTCGATTGCAGGCCCGTCACTACGAATGTCTGTGATTGCCCCGCCGGAAGAGGTGCCGGCTCGCCGCTGACCTGCGTGGCCGAGGCCCAGTTGCCGTTCGTAATCGGTGATGTCGAATAACGAATGTCGTATTGACTGGCCGTTCCGGAACTGCTGTCGTCACCAGGAGCTGTCCAGGTCGATGTCATGGAGTTGCCTGTGGGGTTTGAGGTCGCCAGGTTTGTAATATTGAGGGGCGGAATCGATTCGGGCACGGTTGTCCCTGAGGCGACATTTGACAGCCCGGACCAGTTGGGAACCTCGTCGGCGGTTTTCATAGCGAAGTAATAGGTCACGCTGGATTGCAGACCGGTGACTGCAAAAGATTGCTGCTGTCCCGCTGGAAGAGGTGTCGGCTCGCCGCTGACCTGGGTGGCCGAGGCCCAGTTGGCATCCGTGATTGGTGATGCCGAATAGCGAATATCGTACTGGCTGGCTGTTCCGGAACTGCTGTCGTCGCCAGGAGCTGTCCAGGTCAGGGTCATGGAGCTGCTGGTGGGGTTTGAGGTCGCCAGGTTTGTAATATTGCGGGGCGGGATTGATTCCGGCGCCGTTATACCCGAAGCGACATTGGACATTGCAGACCAATTAGGAATCTCATCACCGCTTTTTATGGCAAAATAATAAGTAGTGCTTGGCGAGAGGCCCGTGACGGTGAAGGATTCCGCTGTTCCCGCGGCATGTGGAGCCGGTTCGCCGTTTACATGCGTGGCGGAGACCCAATTCGCCTCAGTTATATTGAGCGTGGAATACCTGATATCATAAATACTTGCTGTCCCGGAGTTGCCGTCATCGCCGGGCGCGGTCCAGTTTATGGTTATGGAATTTGACGTTGAATCGCTGGTGATTAAGCCGGCATGTGCCGCCGGTAGAGCCACGAAAATGCCAAGCAATATCGCCATGCCATAGATCGGGCCGACCCCCTTGAATCTCAATGCGTTTTTCCTAAAATCACACATACAACTCCTTTTTTTGAGTTTTCAATTGAGCCAATACGCAAAATTCCGACCGCGAAGCACGAATAATTGCATATTGACATTCAATGACTTATATGCCGGAAGGATTGAGCGATAAGGCATTTTTGCCCGGGACATGTATGATTCTTGAATCCTGTTCAGCAAGCCAACAAATTTCAGGGATGATTCCGCTACTCATCATCTTTCGTTTTCACAGACCTATTTTCCCATTGATGTCAAAGCGGTTGACTTTCCGATTTCAATTTGATATTGGTAACATTCGGCCTTAAAAAGGCATGAGATATCGTGCCTCTACGATATGGAATTAATTGGTGTTTGGAAATAGGGGGCGTGTTAGGAGGTTTAATGAATCATGCCATCTCGTCGAGAGGTGCGCTATTCTGGCTTTTGCAGAGGCTCACCGGGTTATTCCTGGCGTATTTTCTCATCACCCACGTGAAAGTCCTGCACTGGGATTTTAATTTCACCGATGCCGCCATGGCTCCGACCGGCTTCCTCGATTTTCGGTTCGTGATCGAACGATTACAGGGAAGCATGGGCTGGGTGATTTTTTACCTATTCTTCATTATCTCGGCGCTGTATCACGGGCTTAATGGCCTGTGGGCCATCATACTCGATTTCAGGCCATCGCGCGCCATACAGACAGCATGGCTGGCAATTCTGTGGGGCGCAGGTGTCCTGACCACGATCTGGGGCTTTTACACCCTGCGAGCGTTCTACATGGGGGGAGGCGCCGTATGAACATTCTGAAGCTCTTCAAAGGCACCGCCGAAGAAGTCAGGCTGAACCCCAATATCGGCACTTTCTCGTGGTTCTTGCATCGAATCAGCGGCGTCCTATTGTTGATATACCTTTTTATGCATCTCTGGGTGCTTGGCTCGGCCCAATCAGGGCCTGCAGCTTTTGACGCCCGCCTCCGGATGGTCCAATCGCCGCTTTTCCATTTCCTCGAGATCGGTCTTGTCTTTGTGATTTTCTACCATATGATAAACGGCCTCTCGATCACGGTGATGGATTTCTTCAACCTCTCCACCCGGCATAAAACGCTTGTTACGATTTCTGTCACCATTTTCGCAATCGTGGCGATCATAGCCTTGAGTATCATGCTGCCGCGCGCGATACATACACCGTCAGGAGGCACGCATGCTATTTCATGACGTTTTGGTAATCGGTGGCGGCCTGGCGGGCATGAGAGCGGCTATCGAGGCCGCGGCCGGCGGAGCGGAGGTAGCTCTCATCTCGAAAGTTCATCCGTTGCGCTCGCACTCGGGGGCGGCTCAGGGCGGGATTAACGCGGCGCT
>Ga0315293_10001699_pt1 | contig 21340 bp, 19 predicted proteins | sample YL17G13_20_MG_FD_203071 | JGI IMG/M metagenome (GOLD analysis project Ga0315293, IMG submission 203071) | Sediment microbial communities from Yellowstone Lake, YNP, Wyoming, USA - YL17G13_20 | ecosystem: Environmental > Aquatic > Freshwater > Lake > Sediment | place: USA: Wyoming | collected... | reverse complement strand
CCGCCGACGCCGACGAACGGCGACCAGGCCAGGAAGTCCTCCTTGACCGCCTCGTACTCGTGGGCCGCATCGATGAAGAGCAGCCCGATGGGACGCGTCCAGGTCTTCGCCACGTCGACCGTCTTCCCCAAGAGTGGGGTCACGATGTCGAGGTGGCCTTGCCATTCCATGTTGCGCAAGAACTCAGGGAGAGTCGTCGTGCTCGGGTCCGGAAACAGGTATTGGAGCTCCGGGTGCCCCACCCAGTGGTCCACAGCGAAGACAGACGCACGGTGGCCGAACTTGCTGCCGGCCGCCAGGTAGGCCGTGGACTTTCCCTTCCAGCTGCCGAGTTCGACAATCGCCTGTTCCACCGGCACGGTCGAAGCCAAGTAGGCCAGGCGTCGGCCCTCCTCGAGGCTCAGCCAGCCTTCGATGGCGTCGAGTTCATCCTCGTACTTCAGAAAGAGCAGGGGGCCGACGACCTTGTCCACTATCGGACCCGTCGTCTCGTCCACAGCCAGTCAACCTCCGTCCGACATAAGGCCCCCGGTGCGCGCGAAGGCCTCGGCCCAGGGAACGGTGTCCTTCCACTTCTCGATGAAGCGCCGGCGGTTACGGTCCACGCTGCCTGGCGGGGGTCCGCCGCTGGCGCCGCCGTAGTGGAAGAAGGGGGCGTAGGTGGTCGTCATCCCGGGCCGCCCGGCCAGCCCCAGGCGCAGGTTGTAGTCGGTGTCCTCGAAGTAGGCCGGGGTGAAGCCCTCCTCACCGCTGACCGGGGTAGGTAACGACGCCAGGCCGGCCGCACCGTGCTCACTGCCCACATCCGTCGGACAGAGGAACCCGTAGTCCTTTAGGACGGCCCGCTCGACCAGATGGTCTATGGTGCAGAGGTGGAAGAGGACATCGTCGTTGGAGACGAGGATCCTCCCGGCGCCCCAGGCGACGGCGGCCTCGATGCCCCGGTTCCATGCGGCGGCCAGCGACGGGAGCTTGAGGGTCGCGTTGTCGATGACGAATAGCCGCCATTGGTGGGTCGTCTCCAGACTGTTGACGGCCTGAAGGAGAAGGTCCGGACGGCGGAAGTTCACAAACACGGCCCCGACCTTGATGCGCTCCAACTGTCCCAGCCTCCTCACGGACCCTGCGCCGTCAGCTCAATCCCAGGACGTCAAGGTAGCGCCTGGCCACGGCCGGCCACGCGTTGGCCTTCACGTACCTGCTCGCACTGTGCACTAGGCGTCGACGCAGCCCTTGATCGCGGTACAGGCTCGCCAGGCCCTTCCCGATGCTCTCCGGGCTGGAGTCGGCGATCTTCAGCACTTCGTCCCGGAGGTCGGAGAAGTAGACGACACTCGTCGTCATCACTGGCCGCGATGAGGCGATGGCCTCATGGGCCATCATGGAGGTTGAGACCGACTTTCCGTGGTGGGTGTAGGGGAGTACGATGGCGTCCATGGCCCTCTGGTGGGCGCCGAACTCCTCATCGGGGATGGGGTCATGGCACAGCGTCAGGTTACGGAACGTACTGCGGCCGGACAAACTCCGAGTCAAGCCGCATTCGCGGTAGATGTCGTCCACGGCTCGAGGGTTGGTGGGGTGGGTCGTGGCGTGGATGTACCCGTCAAGGTAGGGCTTCGCGAGGATGGCCCGGATAAGGTTCGGTATCTCCTTGTGGATGGAAGCGAAACCGAAGAACCCAACCGCGAAGCGCTCCGGCGCCAGCCCGAGCCTCCGTCTGACTTCCACAGCCGAGATCAGACTGCCGTCAAACGTGGGACAGCCCATCGGAATCACGGATAGGCGGTCAGGGCTCGGGCCTTGGCGGTCAAGCGACATGTTCCGAACGGCCGCCTCGGAGTGAACCACGAACCGGGCCCGGCCACGAAAGAGGAAGATGTGCTGGGCGGCCATCCACCCGGTGTTGTCCGTGTTGTGCATGGTAATCGCGAGAGGCGCCCGGGCCTTCTCGACTAGGTTTAGAATCTGGACGAGATTGAAGTAGTAGAGCCCGTACTCGTGCTGCATGAGGATGCCGTCGAAAGCTCCCAGGCGCAATCTCTCCTCGAGATCCTCCGGGCGAACGGCCACCTCGGTCTCCAGGCCCAGAGACTCAAGGCCCCGGCGGAGGTTCTTGGTATACCAGGCGATCCCACACTGGCGACCCCAACTGGGGCAGATGAGAAGAAGACGCACCGACGTCAGTCCTCCCTGACGACAGGGCCCTGTCGCTTTCCACGCTATGCCCCGCCGGCGCCGCTGGTTACGCGACAAGGCCCTGGAACAGGTCTTTTGCCGCCCACATAGGATTGGGATTGAGCGACCGGCGATGGCGCCGTTTCCGCGGCGGGTCGCGGGGTCCGAGAGGAGCAAGACACGTGATGCCGGCTCTGCTGTACATCACCAGCCCAGAAATCCACATGGGGGAGGACATCCTGCACGAGGGGCTGGACAACCTGCTCGGTCCGGAGAGGGTCCACTGCTATCCCTTCAAGGACTACGCGGCCTTCCAGTACAATCTCTATCCGCCCATGGCCGACCATGTTCCCCACCGTCGGCCAATCGGCATAGCCCGGCTCATCGAGCACAGAAACGACATCGCCGGCGTGGTCCTTACCACCCGGAGCCCGGCGCCCCAGACCTGGGCGCGGATTCGGGGGTACTTCCCGGAAGTCCCGGTGGCTCTGGTCAACGGCGAGGAGGGGGGGGGGCGACTTGTCTTCCCGCCCGGTTTAGAGTGTACGCAGCGTTTCCAGATGGACCTCCACCCAGACGAGGCCCAGGCGGGCCTTCACCCCATGACCATGGCCGCTCCCCCACGGGTGATGCTCGCGGAGGAGACGACCCGCGACATCGACGTCTCCTACGTGGTTCGAAACACCTGCGGGCTCCGCCTCGAGGTCGCCCACGTCCTGGAGCGTGAGGGGTTTCTGGTCCTGGTTGGCGCCGACATCCCCCGCGAGCAATTCTGCTGGATCCTCAATCGGAGCAAGATAGCGGTTTCCGTCCGCGGCGCGGGCACCGACACCTTCCGCTACTGGGAAATCCCCTACCACGGCGCCCTCCTCGCGAGCAGCCGTCCCCCGACCCTCATCCCCGACAATTTCGTGGATGGTGAGAGCGCCGTCTTCTTCGACGAGCCTGAGGAACTCGTGGTCAAGGTCCGAACTCTCCTCGCCGATGAGCCGCGGCTTAGCCGGATTGCCGCCGCGGGCAAGAAGCTCTGCCATGAGAAGCATACGGCCGCGGCGAGGGCCCGGTACATCTTGGAGACGACGGGGCTCGGTTGGCTCATTGAGCCAAGCGGCGACGCCGGGGCCGCGGCGCCACATCCCGGACCGTGTCCACCAGGGTGATCGGCGAGGAAGTAGCTCTTGGCGGTCTCGGCCTTCAGAGGCGCCTATCAAGTTCGCGGGCCAGGCCGTCTCCGGTCTGGTCGGCGGTCCAGCCGGCCAAGACGTCGGCCCTCGCTCGCCGGGCCCTGGCCCCGGCTTCCTCCGGGCGCTCGACGACCCGGCGGAGGAGTTCGCGGAGGTGCGGAAGGCTCGGCCTCGCCCAGCGCCGGCCCCGGAGGAAATCGAGACCCGGTTCGGAAGCCACGGGCTCCAGCCCCTCGACCTCGATGAGGTAGGAGTTGTCCTGGGACATGAAGTCCAGGTTCCCGCCCCAGCCCGTCCCAATCACCGGAAGCCCGGCGGCCATGGCCTCCAGGTAGGGGCGGCCCAGACCCTCGCCCCGGGACGGGAGGACGAAGGCATCCGAGGCCGCGTACAGGGCGGCCAGGGTGGCGCTCTCGAGGTGGAGGGCGGCCAGGATGACCCGGGGAAGCGAGCGGCCGAGCCGCCGCCGCGTCTCCCCCGCGAAGGCCTGGAAGCTCGCCGTGATTTCCCCCGCCGTGGCGGCAAAGGGCTCGGCCTTCACGATGAGCGTGACGTCCTCGTTCGCCCCGAACTCCTCGAAGTAGGCCTGGAGAAGGATGTCCCAGCCCTTGCGCTTCTGCCAGGAAAGAACGGACAGGAACGTGAAGCCGCGAGGGCCCGGCCTTCGCCCCGCTTCCTCGGGCAGCCTCGACGCGATGATGGCCGGAAGCCGCGCCCTGGGGCGCGGACGGAACAGGTCCGCATCGACACCGATGGGGACGACGCGGACCTTGGCTGGTGCGAGCCCGGATTCGATGAAGACCGACCGGTTGAAGGTCGAGGGCACCCAGACCTCGTCCACGCGCCGGCAAGCCCCGACCCAATCCGACGGGAGGCGGTCGACCTCGATGGCCGTCCGGCCGACCCGGAACGGAACCGGCGGGGGCTCGCCCTCCGAGCGAAAGTAGTGCGCCGGAACGTGTTGGACCTCGATGGCCGGACGGGAAGACGCGGGCGGGTTGGCGATGAGGCGCTCCAGAAGCTGCCGGGTGGCGGGGTCCACGCTCCGGAGGCTGTCGCTGCGCCGGCCCCGGGCCACGACCTCCAGGGGGTACCCCCGGCGGTGAAGCTGCCGGACGGCAATCTGGGCCTCGACCTCGTACCCGGTCGCGCCGAAGAGGTGGGCGACGTACCTAACGTGTCGACTCGCTTGGCTCATCGAGCCCAGCGTATGCGCCCGCCACGGCTACGACCGCGCGATACGGTCGTAGTCGAGGAAGGCTTGGGCGTGGCGGCCCGGGGTGAGGATGTGGTGGTTACCGAGCGGGAGGTCCAGGAGCAGCCGGGCCTCGACCGGGGAGACGCGAAGGGTCACCTGGGTCCGGCAGAGGTCGTCCCGGCGTGGCCGGGACTCCTCGGGAACGACCTCGCCCGCAAAGGCCCTCACCGAACGCAAACCGGGCCCGCCGATGCGGGCGACGGTCATCTCCCGCGCGGCGATGGTTCCCTCGACGGCGGCGCCTACCCCCGACTCGAAGTGCGAGCGCAGGCGGAAGGTCCGAACCAGGCGGAGCGGGATGCTGCAGTGAGCGAAGGTGATGAGGCCCTCGTCGACGGCAACGTCGGAGGGGTTGGCCATGAAGCAGGGCTGCCCGGAGACCCCGCCGAGGACCATCATCGTCAAGAGAGACGGGAGGTCTCCTTCGCAGGCCGCGGTGAGCCCCTCGTCGTTCAGCCGGGAGACGGCGAGGCAGCCGGTGTTGCGGAGTTCCCCGAGAAGGTCAAAGCAGCGGACGGTGAGCGCGTCGAGGCGGTGCTCGGACGCCAGTTCCCTGAGGGCCCCATGCAAGGAGGCGGCCCCGAGCAGGGTCGCCCCATCGGGCTCGACGGTCCCCGCGGACGCCCGCTCAATCTCGGCGGCCAGGCGCGCACCCGCATCGCCCTGACGGGACGCCCGGGCGACCACCTCGGATAGGGGGATGGTCACGACCTCGGGACCCCAGACCTCCGTCACGAGGGAGGGGTCAGGCGAACTCGCGGTCAGCCAGTCGGACGGGCCACCGAACAGCCCGACGCGGGCCCGCCGCAGGAAAGCCCCCAGGGCGACCAGGTCTGCCGCCGCCGTTAAACCGAGCTTCCAGTCACCCCGGTCGGCGACCACGATGCGCCCGCCCCGGCCAAGCTGCGTCAGGCTCGCCAGAATCTCCAGGCAGGCCGGCAGGGAGTTCGAGTGGGGCAGCGCCAGCAGGATGACCGGGCCGGCGGACGCTTCGGCCCACTTCAGGACCTGGGCCTCGGTCCCCCCGGTCAGGACGGTGGCGATGGGGACGGTCGCCGTTGGAGCGGCGGGCATACCGCCCGCTCCGGCGCCGGCCTCCAGCCAAGGCCCCAGCTCACGGCGGACCCACGCTTCGGAGGCCTCGATGGCCTCCCGACGGGCGATGGCTGAGGCGAAGAAGACGAGTTCCACTCCCGGCCAACTCGCTCTCCAAGATGTTCTTCTGTTCGTCAGTTCTTCCCCGGTCGCGCTTCTCCCGCCGGAGGCTTCGGGGCGAGGCGCCCGGCCAGGGGGGAAGCCCGGCCGAAGGTGGAAGATAGTTGTGTCCCCAGGAGCGGCCGCCGCCCGCGGCGTGGGCCGCTGATAGGAGTGTTGCCTGATGCTGCGCCTTCACCTTAACGAATGCCCGAGCCCGCCCCCTGAAGACCTGGTAAGGCGGGCTCTCGCTGAGGAGGCGTCAAGCCTCAATCGGTATCCCGACCAGGCCTCGGTTCGCCTGCGCGAAAGGTACGCGGCCTACGCGACCGCGCGGCCCGAACAGGTGGTCCCGACAAGCGGCGGGGACGAGGCCATCGACCTCACGATCCTGGCCTTACGCTCCACGGTCGAGCAGGTCGTGGTGCAACCCCCGACCTTCACCGAGTACGCCCGGGCGGCGAGGGTGGCCGGCCTCCCCGTGGCCGAGGTGCCGCTCAACGAAGCCTGGGCCATGGACCTCGACCGCCTGACCGAGGCGGCCAGGCGCCGCCCGTCGCTCGTCTTCATCTGCAGCCCGAACAACCCGACCGGAGGCGCCCTCCAGGTGGCTGAGGCCCTGGACCGCCTGGCCGCCGTCGCGCCCGGGACTTTCGTCGTCGTGGACGAAGCCTACTGGGAGTTCGCCGGCGCCACGGCCCTGCCGCTCTTAGAGAGCCACCCGAACCTCATCCTCATCCGGACGATGTCCAAGGCCTTCTGCCTGGCCGGGCTGAGGCTCGGCTTCGCCATCGCCCGCCCCGACGTGGCCGCCAGGCTCGACACGGCCAGGATGCTTTTCAACATCGGCGCCCTGACCGCCGCGGTCGGGGCGGCGGCGCTGCGGGACGCCTTGGGCGAAACCCCCTACGTCCGGGAGGTCGTCCGGAGCGTGGCGGCCGGCCGCGAACGGCTGGCGGAAGGTCTGACCTCCCTCCCCGGCGTCCACCCCTACCCGTCGCTGACAAACTTCGTTTTCTGCCGCGCGCCGGTCCCCGGGCCCGGCCTCGCCCGGGCCATGCGCCAACGCGGCGTCCTCGTGCGGGCCTACCCCAAAGACCCCCGCCTCGACCACCATCTCCGCATCACCGTCGGGGCGCCCGCGGCAATCGAGCGCTGCCTTGTGGCCCTGCGCGAGAGCCTGGCCAAGGCGGACCGGGAAGGCCGCACCGCTCAGCCATCCACTACTTACCGGGAGGGTAAGTGAGGCCGTACGATAAGATGACGTAGACTACATAACGCGCTTGAGGCCCGAACGGAGTGCACGCCTTGTCCTCTCGCACCGTCCGTCTCTTCGCGCTGCTTTTCATCGTCGTTATCGCGTTGGTCAGCCCGGCTGTGCCCTTCGCCGCGCCCGCCGTCACAATCCGGAATGTGGCTCTGGCCGCCGCCTTCCGTGACGTCCCCAGCCGGCACTGGGCCGCCGGGGCCATCGAAGACCTCGCCCGCTCGGGTGTCCTGCTCGGCACGGGCCGCGGGGACTTCGAGCCGGACCGGACCATGACCCGGGCCGAGTTCGCGACGGCCCTGCTCCGGACGCGCGGCATCCGCCCCGACGTCCAGACCCCTGTCGACCCCGCCTTCGGGGGAGTCGGTTTCGGCGCCGGCTCGGCCACCTTCAGCGACGTGCCGGTCAAAGCCTGGTATTTCCCGTTCGCGACGCTGGCCCACCGCTTGGGTTACACCGAGGGGCTCGCCGACGGCAGCTTCGGCCCGGGCGAGGACATCACCCGGGGGGAGGTCGCGGCCATGGCCACCCGGGCCGCCGGTTGGACCTCGGAAGCCATCGCCCTCTCCTGGCGCGAGACGGCCAACGCCCTCAAACAGCGCTTCTCCGACTGGGAATCCCTCGTTGAGGAGGAGCGGCCCTACGTGGCGATGGCCATGGACCACGGCGTGGTGAACGGCTACCCCGACGGCACGTTCGGCCCCGACGGCGCCTCGACCCGAGCCGAGGTCGCCACCATCCTGGTGCGTCTCCGGAACGCGGCCCCTCCGCCCGCCGGGGAGATGGCCGTGGCCGGCCCCGCCAACGGCTCGCCGACCGGGAAACCTGGAGCGCTGAAGGTCCGGGCCACGCGTAAGTTCACGCTGCGGGCGACGGTCTACGGCCCGAACGCCATCGACAACTACCCGTACTCAGGTGAGAACAGCTATCTCGGCTGGCGCCTGCGTGAGGGCATCGTGGCCGTGGACCCGTCGGTCATCCCGCTCGGGACGCACCTCTACGTGGAGGGCTACGGCTACGCGGTGGCCGCCGACACCGGCGGAGCCATCAAGGGTGACCGCATCGACCTTCTCATCGACCAGCCGCGCGACGAAATCCTGGATTTCGGCCTTCGCGACGTGACCGTGCTGGTCATCGACTAGAGGCCCGCCCGCTACGGCTCGGTCCCCTGGACGTTCACGGAGCCGGTGCTCACGGACAGGCTGACAATGTAGGTTCCCTGGCCGAGGGTCCCCTCCATCACCATGTGCCCCGGGCTCGACGTGACGGATAGCCCAAGGTTGCCCGTCACGGAGCCGGGCCCGGCCTGAGCCGCCACCCTGACGTTCGAGTTCTTCGGGAGAAACACGTCGATGGAGCCGGTCGTCGACTCGACGCGCCAGTCCCCGGCCACCAGCGAGCTGGTCGTCACGACGCGGCTCCCCGTCGTCAGGTGCACGTCAAGCCCCGCGCCGGGCTCGGTAATCCAAGCCCCGCCGGTGGTGGACTCGATGAGCCGATGGCCGCGCACCCGGGTCGCCTCCACCGAACCGGTGGAGGAGTAGATGGTGGCCTCCCCCCCGATGTCCTCGGCCACCACGCCCGTGGATGTATCGACGGTGAGCTGGCCGCCGAGCCTCCGTGCGGTGATGTCACCGGTGGCCGTATGCAGCTCAACCTCGCCGGAGAGGTCACTGGCCGTAAGGTTCGAGGTCGCGGCCTCCATGGTCAGGGCAAACCGGCGCGGGACGGTGATGGTGCCGCCCGCCAGAACGCTCACGAGCGAGCCTGGCCTGTCCGGGTCATACCCGGAAACCTCGACGGCAACGATGAGACGCCCCCCCCCTCCAGGAGGGTCGTCACCGCGGCGCCCGAGGCCGACTCCTGGGCCCGGGTCGAGGTTTGGGCCTTGATCGTCAGGTCGGCCTGGACCCTAACCTCCCCCGTGTCCGCGCCGGTGATGGTCCACGTCCCACCCGGCGGGGGGTCGAAGGACAGCGCGGTCACGGAAGCGTCGACCGGGGTCGCGAGGCTCGGCGAGGCCGTGGCCGTCTCGTGGTATCTCCAATCAGAGGAGCCGGCCGTCCACCCCCAGAGGAAGTTCAAGTTGCCGGAACTGGCGCTCAGGGGCAGGGCCACAAGCAGAAGCACGGCCAGTCCGACCACGCTCGGCCCGTGCAGCCGGAAGCGGGTCGACGCCCCGGTCTTGCGGCCGGCGAGGCACGAGGACAACAGGATTTCGGCGCCGAGAAGAATCGGGAGGGCTCCCCAGAAGTCGGCCAGCCGCCAGGCGGCCGGAAGACCCGTCAGGTTCTGGACGAGCAAGGCCACGCCGATGGCGTACAGGGACAGGCCGAAGAACCAGATGCCTATGGATGACGTCATTTCCGTGCATTTGCGATGCTGGCTCGCCCCCAAAATAGCCGCCGCCAGGCCCGACGGCCGTGGACTTCCGGGGCAGGATGGCCTTGGACCGGCGGACAGGGGGAAGGAGGTCGAAGCAGGCGGCCCTGGACGGCCCATGATGGGATAACTGACCGGCGACCGACCTTAAACCCCTACCCACCCTACAGCGCCTTCCCCACGAACAGCCCGGCCAGCACGAGAGTGATGGTCGAAAGCAGCTTCACCAGGACGTGCAGGGACGGGCCGGCCGTGTCCTTGCAGGGGTCGCCGACGGTGTCGCCGACGACGGCCGCCTTGTGCGGGTCGGAGCCCTTGCCGCCAAGTTCGCCCGTCTCGATGTACTTCTTGGCGTTGTCCCAGGCCCCGCCTCCGGTGTTCAGGAAGAGGGCCAGGATGACGCCGGTGATAGTCGCGACCATGAGGAAGGCCGCCGCCGCCTCGGCCTTGAGGACCAGGCCGACCAGGATGGGCGTCCCGACGGCAATGAGCCCCGGGACGACCATGGCCTTCAGGGCGCCGCGCGTCACGATGTCGACGCACCGGCCGTAGAGGGGCTTCTGCGTTCCATTCATGATGCCCGGGAACTCCTTGAACTGTTGCCGGACCTCCTGGATGACGACCTGAGCCGCCTGGCCGACGGCCTTGATGGCCGCCGAGCTGAACAGGAAGATGAGCATGGCCCCGATGAAGGCCCCGACAAAGACCTCGGGTTTGCCGACGTCCACCGGGAAAGTCCCGATGGGCCGGCCGAACTCCCTATTCATGATGATCTGGACCTCATCGGTGAACGCGGAAAACAGAAGGAACGCCGCCAGGGCCGCCGACCCCACCGCGTACCCCTTGGTCAAGGCCTTGGTCGTGTTGCCGCTGGCGTCGAGGCGGTCGGTCCGCCGGCGGACCTCCTCCGACGCCCCGGACATCTCGATAATGCCGCCGGCGTTGTCGGTGATGGGACCGTAGGTGTCCATGGCCAGGATGTAGGCCACCGTCGCCAGCATGCCCATCGTGGCCACGGCCGTGCCGTAGAGGCCGCCGTTGGGGAGGGCCGCCGCGCCGAGCCGGTAGGCGGTGAGGATGGCCGCCGCCATAACCAGGACCGGGAGGGCGACCGCTTCGAAACCTACGGCGAGGCCGGCGATGATGTTCGTCGCCGGACCGGTCACCGAGGCCTTGGCGATATCGCGCACCGGCCGGAAGCGGGACTCGGTGTAGTACTGAGTGAGGTAGACGAAGATGATGGACATGGCCAGACCGACCATGGCGGCGAGGTAGAAGTAGATGAACTTGATGTCGCCCGCCGTCCCGGAGAGCATGAACTTGGTCACGAAGAAAAGGCCGATGGCCACGAGGCCCGAGGTGATGAGATACCCCCGGGTGAGGGCCTTCATGGGCAGTTCGTCGTCGTTCTTCACGCGCACCGTGAAGATGCCGATGATGGAGGCGAAGATGCCGACGGCCCGGGCCACCAGCGGAAAGAGGATGCCCTGGAGGCCGAAGGCCGGCAGGAGCACGATGCCCAGGATCATGGCCCCGATGTTCTCGGCCGCCGTCGACTCGAAGAGGTCGGCGCCGCGGCCGGCGCAGTCGCCGACGTTGTCGCCGACGAGGTCGGCGATGACAGCCGGGTTGCGCGGGTCGTCCTCGGGGATGCCGGCCTCGACCTTGCCGACGAGGTCGGCCCCGACGTCGGCCGCCTTAGTGTAGATGCCTCCCCCGAGCTGGGCAAAGAGGGCCACGAAGCTGGCCCCGAAGCCGAAGCCCACGATGAGGAGGGGCGCCCGCTCCGGGTGGGCCGTGCCCCCGAAAAGGTAGAAGAGCGCGGCCACGCCGAGGAGGCTGAGGGCCGTCACGGCCAGGCCGGTGACGGCGCCGCCCCGGAACGAGACCCGGAAGGCGCGGTCCAGGCTGTGCTGGGCGCCGGCGGCCGCCCTGAGGTTGGCGGTCACAGCCGTCAACATGCCGATGTAGCCGGACAGCGCCGAGAGGACGGCGCCGGAGACGAAGGCGATAGCCACGTACATGCCGTCGCCCTTCTTGGCTGAGAGAGCCAGGGCCGCGGCGGCGATGATGGCCAGGACGGCGATGGTCTTATACTGCCGGGAAAGGAAGGCCATGGCCCCCTCCCGGATGGCCGCGGCGATCTCCCGCATCTGCGGCGTGCCCTTATCCTGCCGGACGACGTCGTAGATGAGATAGGCGACCGCCGCGAAGGCCAAGCCGCCCCCGATCCAGATCAGTGGCACAAGGTTCACTTCGACTTCTCCCCCTGACTCTGCGTAACTGTCTCCAGGATTGGAGCCCGGCACTCACTCGCCCAGGAGCCGGGCACCGGAAGGGCCCACCAGAGCCGGTAATTCGCAGGTGGGATGGGTTTTCCTTCGGTTCAGCCGGTCGCGTCGGTGACGAGTTCGCACGGGCTGGACCACGAGCCCTCGCCGGCAGGAGAACACCCGTTCCGCGAGTAGCCTTGGTCAAACCCTGGAGGTGCGCGAGCCGTGCCTGAACTTCCCGAACTCGTCATCTGGGCCCGCCAGTTCCGCGCGGAGATCGTCGGCAAGGCCATCACGGCCGCCGAGACGCCCCAAGCGAAATGCCTCAACGCCCCTCCCGACGAGGTGGCGGCCTTCCTCCCGGGCCGCGGGGTGAAAGACGCCCGCGAGCGCGGGAAGTGGCTCATCCTGGACCTCGCCCCCGACGGCCATCTCCTCCTGAATCTCGGCATGGGCGGCGACTTCCACTACCGGCGCCCGGGACCCCGGAGCGGCGAGGCGTCGGGCGCCGCGCCGCCCGAGAAGTACCAGTTCAAGCTCACCTTCTCCGACGGCAGCGAGCTGGCCCTCCGTTGCTTCTGGTGGTTCGGGTACGTCCACATCGCCCGCTCCTGCGAACTCGCCCGTCTCCTGGACCTGGCCCGTTTCCGCCGGGTGGTCGCGGCCCGGCCGCGCCGCTCGGTGAAGTCGTTCCTCCTCGACCAGAAGGTCCTCGCCGGCATCGGGAACGTGTACGCCCAGGCGCCCCTGTGGGGGGCCCGGCTGCACCCCGACCGTCACCTGGGGAGCCTCAGCTCCGCGGAGGTCGACGCCCTGTGGGCCTCCCTACGCGGCGTGCTCGAACGCTCCATCGCCAAGGGCGGCCTCGCCTACGAGCGCGACCTCTACGGCAACCCCGGGGCTATGGACGCGAAGACTACGATGTCGCCTACCGAACCGGGGAACCCTGTCCCCGGTGCGGCGCGGCCGTCCAAAAGATCAAGACCGGGGCGACGAGCACGCGCCTTTGTCCGGAGTGCCAGAAGCTCTAGGACCGGCCAGCCCTTGGCAGGAATCGGGCTGGCTTGGCCTAATGTCTAGACAAGTAGGCAAAGCCCCTTCGTGGGTAGGAGGAGACAGCGACCTTGACGGACACGGACAGTTCCCGGCTGGAACTCAAGCGAGCGGTTGTCGGCGCGGTCGATGAGCTGTACGAACACGAACTCATCACCCCGACCGGCGGCAATCTCAGCCTGAGGTGCCCTGATTCCGACCACATCCTGATCACGGCCAGCCAGATCTTCAAGGGCGACCTCGGCCCGGAGCACATCCTGGAGGTCGACGGCAAGGGCAAGACCGTCGAGGCGGAGGGTCAGGAAACCCCGCCTTCCGGTCGCCGCATCCGGCCGTCGGTCGAGACCGGCCTGCACCTCGCCATCTACGCGACCCGCCCTGACGTGGGGGCCGTGGTCCACACCCACGCTCCCCTGGCTACGGTCTGGGGGCTCTTTGACGAACCGGTCGCGGCGTTCACCATCGACTGCATCCGCTTCACTGAGATGCGGGTTGTGCCCTTCGCCGCCCCGGGCAGCCGCGAACTCGCCACGTTGGCCTCCGAGGCCCTCCTCCGCGGGTCGGCAACCTTGCTCCGCAACCACGGTCTCGTGACCGTCGGCAAGGACTTGCGCGAGGCGGTCAACATGGCTCTGGCCCTGGAGGAGAGCCTCCGCATCGTTCTCCTGGCCCGGATGGCCCGGCTCTGCGGCCTGGCCGGCGAGGAGCCGGCTGTCATACCGACCAAAGCGGTCGACTTCCTCAAGAAGGTCATGATCGGGTAGGGGAGGCTCGATGACTCAACCGGTCCCGGGGTTCCTGCGCGACCTCCGGCTCGATCCGTCGAGCCCGGCGCCCCTCTACTACCAGCTTCGCGAGATCCTGCGCGAGCGGCTGGAGCAGGGCGAACTTCGCCCGGGGGACCGCTTTCCGACCGAGGCCGCGATCTGCCGGGCCAGCGGGCTCAGCCGGATGACCGTCCGCCAGGCCCTGGAGGAACTCAAGGCCGGTGGACTGGTCGCCGGCCGGCGGGGCGCCGGAACCGTCGTGACCGCCGCCGCCGCCCGGGAGAAGGTCGATGACGGCGAGGACCGCGGCGGACAACTCGCCCTGCGGAGCTTCACCGAGATCTTCCGGGGGCAGGGCCGAAGGGTCGGAGGGCGCGTCCTGTCCAAGACCTTGGTGAACCCGCCCGAAGGCGTCCGGCGCGAGCTCGGTCTCGGCCCGGACGACCGGGCCTTTGAGGTGCGCCGCGTCCGCTACCTAAACGGCGAGGCCGTGTCCCTGGAAACCTCCCACTACCCGCGCGAAGTCGCCCGCGCGCTCGAGGCCACCGACCTCGACGACCGCTCGGTCTACGAGGTCCTCGGCGCCGGCGGCATCGTCCCCGAGGAAGCCGTGGAGAGGGTGGAACTCAGCATCATCACCCCCTACGAGGCGAAGACCCTGGGCGCGCCGGCTGGGATTGCCGTGGCCCTCTGCCGCCGTACGACCTTCGATGCGGCCGGGCGACCCATCGAGTTCACCAAGAGCGTCTACCGCGGCGACCGCCACACTTTCACCTCCCGACTCAGGCGCTCGGACCTGGAGAGACGAACCCGGAAGGAGATGGAACATGGACAAGGTGACGTTTGAGAGAACGCTCGCCCGTCTGGCCCAGCTCCTGAGTTCGGACGAGAAGATCCGGGCCGACTCGGCCGGCGTGGAGTTCTCGGCCATGTTCGAGGTAACCGACCTGGGCGTCAAGCTCTACCTCGGCTTCACCGGCAAGGAGGTCGTGGCCAAGGTCGGCGAGCCTCCCGCTCCACCCACCGTGGAACTCGGCATGGAATCGGGTACCTTCGACGCCATGTTTACGGGTGAGATCGACGCCATGTCGGCGGCCATGTCCGGAGACATGTCTTTCTCCGGCGACGCCGGCCCGGCCATGGCCCTCCAGGACCTCATGGATGAGTTCATTCGCTGCTACAAGCAGGCGAAGGGCGAGCAGGTATGACCGCGGGCCGGCGCATCCTGGTCACGGCCGAACTCACGGCGGAGGCCCTCAGCCGCCTGCGCGAGGTGGCCGAGGTGGACTACCAGCCACGGAGCCAAACTAAGCGGATGCTGGCCGGGGCGAAGCTCGTGGAGGTCGTCGCCGGGCACGACGTCTTCGTGACCGAGGTCGACCAGATCAAGGGGGCGGCCGTCTTCGACCAGCTGCCCGAGCTTCGCCTCATCGGCTCCTGCCGCGGCGCGCCGGTGAACGTGGACGTCGAAACGGCCACGGCCCGCGGCATCCCGGTCCTCAACACGCCGGGCCGCAACACCATCAGCGTGGCCGAGTTGACCGTGGCCTTCATGCTGTCTCTGGCCCGGCACATCCCCGAGACTGCCGCCATCCTGAAGTCGAGCCAGGGCGGTCCGATGCGGATGGCCCGAGCCTTCGTGGAGTTCCAGGGAAGCGAGCTCTTCGGTAAGACCGTCGGGCTCGTCGGGCTCGGGGCGGTCGGCCGGGAGGTGGCCAAGCGCCTGGCCGCCTTCGGTTGCCGTGTCTTGGCCTGCGACCCCTACGTGACCGCGGACCAGGCAGCGGGGTCCGGCGTCGCCTTGACCCGTCTGGAGACGCTCCTGGCCGAGTCGGACTTCGTCAGCGTCCACGCGGCGGTGACGCCGGAGACCACGGGGCTGCTCGGCGCCGCCCAGTTCGCCCGGATGAAGCCGACCGCCTACTTCGTCAATACCGCTCGCGCGGCGCTCACGGACGAGGAGGCCCTTCTCCAGGCCCTGTCCGACAAGCGCATCGCGGGCGCGGCCCTGGACGTCTTCGTGAAGGAGCCCCCGCCACCCGACCATCCCCTCCTCGCTCTCCCCAACGTCCTGGCCACTCCGCACATCGGCGGCAACACCTCCGAAATCATGGGCCACCAGTCGGCCATCATCCTCGGAGACCTCCTGCGGTGGCTCGACGGTCGGCGGCCCGTGCACTGCGTCAACCCGGAAACGGTCAAGAACCTGGCCCCGTGAGGAGGCGATGGCGATGGCCGGCGCACGAGTGCTGCACGTCGATCTGGCCGCCGGTTCGACCCGCGTCGAGGAACACGATGACAACTTCCTTCGCCGGTACGGCGGGGGCCGGGGCGTGGGCCTCTACTACCTCGGCCGAGACCTAGCCGGCCGGAGGGCCGCGGCGGCCGCCGCCCCGGGCGGCCCGGGTGCGCCGGCGCCCCCCAGAGCCGCCGACGTGGTCGGCCCGGACGGCGCCCGCCGTGTGGCCCTCGACGGTCCCCTCGTCCTGGCCGCCGGCCTGTTGACGGGATGCGGCTTTCCCGGCACGCCCCGCTTTTCCATCGTCGCCCGCTCCCCGCTCACCGGCCTGTACGGCGAGTCCGAGGCCGGCGGGTATTTCGGCCCCGAACTGCGGCGGGCCGGCTACGAGACCGTGGTCATCTCCGGGCGCGCGAGCTCCCCCTGCTACCTTCTCATCAAGGACGGAGCGGCCGAACTCCGGCCGGCGGACCACCTCTGGGGTCTGGTGACCAAGGACGCCCAGGCGGCCCTGAGGCGGGAAGCCGGCGACCCCAGGTTGCGAGTGGCCCTGATCGGCCCGGCGGGCGAGCGCGGCGTCCGGTTCGGCGCCGTCCTGAACGAACTGCGCCACGCCAACGGCCGCACCGGCATGGGCACCGTCTTCGGGGCGAGGAACCTCAAAGCGGTAGCCGTGCGCGGGACCCGGCCGGTTCCCGTGCAAGACCCGGAGGGCCTCAGGAGCCTGGCCACGGCCTTCCGGCACGAACTCCAGGCCGGAGTGTTCGGCAAGTACTTCGGCCGGCACGGCACGCCGTCCGGAGTCTCGGTGATGAACGCCACGCGGGCCCTCCCGACGAGGAATTTCCGCCAGTCAAGCTTCGAGCCCGCCTCGGGTCCCCTGTCCGGTGAGACCTACACGCGGGAGCACCTCAAGAAGCGCGGCGCCTGCGAGGGCTGCCCGCTGGCCTGTAAGCGCGTCGTCGGCCAAGGCCGGCCGCCGTACGCCGTGGACCCGGGCTACGGCGGGCCCGAGTACGAGACGGTCGTGTCGTTCGGGCCGCTCGTCGGTATCGAAAGCCTGCCGCCCGTCTTCAAGGCCCACGAGATCTGCAACGCCTACGGCCTCGACACCATTTCCGCCGGCGGGGTCATCGCCTTCGCCATCGAGGCCGTGGAGCGGGGCCTCCTTCACCCCGTGAAGGACCTCGGCGTGAGGAGCCTCACCTGGGGCGACGCCGGCGCGGTCTTGGACCTCCTCGGTCAGATTGCCCGGCAGGAGGGGCCGGCGGCCTTCCTCGGCCAGGGCGTCCGGGAGGTCGCCAGGCGCCTCGGGCCGGAGGCGGAGGCCTTCGCCCTCCACGTGAAGGGGCAGGAAGTCCCGATGCACGACCCGAGGTCCAAGTGGGCCCTGGGCTTGGGGTACGCCGTCTCGCCGACGGGCGCGGACCACTGCCTGTCGCCGCACGACCAGATGCTCGCCGCCAAGGGCGGCATGCTCAAGACCTTGAACCCGTTGGGCATCCTCGATCCGGTGCCGGCGGCCGGTCTCGAACCGGCCAAGGTGCGGGCTTTCACCTACACCCACATCACCTACAGCCTCTACAACTGCCTCCCTCTCTGCAACGTCTTCGCCCCGCCCACGACCGGCCTCGACCTCACCCGCCTGACGAGAGTGGTGGCGGCGGTGGCCGGGCCGGGCATCAGCTCCTGGGAACTCATGAAGATCGGCGAGCGGGCCGCCACCATGGCCCGGCACTACAACACGGCCCTCGGGGCGACGGCCGACGACGATCGGCTGCCGGCGCGCCTCTTGGCTCAGGCGGAGCCCCCCGAGCCGGGTGGGGCTGCCCCTCCGGGGGCGGTCTCGGCCGAGGAACTGGCGCAAGGCCTGACCCTGTTCTACGCCCAGATGGGTTGGGATGAGAAAGGCCGCCCCACCTCGGCCAAGCTCCACGAGCTCGACCTGGGGTGGCTGGCGGAGGAGGAGGGAGCCGGATGACGGCCGATAACGACCTCACGGGGAAACGGGACGGTCTCCTCATGGTCCTGGACGCTGGCGGAGGCGGCGGCCGCTGCCTCCTCATCGACACGCGCGGGCGGGAAGTGTCCTTTGCCTATCGCCCCTGGACGATGAAGACCCCTGAAGACAATCCGATGGCCTCGGTCTTCGACCCTGACGAGTGGTGGGGCGCCCTGGTCGACGGCTCCAGGGAGGCGCTGGCCAAAGCGACCGACGGGCGGCCGGCGGGCGGGCGCCCGCTCGGCGCCGCCGATGTCGGGCGCCGGGTCCTCGCCATCTCCACGACCAGCCTGCGGGACGCCGCCGTCTTCGTCGACGCCGGTGGGCAAGAGCTGTACTGCGGCACTAACCGCGACGCGCGGGCCATCGGGCTGGGGTTCGAGATCGCCCAGAACCTCGGGGAGACGCATTGGCACATCACAACGCGCTGGCCGCTCGGGCTGGATCCGGCCGCCCGGCTCCTCTGGTTCAAGCAGACCGACGCCGACCTTTTCGGGCGCGTGCGGCACGTCCTCATGATCAACAGCTGGCTCATCTACAGGCTGACCGGCGTGGCCTCGGCCGAACCGACCAACGCCTCGTCGTCCGGCCTCTTCGACGTGGAAAAGGGGGTTTGGTCACCGGAACTGGCGGCGGCCCACGGGTTCGACGCCGGGATCCTGCCCCCGCTGCTGTGGCCGGGGCAGGTCGTGGGCGGTCTGACCCCGGAAGCGGCCCAAGCCTTCGGGCTCCCACCGGGCATCCCGGTCGTCGCCGGACCAGCCGATTCCCAGGCCGGTTGTCTCGGCTCGGGGGCCTGGGAGCCGGGCGACACCACGGTCATCGCCGGCACAACGGTTCCGGTTATGCAGGTCACCGACCGGCCCTTCCGCGACCCGTCCCACCGCATCTGGATGGGGGCCTACGCCGCGCCGGGTCGGTGGGTCGTGGAGAGCAACGGCGGCATGGCGGGCAGCGTCTACGCCTGGTACGCGTCGACCTTCGCCGGCGAGGCGGCCCCCCCCGGCAGCCCGGCCGGTCACGGGCCGGGAGTCTACGACGTCCTGGAGAACGAGATCGAGGCGGCCCCGCCCGCCCAGATCCAGGCCTGGCTCGGTCCCCAGGTGGCCAACTTCTCCTCCATCCCCTTCCCGGGAGAGGCCACCATCAAGTTCCCCGCCCTCGGCGTCTTCCGCGCCCCGACGCGCGGCGCGCTGGCCAGGGCCGTCCTGGAGAACATCGCCTACGCCGTCCGGGGGAACGTCGAGCAGCTTCCGGAGAAACCCGCCCTCGTGCGCGTGTGCGGCGGTCTCTCGCGGAGTCCGGCCTTCGTCCGCCTCCTGGCGGCGGTGCTCGACGTCCCGGTCGTGGCGCCAAGGCTGCGGGAAGCCACGGGGACGGGCGCGGCCATCGCGGCGGCGGTGGGGGCGGGGGTCTATCCCGACCTGGAAACGGCGATGAAGGCCATGGTCGCCTTGGAAGAGACGTGCCGGCCTGACCCGGCGCTGACGGGCCCCTACGGGGCCGGCTACGCTACCTGGAGGGCGGGCTGCCCGGGCTAGCGGTCGTCCAGGGTGGATCTGTCGGCGCGGCCGTACCCGTCTTCCAGCCTCACCACATCGTCCGGGTGAAACGTGGAGACCTCGAGGATGGTCAGGTCGGTCTCGGCGACAATGCGGTGCGGTACGCCCGGCTGGATGGTCACGGACAGGCCTATCCGGATCTCCAACTCCTCCTCGCCCAGGCGGAGGCGGCCGCGGCCCTCAAGGAAGTGGAGGGTCTCGAGCTTCTCGCGGTGGTACTGCAAGCTCAGGCGGTGGCCGGCCCGGACCTCGAGAATCTTGCCGAGGTAGGCGGCTGTCTCACCCCACCAGACCTCACGCCCCCAAGGCTTCTCGACGACCCTGGGCGGCTGGAAAGGGATCGGCGCCCGACTGTCAGTCATCCCTTGGCACCTCCGGTACGGTCGACGGTTGCTTTGTTTCGCCGCGGGACCCTGACCGCCTCCGTGTCCTGCCGCCCTGTAGCCCGCGACAAGGATTTTCCCCGTCTCCGCGGTAACCTACTTCCAGGAACCGCGGGGAGGGAGAAAGGCCACGGCCCAGGCGGAGCGCTGGCTTTTCGAACACAATAGGTCCGCCGTGCGTCACGCCGCCCGGCTCCGGCTGGACGCGGGCAATGGCCCGTCCGGTGGGACCACCCAGGAGGGCCTTCGCGCCGACCCCGAGGTCGCCACCCTCCTCTCGGCCCAGCGGCCGGACGGCGGCTGGGCCGGCCCCTCCTTCTACGCCCCGAAGCACCGGTCCACGCTGCACACTCTGGCGGTCCTGGCCGAGCTCGGCGTCGACCGGTCTTTCCCGGAAATCGAGCGGGCGGCTGACTTCGCCTTCGCCTTCCAGGCCGCCAACGGGGAGTTCTACCAGCATCGCCGGGTCGAGGGGGGCAGGCCCTCCACCCTCGCGCCCGTGCCGTGCGTCACCGCCCGAGCCGCCGCCTACCTGGCCGGCTTGGGGTACGGCGGCGACGCGCGGGTCGCCAAGGCCATCCAGTATCTCCTCTCCATCCAGCGCCAGGACGGGAGCTGGTCGTGCGGGGACAAGGCCATGCCGCGCGGCTACGTGAGCGAGAAGGGCTGTCTCGGAATGACCTGCTGCTTTCTGGCCCTGGCCGACACCGCGCCCGCCCTCTCCCGCGGCCACCCCGCCACCCGCTCGGCCGCCCTCTTCGCGGAGCGGCTCTACCTCCGGGACCCACGGGGCTTCCACGTCGGGAACACCTGGGCCGTCCTCCCCCACCCCTCCTTCCCGATGGACCTGGCCGACACGGGCCGCCACCTGGTCACCATCGTCGGTCTCACGCCTCGCGTCAGCGAGGGCGTCGAACTCTGCCTCCAGAAGCGCCGCTCCGACGGCCTCTGGGCCGCCGACGGCCACCCCTACCGCCCGCCGCTGCCACCGGATCGGCGAGGCGAACCCAGCGCCTGGGTCACCCTCAGGGTGGCGCGCTTTCTGAAGGCCGCCCGCCGGGCGGGGCGGGGGAAGCCGCCGGACGCGGGATAGGGCAGCCTACCAGGGAAGACAGGAAGGATCCTTCCGATGGGCCCGGAACCATCCCTCATGCTCAAGACCGCTCACTTCGGCCCGGTCACGCGGTTCCTCATGAGCACCGTCCTGGACGGTCAACCCCTTTACTGGGTCGCCGCCTACCTCGTGGGCGGTCTCCTCATCGACACGGCCTCCGCCAACACGGCGGAGGAACTCCTTGAGGCGGTGCGGGGTCGGCTCCCGGCCTTCCGCCGGTCCGGGTGGCCGTCAACACCCACTATCACGAGGACCACGTCGCCGCCAACCGGCTGCTCTCAGAGAGACTCGGCGTCACCGTCCTGGCCCAGGGGCCGGCCGGAACCGTCGGAGGCTCTGCCCGTGGGCGACGATCAAGATGATCGATTCCCTGGAGCGCCTGGCGGCCCTGGCCTCGGACCAGGGACCGTTCGTCCTCTTCACCGCCCCCGGCGAGGTCTTCGAAAACGGCCGGGAGGCGCTGCTCGCCTGCGCCGGTTACCTGCGC
>Ga0315293_10001698_pt1 | contig 21352 bp, 19 predicted proteins | sample YL17G13_20_MG_FD_203071 | JGI IMG/M metagenome (GOLD analysis project Ga0315293, IMG submission 203071) | Sediment microbial communities from Yellowstone Lake, YNP, Wyoming, USA - YL17G13_20 | ecosystem: Environmental > Aquatic > Freshwater > Lake > Sediment | place: USA: Wyoming | collected... | reverse complement strand
AGGAAAATGGATGCGCCGGGCGGCCGCGGCGGTCGCCGCTGCAGCCGTCATGCCCGGCCTGATCGGAGTCGTCGGCGGTTCGGCGACGGCATCCGCATTCTCGCGGCCCGGCCTGCCGGTGCTCTACCTGGATGTTCCGTCCGCCTCGATGGGCCGCAACATCCGCATCCAGTTCCAGGGCGGTGGCCCGCACGCGGTGTTCCTGCTCGACGGCCTTCGCGCCCAGGAGGACTACAACGGCTGGGACATCAACACTCCGGCATTCGAGTGGTTCCAGAACTCCGGCCTGTCGGTGGTCATGCCGGTCGGCGGACAGTCGAGCTTCTACTCCGACTGGTACCAGCCGTCGCAGGGCAACGGTCAGAACTACACCTACAAGTGGGAAACGTTCATGAACAAGGAGTTGCCGGGCTACCTGCAGGCCAACCACGGCATCGACCCGAACGGCAATGCAGTGGTGGGCATTTCGATGGCGGGCAGCGCGGCGATGAACTACGCGATCTACTACCCCCAGAAGTACGTCTATGCGGGCTCGCTGTCGGGCTTCCTGAACCCCTCCGAGGGTTGGTGGCCGATGCTGATCGGTCTGTCGATGAACGACGCCGGCGGGTTCAACGCACAGAGCATGTGGGGCCCGTCCTCGGACCCGGCCTGGCGGCGCAATGACCCGATGGTCAACATCAACCAGCTGGTGGCCAACAACACCCGGGTGTGGGTCTACTGCGGCACCGGCACGCCGTCGGATCTGGACACCTCCGGTGGTGGCGGCAATCTGATGGCCGCGCAGTTCCTCGAAGGCTTCACCTTGCGCACCAACAAGACCTTCATGGAAAACTATCTGGCCGCAGGCGGCAAGAACGGTGTGTTCAACTTCCCGCCCAACGGCACGCACAGCTGGGGTTACTGGGGTGCCCAGCTGCAGCAGATGATCCCCGATATGCAGCGGGCTCTCGGCGCTACCCCATCCGGCGCCTGAGATTCCCGTCCCGCAGCAGGCCTGTCGCTCCCCCCGGCGGCAGGCCTGCTGTCATGTTCGGGTGACGGAGTCCAGGAACTCCCGGATCAGGTTCGTGACGACCTCGGGCTGTTCGAGCGTGCTCGTGTGGCCGCTGGCCGGGATCTGCTCGAGGCGGGCTCCGGTGACCAGTTCGGCGATGCGCCGGGACTTGGCCGGAGGCGTGGCGACGTCGTCGGTTCCGACAGCCACCAATGTCGGCACCGTGATCGCCCCAACCTCCGATTCCACCGAGACCCTGTCGGCCACTCCCCTGACCGCCTTGCTGACGCCGGTGCGCCGGCAGCGCCCGAGCCGCTGCTCCCATTCGGCCAGCAGTGCCGCGTTGGCCGGATCGGCGAGGAACGAAGGGCCGAACATCAGCGGTAGCACCGACTTCCGCAGTGGGCCGATTCCGGTCAGACGGTAAATGGCGGCCAGCAGTTTGTATTGCCGGGCCTTGGCGGGATCCTCCGGGCCGGCACTGGTGTCCAGGAGTGTGAGCGATCGGAGCAGGTCTGGCCGCCGGGCCGCGATCCGCTGGCCGACGAAGCCACCCATCGAAAGTCCGACGTAGTGCACCGGGGCCACGCCGAGGTCGGTGATCAGTGCCATGGCATCCCCGGTCAGGGTGTCCATGTCGTAGCCGTGCGCGGCGGCTGAGCTGTCGCCCTGGCCTCGCCAGTCGATCGCGACACAGCGGTAATCCAGGCTGAACGAGGCGATCTGGGGCCCGAACATCCATCCGCTGAACAGCAGACCGTGTCCGAAGAAGATGGTGTCGGCATCCGGACGGGGCGGGGGACGGCGTCTAGCTGCCCGACCCCAGGGTGGCGCGGCCGTCAGCGTGAACCGTCACCGCGACGCCCGCGATGTCGTCGGCGACGGTGGCCGCCGCCTCGTCGGGATCGGTGACGAGGGCGAGCGTGCGGGAACCGTCGGGCGTGCGCACCGTGAGAAAGGCCTTCTCCGGGTTGCCGTCCCGGCCGTACGGTGTGGTCCACGACTCCACCGTGCCGACACCGTCCCACTCGACCAGTGCGGTGCGGGTCGGTTCGCGGTCGACGGCGGCCTGAACGTCCTCCCAGCGGAATTCATTCGCGGGCGGGGTGGCGCTGTATACGCCGAAGCTGTGCTTGGTCAGGTATCCGCCGTTGGCGGTGATCAGTCCCCGGGATCCGGGGTTCTCCCGCAGGCGTTCGGCCATCGTGGCGATGGAGTGCATCACGTAGTTGTTCCACGGTCCGCCGGCGAAGCTCAGTCCCCCGGTGACGGTGAGTGGCCGGTCCGGGTCACCCACCGGCAGCCCCAGTTCGCGGGCGGCCACCTGCACCGCCGAGGGGAAGCAGGAGTAGATGTCGACGTGGTCGATGTCGTCCAGGCCTAGGCCGGCCAGTTCCAGTACGCGCCCGCCGCCGATCCGGATCGCCGGGGACCGATGCAACTCGTGCCGTTCGGCGATGCTGTAGGTGTCGTGGGAATCGGTGCCGGCATAGGGGAAGACCCACGTGTCCCGGGGAATCTGAAGGTAGGTCGCCTTCTCCACCGAGCACAGCACCACGGCGGCGGCCTGATCCACCATGTTGTTGGAGTTCATCAGCTTCGGATAGGGCCAGCTGATCATCCGGTTGGCCGGGCCCGGTTCCCAGATCTCCTCGGGCGCCAGCGTCTCTCGACTCCAGGCGTGCGGGTTGTCGTGCGCAACCGCGCTGAACTGGGCCCACAGTTGCCCGATCCGGCGCCGGTGGGCGTCCGTCGACTCGCCGTCGGCGATCCGCAATGCCTGCTCGAACAGCGGGTAGACGAACGATGGCCGGTCCAGCCCGATGCGGTCCTCCGCGGGGCCTGCCAGCGGCACGTCGCTGCCCGCTCCGGGCGGGACCGGGACGGACTCGTCCTGGCGGGTCCAGTCAGGCCGGATTCCGTTGGCGCGCAGCTTCATCCGGGTGCGCCAGGTCTCTCCGCCGGCGAGCAGGACCACGTCGGCGCAGCCCTGCTGGATGTCCAGGCAGGTCTGGTTCACCAGGGACTGCGGGGTGTTGCCCCCGATCCCGGTGTATTGGGTGGCGACGTTCGGCGTGCCGAGGCGTTGCCCGAGCAACAGCCCGGGATCCCGGTAACGCCATGACAGCAGGTTGATCACCCGGATGGAATCGACGGCGTCCAGCACCCGCGGGTCGGCGGCCTCGCGGGCCGCCGCGGCCATCAGATCGACAGGTTCGGTGTCAGGGCTCTCGGTGCGTTGATTGACCTGACCCACCCCAACCAGCACCGGCGTGCGCGGATCGACGCTCATCGGCGCCCCCTTTCCATTTGACGCGTGTCAAAACCTAGCACTGCCCGACCGGCCCGACCCCGGGTGCCCAACAGGTCGCGCCGCGGTAGTGCCGGCGAATCAGCCTCTCCTACCGGTCGGCAAATTGCCTGCGATTACGCGACTCTCAGACACGCGAAGCAAGGGATGCGGAGGACCTGTTGGTCCGGAAACGGCCGTGTCATGATTGTCCGCGAATCGAACACGGAGGAGACGGCGTGGCCAAGGAATTCAAGGGAGTCATCAAGCTCGACATCCGGGACTCGGTGTCCGACTGGAGCCCCTACGAACTGAAGAAGGCTCCCGAGGGAGCGCCCAACATCCTGATCGTGCTCTACGACGACACCGGCCTGGCCGCGTGGTCGCCCTACGGCGGACGAATCAACATGCCGACGATGGACCGACTGGCCGACAACGGCCTGGCCTACACCCAATGGCACACCACCGCGCTCTGCTCCCCCACCCGCTCGACCTTCCTGACCGGGCGTAATCACCACGTCAACCGGTGCGCCTCGATCACCGAGGGGTCCATGGGGTTCCCGGGAAGCTCCGGGCGGTTGCCGGCCGAGTGCGCGACCGTCGGGCAGGTGCTGCAGGACAACGGCTACAGCACCTTCTGGCTCGGCAAGAACCACAACGTGCCGGTGGAGGACATCTCGGCCGGCGGCAGCCGGTCGGAGTGGCCGCTGTCGAAGGGGTTCGACCGGTTCTACGGCTTCCTCGGTGGGGAGACCAACCAGTGGTATCCGGACCTGGTGGAGGACAACCACTTCATCGAGCCGCCCTACCCGCCCGAAGAGGGCTACCACCTCTCCAAGGATCTCGCCGACCAAGCGATCCGGATGCTGCGCGACGTGCGCTCGTCGACCCCGTCCAAACCGTGGTTCATGTGGTTCTGCCCCGGTGCCAACCACGCCCCGCATCACGCCCCGCAGGAGTACATCGACAAGTACAAGGGCGCGTTCGACGACGGCTACGAGGCGTACCGAGAGTGGGTGCTGGCGCGGATGCTCGAACGGGGCGTCGTGCCGGAAGGCACTGAGCTGACCCCGCTGAACCCGATGCCCGAGGACGTGGCCAACGCGGCCGACTACGTGCGCCCCTGGGCCGAACTCAACGACGACGAGAAGAAGCTGTTCTGCCGGATGGCCGAGGTCTTCGCCGGATTCTCCGAGTACACCGACGTGCAGATCGGCCGGATCGTCGACTTCCTGGAGCGCACCGGACAACTCGACAACACGCTGATCTTCTACTGCGCCGACAACGGAGCCTCCGGCGAGGGCACGCCCAACGGCTCGGTGAACGAGAACAAGTTCTTCAACGGCTACCCCGACAGCCTCGAGGAGAACATGTCCTATTTCGACGAGTTGGGCGGCCCGGATACCTACAACCACTACCCGACAGGCTGGGCGGTCGCGTTCTCCACCCCGTTCCAGATGTTCAAGCGCTACTCGCAGTACGCCGGCGGCACCTGCGATCCGATGGTCATCCACTGGCCCAAGGGCTTCAAGGCCAAAGGCGAGATGCGCCACCAGTACCACCACTCCACCGACATCGTGCCCACCATCATGGAAGCGGTGGGGCTGGAGATGCCCGAGGTCTACCGGGGCGTCGAGCAGTATCCCCTCAACGGCGTGTCGATGGGCTACAGCTTCGACGACGGCGCGGCGCCGACCGCCAAGAAGCGTCAGTACTTCGCGATGCTGGGTACCCGCGGTATCTGGCAGGACGGCTGGAAAGCCGCTGCGCTGCATGCTCCGATCAGTGGTAAGGGGCACTTCGACTCCGACCGCTGGGAGCTCTACCACGTCGACTCCGACCGCGCCGAGGCGCGCAACGTGGCCGACCAGCATCCGGAGAAGTTGCAGGAGCTCATCGACGCATGGTTTGCAGAAGCTGAGGCGAACTTCGTTCTGCCCCTTGATGATCGGACTGCCATCGAGCAGATCAGCGATGAACGGCCCTCGGGTGAGCCACCGCGGTCACGCTACATCTACTACCCGGACACCTCACCGGTGCCGGAGTCGACAGCGGTCAACATCCGCGGCCGCTCCTACAAGATCCTCGCCGACGTCGAGGTGACGCCGGAGTCCGAAGGTGTGATCTTCGCCCAGGGCTCGAGGTTCGGTGGACACACTCTGTTCGTGAAGGACGCCAAGCTGCACTACGTGTACAACTTCCTCGGCATCAAACCGGAGCAGACTTTCGTCTCGGAGAAGTTAGACCCGGGCAAGCACACCCTGGGCGTGGAGTTCGTCCGGGAGGGCGCCGGCGAGCACGGCGAGTCGCTGGGCACCGCGAAACTCTACGTCGGAGAGGAGGTCGTTGCCGAGGGCCCGATGAGGGCCCAGATCGGGCCGTTCACCCTGTGCGGAGACGGGTTGTGCGTCGGCTACGACAGCGCTGACCCGGTCAGCCGGTCCTACCCGCCAGGCTTCCCGTTCACCGGTGGCCGCATCCTCGGGGTCGGGGTGGACGTGGGTGAGGACCAGTACCTGGATCTGGAGCGGGAGGCCGCCGCGGCGTTCGCCCGGGATTAGCCCAACACCGTGACCGGCTCTGTCGACGCCTACGCGTCGGCGGGGCCGGTTCGGTAGATCGATTTCAGGGTGAAGAACTCGTCCAGGCCTTCGGGGCCGAGTTCGCGGCCGATACCGCTGGCCTTCACGCCGCCGAAGGGCGCCCCGATGTCGAGCTGGTAGTCGTTGATGCCGACCGTGCCGGTCCTGACTTCGCGCGCCACCTGGGTGGCCCGCGCAGTGTCGGTGGACCAGACGGTGCCGGCCAGACCGAACTCGCTGTCATTGGCCAGCGCGACGGCCTGCTCGTCTCCGTCGTAGGGAATCACGGCCAGCACCGGGCCGAAGATCTCCTCCTGGGCGATGCGGTCGGAGTTGTCCACGTGGGCGAAGACCGTCGGTGAGACGAACCAGCCGCGCGGCTGGTCACGTGGGACACCGCCGCCGACAACGAGTTTCGCCCCGCTGCTCCTGCCCGCCTCGATGTAGCCCAGCACCCGTTCACGCTGGCGGGCGCTGACAACCGGGCCGATGTCGGTCGCGGTGTCCAGCGGGTCGCCGACGCGCAGGCCGTTCACCAGGTCGGCCAGCGCCTCGACCACCTCGCCGTAGCGGGACCTCGGCGCCAGGATGCGCGAACTCAGGAAGCAGGTCTGGCCGTTGTTGATCAGCGAGACCGACCGCAGCCCGTGCATGGTGGCGTCCAGATCGGCATCGTCGAGGATGATCGCCGCTGATTTCCCGCCGAGTTCCAGCGTCACCGGTCGTAGCAGCCGGCCGCAGACCTCGCCGATGATGCGGCCCGCCGCGGTGGAGCCGGTGAAGCTCACTTTGTCGACGCCGGGATGCGACACCAGGTGCGCGCTGGCCGCGACCCCACCCGGGACGACGTTGAGCACGCCCGCTGGGATCCCGCACTCCTGTGCGGCCTCGGCGAAAACCATGGCGTCCAAGGCCGTTTCGGGTGCCGCCTTGAGAACCACCGTGCAGCCGGCGGCCAGCGCGGGTGCGAGCTTGAATGCGGCGAGCGCCTGCGGGTAGTTCCACGGCACGATCGCCGCCACCACTCCGACCGGTTCGCGGCGCACGATGGTGTGGCCGGTCCGGCTGGGACGGATCTCCTCGATCGGGGTTTCGGTGATGAGCGAGGCGTAGTAGCCGAGCAGCGCGGCCGGGAACAGGCCGTTGGCCCCCTTCGACAACGACGTCGGCATGCCGTTCTCCCGACTCACCAGTTCAGTGGTGCTCGTCGCGCGCCGGTGCAGCGCGGCGGCGAATTTCCGGAGGACTCCCGCGCGGTGGTCCGGTGAGGCAGAAGCCCACCCGGGCAGCGCAGCCCGCGCCGCGGCCACGGCCGCGTCGATGTCGGCCTCGGTGGCGCTGCCGCCGTCACCGAGCAACGTCCCCGTCGCCGCCTCCAGGACAGGCTCGGCTTTGTCGGCAACCCGGAACTCGCCGTCGATGAAGAGCTGGGGACGGGTGGTCATCGCGGCACTCCTGTCTCTTCGTCGGCGCTGTCGGCGCCGAACAATACGCCCGAAGAGATCAGTCGCTCGATCTCCTCGGTCCCCATCGCGAGCACGTCGCGACAGACGATCCGGGTGTCGGCGCCCGGCAGCGGCGCCGGACGCTGCGGGGCCACCGGGATGTTCCGATACGGCGCGGGTCCGGATTCAGCGGGCAGCGGTACCTCGAACAGCGGATGCTCCATGTCGATCAGAACGTGTCGCCACCGCAGCTGCGGGTGCTCGTAGACCTCGTCGGGCCGCAGCATCGGACCGGCGGCCACTCCGGCGGCCTGCACTTGCTCGGCCACCTCCTGCGGGGTGCGCTGGGCCGCCCACTCGGCAAGCCCCATGGCACCGACGACGCCGGCCACGGATCGCTGATCAGCCTCCGAGGACAGCGACACCACACACCACTCATCGTCTCCGGCGCAGGCCAGCAACCGGTGCTCGGTGGGGTCGTGGGCGATGTCGCTGGCATGGCCGGAGCCGGGGGCTTGCGCAGCAAGCATGACGAATCGGGTGTCCAACTGGTTGATTCCGGCCTCGGCCTGGGAGACGTGCACCCGAGCTCCCACACCGCGGCGTCGCCGGCGGATCAGGCCGGCCAACGCCCCGATCGCGCTGATCCGCCCCACCACGTGATCGGGGAAGACCGTCGTCGCGTCGTAGAACGGATGGCGCGCTTCGGGGGAGGGCTGATCGGAGGTCCACAGGCTGGTGACCCCGGTCACCGCACGGACCAGGGGGCCATAGCCCATCCGGGTGCTCCACGGCCCGACGTCGCCGTAGGCGCTGCTCTCAGCCAGCACGATCCCAGGGTTCAGTTCCCGCAGCCGGTCGTAGCCGAAGCCGAGCGCCGCGAGGGTTCCGGGCTTGAAGTTGGCGAAGACCGCGTCGCAGGATCCGACCAGCCGCGCGAACACCTCGGCGCCCGCCTCACTGCGCAGATCCAGACCGAATCCCAGGTGGTTGCGGTGAGCCCGGGCGAATGAGTCACCGATCGCCTGATTCTCCCGCTTCTGGCGCAGGCCATCCGGGTAGGCCGCGCTCTCGACTTTGATGACCTCCGCGCCCAGGTCACCGAACAGCCTGCTCAGCTCGCCCCCGGCCACGATGATGCCGAGGTCGACGACCCGAATTCCCTCCAGCGGATAGCCACCGACGGGCGCGACCGGTGCGGGGTCGAATCGCTCTGTCCGCCAGCTACTTTCAACAGCACCCGGCTGCGGCGCGGGGGTGCGGAACCCTGCCCGGGTGCCGTCGACCGACCAGTAGCCGACCGGGGCGCGGGTGGTCACACCCGGGCCGAGTTCGATGTCGGCGAGTGCGCCTGCGGCATCAAGGTGGTCGGAGTGCAACGCCTCCGAAGGGCTCAGTACGGCCGCGATGGGTACGCCGTACCCCTGCCCATCGGCCGCCAGTTGCTCCCGGGTGCGGTCTGCGAAGAGTGCGCCGATCAGTGTGCCGAGTTCCCCGAACGCCTGGGCCCGAGCGGCAAGGGTGTCGAAGCGGGGGTCTTGGAATTGCTCGGGCTCACCGAGCCAGGCCCGCAATCCGTGCCACTGCCGGGGTGCCATCACGCAGATCCGAACGAAACCGTCCCGGCACTTGAAGATCGGATACAGATCCTGGTTGCGGGGCCTCCCCCGCCAGCCACCACCGGCCTTGCGGGCCGTCGCGGCCTGACCCTGGGTTCCGAACGGCGGATCCAACGCCATCACCACGGCGTCGAACCTGGAAAAGTCGATGTAATCACCTGCACCGCAACGCAACCGGTTGAAATATGCGACCAACGCCGCCCAGGCCGCCTGCACCGCTGCGGTCGCCGAGGCAATGCCCTCCGGAGGCAGTACAGGGGTGCCGACCGTCGGGCCGGACCGGGACAACGCCGTACACATCGCATAGAGCACCGGATCGGTGGCACGCCAAGAGGAGTACGGTCCGGTGCTGCCGAAGTCGGTCACCAGCATCGTCACCAGATGCCCGAACAGGTCGGCCAACTGCTCGCAGGATGTGCCGTAGGCGTCCGCCCGTCCGGGCAGGCCGCTGTCGACGACGATGTCGGCCGAGCCGGCCAGTTCGACAAGCCGGCGGCGATCCCCCGCGTCGGCGGGGTCGAGAACCACCGAACGCTTGTTGGCGTTGTGCAGCGCGAACGGGATGCTGACCCCGGCGATCGTCGGTAGCGCCGACCGGGAGGAGTCACCGCCGGGCGGCTCGACCTTGAGTACGTCGGCGCCGAGGTCCGCGAGTAACCGGGCGACGGTGTCGGCCTCATCGTCGCAGAGGTCCAACACCCGCAGGGAAGCCAACAGTGGCTCGTTCCCTGGCTCGTTCTCACGCAACACCGCGTCTCCCGTCATCCGGCGCCGAGCTTAGTGGGTGGCCTTTTCGGCGGAGCGTCTCGTTCGGTGTCGACACCGAACAGGTGTGCTAGACACCACGTCCGCGGAGTCGGTACCGCGAGTATCATTGAGGGCAAATGTCGGAACCAAGCGCGCCCGTCGCGCAATTTTCCCCTGCGCATTTCCATGCTGCGCCGCATCCTGCGCTCGCGCAGTTGGCTGCGCTGCACCACCTGCGTGTCTACGTCGACGTCGGCTTGATCGTCGTGGTGCTGGCAATCACGAACCTGGTGGCCCACTTCACCGCGCCCTGGGCGAACGTGGTGATGGTGCCGGCCGCGGCGCTCGGGCTGGTGCTGCTGGTGCGGGCCCGTGGGCTGGGTTGGACCGAATTGGGCCTTGGCCGCGAGCACTGGAAGTCCGGGGCCCGCTACGCGCTGGCGGCAATCGCCTTGGTGCTCACCGTGATCGCGGTCGGTGCGTTACTGCCGTGGACCCGGCCGATGTTCCTCAATGACCGCTACGCCACCCTGTCCGGCGCCGTGGTGGCCTCGATGGTCATCATCCCGCTGCAGACCGTGATCCCCGAGGAACTGGCGTTCCGCGGCGTTCTGCACGGCGCGATGGACCGGGCCTGGGGATTCCGCGGGGTGGCGGCAGCCGGTTCGATGCTGTTCGGCCTGTGGCACATCGCCACCTCACTGGGCCTCACCAGCAGTAACGTCGGGTTCACCCGGATCCTCGGGGGCGGTGTCGTCGGGATGGCCGCCGGTGTCCTGGGGGCCGTCCTGGCCACTGCGGCTGCCGGCTTCGTCTTCACCTGGCTGCGCCGGCGCAGCGGCAGCCTGATCGCACCCATCGCGCTGCACTGGTCGCTCAACGGCATGGGCGCCCTGGCGGCCGCCCTGGTGTGGCACCTCTCCTCCTAGGCCATCTTCCTAAGGCAGCAGCACAGCGGCCCCGGCGATCCTGCCCTCGGCCAGGTCGGCGAGCGCGCGGTCGGCCTCGCCCAACGGGTACGCCGATGCCGTCACCTCGATACGGTGCCGGCCGGCGAAGTCGAGGAACTCCCTGGCATCGGCGCGGGTGTTCGAGGTGACGGAGCGGATCTGGCGCTCCTGGAACAGATGTCGCCGATAGTTCAACGACGGGACATCGCTGAGGTGAATGCCGGCGATCGCCAGCGTCCCGCCACGGTCGAGTGCTTCCAGGGCCGGTGGCACCAGATCGCCGACCGGAGCGAACAGAATCGCGGAGTCGAGCTTGACCGGTGGCGGATCGGCCGCGCCCTGCGCTGACGCCGCACCCAGCGCCAACGCCAGTTCGCGCGCCTGTGCGCCCCGGGTCATCACGTGCACCTCCGCACCCTGAGCCAGGGCCACCTGTGCGGTGATGTGTGCGCTGCCACCGAACCCGTACAGCCCGAGCCGCCCGCCCGGTGGAAGATCCGCCCGCCGCAGCGAGCGATACCCGATGATGCCCGCACACAGCAGCGGGGCCAACTCGCTGTCGGTGTATCCGACTGGCAACCGGTGGGCGAAATCGGCTGGGACAGTGGCGAACTCGGCGTATCCGCCGTCGGCATCCCACCCCGTGTATCGGGACTCCGGACAGAGGTTCTCATCACCTCGCCGGCAGTAGACGCAGCGCCCGCAAGTGTGGCGCAACCAAGCGATTCCGACCCGGTCCCCCACCGCGAAGCCACCAGCCCCCGGGCCCAGCGCCACCACCTCACCGACGACCTCGTGCCCGGGCGTCACCCCGGGGTGGTGAACCGGGAGGTCGCCTTCCGCGACGTGCAGGTCGGTGCGGCACACCCCGCATGCGCGGACAGCCACAAGCAGTTCACCGGCAGCCGGTTTTGGCACGGCCACCCGCGCGTCGAACTCCAGTGGCCCGCTGTGCACCGGGCCGGGGCGGCGCACCCGCCAGGCGCGCATTGTCCGGGGGTGGTCGGTCATGACACCATCGTGCCGCGCCGCCCAACCCGCGGCGGACTCGGACTAGGACCTGCTGCGCACCTTCCCCACCACCCAGAGCAGAATCACCGACCCGAGGGTCGCAGTGAACAGGGTGAAGAACCACCCGCCGCCTGCGGTGTTGAGGATGAAGCTCAACAGGAATCCACCGATCAGCGCACCGATGATCCCGATGACGATGTTCATCACCAAGCCGGAGTCGCCGCCCTTGACGATCTTCCCAGCGAGCCACCCTGCGATCGCGCCGATGATGATGTAGCTGATCCACCCGACGCTTGTCAGCGTCGATGACCGCGCCAGCAATTCGGTACCAGCAATAAAGTCCATCCCGGACCTCCTCGGTTCGCCGGCCGGTATGGCCCGACCGTGTCCTGTGAAGATACCGCCGACGGGTAACGATTGAGGTGCCCAAATGGCAACGAAAGCTGTGCGACGACCTCAGCCCCACACCACCGGATTACGCCCGGCTCAGCCCGGCGGCGTCTGACGGGTCAGGCCGCCGGCGGCGCCGGCGCGGGCGGAGGCGCCATTCCTGGCACCGCCATCTCCGGCACCGGCGTCGTCACCGGGATCGGCACACCCACCCGGTCCCCCGGCGGCGGCAGGACAGCCGGCGCGTTGGGATCGGGCGCCGGCGCCGCCGGAGGCGGCGGCGGCGTGTAGGGCTTGATCGACTCAGCCAGTATCTTGGCGGCGACGGCGTCGATGGGATCCTTCGCGGTTCCCAGCCACACCACGAACCAACGGCCGCCGGGCTCGTTACGCGCACCGGCCGAACCCACCACACCGGCCCAGATCTGTCCGTTGGGCTTGGCGGTGTCGGTGAACTTCACTTCGTAGGACGCCGCGTACCCGGGCATGTCCCCGGCCTGCAGCGGAGTCGACTGCTGGTTGATGCGGGTGCCGGCGAACGGCATGAAGAACTCGCCCATGTCCGACGCCAGACGAACGGCGGCCTTGCTGTTGTCCGGCTCGGCACCGGCGAAGAGTTTCATGTCCAGCCGGCCCAGCAGGATGCTGGTTTCGGTGGCGGTGGTGGCCGGCTGGCCGGGCAGCCCGGTCTGCTTGAGCAGAAGCGCCTGGCCATAGCTGAGGCGGGACGCGTCGGCAACCTCCCAGCCGGCCGGAAGCACGTAGCTGAAGCCGCCCGAAGCGTTCTCGACGCGGCCGGGATCAGCAGCCGGCGCAGGCGGAGGCGCATTGGGATCGGCCGGGGCCGGGGCAGGTGCGTTCGGGTCTGCGGGAGCGGGCGGCGGCGCATTCGGATCCGCCGGGGGCGGCGGAGGCGCCGGCGGCGCATTCGGATCCGCCGGGGGCGGCGGAGGCGCCGGCTGCGCGGGCGGCGGCGCATTCGGATCCGCCGGGGGCGGCGGAGGCGGCGGCTGCGGGGGCGGCGGCGCATTGGGATCCGCCGGGGGCGGCGGAGGCGCCGGGGGCGGCGGAGGCGCCGGGGCCGCGGGGGCGGCGGTGGTCGGGGACGGTGGCACCGGATCGGCAGTCGCCGTATTCGGCGGCATGGCGATCGTGACGGCGCTGGCTCCTGCTACCGCCGTGGCGGCCAATGCCGTCCACAATCCGGGGCGACGTGAAGTCGGGTCCGACTGCTTCATGGCAAAAAACTTACCGTGTTACAGCCGTGAAGCAAGTTTCGTGGTCACTGTGTCGTGCTGGCCATTCACGGCGCGACCGTCCCTGACCTCGACGCTGTGTGCAAACTCACTTCCTGAGTCTTGACCGTGTACCACACGGTCTCACCGACCATAAGCCGGAGATCGGCAACCGCCTCCGGGGTGACGTCGGCGGCCAGACCGGGTGTCCCGTCTGCCTGCTCGGCGGCCCGCACCCGGACCGCGCCGCCGGTCGATTCAAGCTGGGCGATGGGCACGCGGACGCTGTTGCGCGGGCTGCCGTGCGGCTGATCGCGGTACACCGCGACCGCCGCAGGCAGGAACACCGCCACAGCCTCAGCGCCGGCAACCAGCGTCGCGGCCGAGCTGCCGTGCCACAGCTGACCGGCAGCGCTGCGCAGCGTCGCGGGCCCGGCCAGCAGCCCCCGCACCATGTTCACCCCGGCGATCCGGGCACCGAACCGGCTCCGCGGCGCCGCGAGCACGTCGGCGACCGGGCCGATCTCCGCGATACCGCCGGCTTCCAGCACCATCACCCGGTCGGCGAGGCCCAGCACATCAAGCAGGTCATGGGTGATCAGCAGCGCCGGTCGCCGGCCCGAGTCACCGGACCCCGGCCCGGTCAACACGTCGCGCAGCACGCCGCGCACCGCAGCGGCAGCGTCCACGTCCAGCCCGGTCAGCGGCTCGTCGAGCAGCAGAACCTCAGGCTCGGCGGCCAGTGCCCGGGCCAGCGCCACCCGCTGCGCCTGGCCGCCGGACAGCGAACCCGGTCTGCGATCGCCAAGGTCCAAGGCACCGACCCGCTCCAGCCAGCCCTGCGCCCGCGACCGCGCCTCGACATGACGGCGTGCGGCGAACACAACGTTGCCCAGGACGCTCATATGCGGAAACAGCAGCGGATCCTGCAACAGCAGACCGACCCGCCGGTCGTGGACCGCCACGTTCACTCCCCGGGCGGTGTCGGTCAACGTGCGGGTGCCGACCCGAACGACCGCGCGGTCGGCCTGCAGCAATCCGGCGATGACCGCCGCGGTCGTCGACTTGCCGGATCCGTTGGGACCCAGCACGGCCAGGACCTCCCCTGCCGGGACACGGAACGCCACGTCTAGTCCGCGTCCGGAAACGGCGGCCGACACCTCCAACTCAGCCACCGGAGCCCACCGGGGAAGTCCAGCCGGCGATTCGCCGCGAGCCCAGACCCACCACGATGATCGCGGCGATGGCGACGAGCAGCATCGACAGTGCGACCGCCGCGTCCGGGTCGGCCTCCCGCTGCAGGTAGATCTCCAGCGGCAGAGTGCGGGTCACGCCCTGGCGCGATCCGGCGAAAGTCAGTGTTGCGCCGAACTCCCCCAGCGCCCGCGCGAACGCCAGCACCACCCCGGACAGCAGACCCGGCGCCAGCAATGGCAGGGTTACCCGCCACCACACCGTCGCCGGCGGCGCACCCAGCGTGGCGGCCACCACGTCATAGTCGATCCCGACGGTGCGGGCGGCACCCTCGAGGGCGATCACCAGAAACGGCAGCGAGACGAAGGTCTGGGCCAGCACAACCGCGGTTGTGGTGAACGCGATGCGGATGCCTGCCGCCTCCAGGTAATGGCCCAGCAGTCCGAGCCGGCCGAACACGTACAGCAGCGCGATACCGCCGACCATTGGCGGCAGCACCAAAGGCAGCAGGATCAGCGGGCGCACCAGTCGGGCCACCCGGCCGCGGTGTCTTGCCAGAACAAGAGCGAGCGGAACGCCGAGGATCAGGCAGAGCGTCGTGCTGGCCGCGGCGGTCCGCAGGCTCAGCAGCAGAGCCGCCCGCGATGCGGGACTGGTGACGAGGGTGCCGAAGCCAGCCCAGTCGACCTTGGCGACCAGGGCGAATAGCGGCAGCGCGACGAAAACCGCGCCCAGTGCGGCCGGCAGGTAGACCCACCGTGGCAGGGACGCGCGCGACGCCCCGATCGGCCTCATGCCGTCCCACCCTAGGTCCGTTCTGGTGACGGGCGCCCGGACCCCGTTAGTGTCGGCTGGTGACGATCCGACTCGGTCTGCAGATCCCGAACTTCTCCTACGGCACCCCGGTGGCCGAGTTGTTCCCCACTGTGCTCGCGCAGGCCAGGGAGGCCGAGGCGGCCGGGTTCGACTCCGTCTTCCTGATGGACCACTTCTATCAACTGCCGATGCTCGGCTCGCCCGATCAGCCGATGCTGGAGGCCTACACGGCATTGGGCGCGCTGGCCACCGCGACCGAGAAGGTTCTGCTGGGCACGCTGGTCACAGGGAACACCTACCGAAACCCCACCCTGCTGGCCAAGATCATCACCACACTGGACGTGGTCAGCCAGGGTCGCGCAGTTCTCGGTGTCGGCACCGGGTGGTTCGAACTGGAACACACCCAGCTTGGTTACGAATTCGGCACCTTCACCGAGCGGTTCGCCAAGCTTGATGAGGCTTTGCAGATTCTGCTGCCGATGATCGCCGGTGAGCGGGTCACATTCGAAGGCCGGTACTACCGCACCGAAGAGGCACTCGCAGTCCCGCGTTTGCGTGATCACATCCCGCTGATGATCGGCGGCAGCGGCGAGAAGAAGACGTTCGGCCTGGCCGCCCGGTACTTCGACCACCTCAACGTGATCGCGTCGTTCGCTGAACTGCCGGGCAAAGTGGCCGCCCTTGCCCGCCGGTGCGGGGAGGTCGACCGTGACCCCGCCACCCTGGAGACCAGCGTCCTGCTCACCGCGGTGCCCGACCCCAAGTTCACCAACGACATGGTGCCGTCCGCGATGCGGGGCCGGATGGTGGTGGGCAGCCCCGAGCAGATCGCCGAGACGGTCAAGGCCAACGTGGTGGACGTCGGCATCGACGGTGTGATCGTGAACCTGCCCGCGTACGTGCCCGGATCGATCACCCAGGTCGGCGAAGCCCTGCGGTCAGTCGTCGGACCGTGAGCGTGGGACGATAACCTCGTTGCGGTGCCCGGTGAGCCGGGCCGCCAACGTCAGCCAGCCGCGTTCATTCGTCGAGGAGCGAAGATGACCCATCCCGGTGCAACTCCGTCGGACAAGCACAAGGTCGTCATCATCGGATCGGGCTTCGGCGGTCTGAATGCCGCCAAGAAGCTCAAGCGGGCCGAGGTCGACATCAAGATGGTCGCCAAGACCACCCACCACCTCTTCCAGCCGCTGCTCTACCAGGTGGCCACCGGAATCATCTCCGAGGGCGAGATCGCCCCGCTGACCCGGGTGGTCCTGCGCAAACACAAGAACTGCCAGGTGCTGCTCGGCGAGGTCACCGATATCGACCTCACCAACAAGACCGTCGACTCGGTGCTGCTGGGCCACACCTACCGGACCCCCTACGACTCGCTGATCGTCGCCGCCGGCGCAGGTCAGTCATACTTCGGCAACGACCACTTCGCCGAGTGGGCGCCCGGCATGAAGACCATCGACGACGCGCTGGAACTGCGTGGCCGGATCCTCGGCGCCTTCGAGCAGGCCGAGCGCTCCAGCGACCCGGAGCGCCGCGCCAAACTCCTGACCTTCGTCGTGGTCGGCGCCGGCCCGACCGGGGTGGAGATGGCCGGCCAGATCGCTGAGTTGGCCGACCACACGCTCAAGGGCGCCTTCCGCCACATCGACTCCACCAAGGCCCGGGTCATCCTGCTCGACGCCGCCCCCGCCGTGCTGCCGCCGATGGGCGAGAAGCTGGGCAAGAAGGCCGCCGCCAGGCTGCAGAAGCTCGGTGTGGAGATCCAACTCGGCGCCATGGTCACCGACGTCGACCGCAACGGAATCACCGTCAAGCACGGCGACGGCAACATCGAACGAATCGAGTGCGCCACCAAAGTCTGGTCGGCGGGCGTGGCCGCAAGCCCGCTGGGCAAGATCATCGCCGACCAGTCCGGCGCCGAGGTCGACCGCGCCGGCCGGGTCAAGGTGCTGCCCGACCTGACGGTGCCCGGCCACCCGAACGTCTTCGTCGTCGGCGACCTGGCGTTCGTCGACGGTGTCGCCGGTCAGGCCCAGGGCGCCATCCAGGGTGCGCGGTACGCGGCCAACCTGATCAAGGCCGAACTCAAGGGTGCCGACCCGGCCGCCCGGATACCGTTCAGATACTTCGACAAGGGCTCGATGGCCACCGTGTCGCGCTACTCGGCGGTGGCGAAGGTCGGCCCGCTGGAGTTCGGCGGGTTCATCGCCTGGCTGGCCTGGCTTTTCCTGCATCTGATCTACCTGGTCGGTTTCCGGGCCCGACTCACCACCGCGCTGTCGTGGATCGGGACGTTCATCGGCAGCCAACGCGGTCAGCTCACCATCACCGAGCAGCAGGCTTACGCACGCACCCGGATCGAACAGCTCGAGGAGATCGCCGAACGCGTCGAAGACGCCGAGATCACCGCGTACTGATCCGCCGGGTTGGACAACCGCAGCGGTGAAATAGCATGGTGGCCAACCGCACCATCACCCGACAAAAGGGGTAACCATGGCAGCTGCACGTGGATCAAGCACTGGCCGATCGATCGTTCGCGCTGCGGCGATGACGCTGGGTGCCGGTGTTCTGCTGCTCGGCTCCGGGGCGGTCGCGCAGGCCGACGACCTGCCCCCGGGCTGCACCTCGGCGGACATGACCGGCGTGATGTCCGGCGTTTCCGCAGCGATGGCGACTTATCTGTTCACCCATCCCGACGTCAACGACTTCTTCAGCGGGTTGCAGGGTCAACCCAAGGTCCAGGTGCGCGACGAAACGGAGGCGTATCTCAACGCCAACCCCGACGTCCGCGCCGACCTGGAGGCCATCCGTCAGCCGTCCCGCGACTTCCGCGATCGCTGCAACCTTCCCCAGCGCGCCCTGATCCTCGCCGAGGTCATCTAGTCTCCCAGGAGATCGGCGTCGTGCCCCCGTTCCGGTGGCCGGGCTCCGTGGTGAGACAACCATGGTGAAACCCGACGAACTCGTCTACCGGCTTCTGCAGCGGCTGCCGACCCGGATGCTGTCATTGCGCACCATCGTGATCGTGGCCGCCCTGGCCGTCGTTGTGCTCGTCCTCACGCTCGGCACCTGGGTGTGGGTGGGCGTCACCAACGACCAGTACAGCCAACTGGACCGGCGGCTGGACTCGGTGAGCAGTCTCGGCGACGTCAGTTCCCTGCTGTCGAGTCAGCCCGCGCCCGACTCCCCCAGCCCCGACGGCAATCTGGTGCGCACCGTGCGGGTGGGATCCACGACCATGTCCATGCCCAGCGGCATCGTGTTGCCGAAGCTGGCCGACGGGTACGCCGACACCTCCATCGAGGGTGTGGAGTACCGGGTTCGCACCTTCTCGGTGGGTGCTGCGTCGATCGCACTCGGCGCTCCGCTGGCCGAGACCCAGCGCCGAATCGCCGAACTGCACTGGCGGGTCGTGCTGATCTGCGGTGGCGTCATCACCGGCACGGTGGTGCTCGGCTGGTTCTTCTCCCTGATCATGATCGATCCGTTCCGCCTGCTGGCCCAGCAGGCCCGCGCCATCAACGCCCAGTCCAAGCCCGAGGAGGTTCAGGTGCGGGGGGTGAGCGAGGCGGTGGAGATCGGTGAGGCGGTCGAGGGGATGCTCGCCCGCATCGGCGACGAGCAGGCGAAGACCAGAGCCGCCCTGGAGTCGGCGAGAGACTTCGCCGCGGTTGCCTCGCACGAGTTGCGCACGCCGCTGACCGCCATGCGTACCAACCTGGAGGTGCTCTCAACCCTCGAACTCGGTGCCGACCAACGCAAAGAGGTCATCGGCGACACCATACGTACCCAGAGCCGGATCGAGGGCACCCTGACAGCGCTGGAGCGGCTGGCCCAGGGCGAGCTGACCACCGCCGACGACTTCGTCGAGTTCGACATCACCGAACTGCTCGACCGGGCGGCACACGACGCCGAACGCACCTACCCGACACTGAACGTCAAACTGGTGCCCTCGCCCGCCGTGCCAATGGCCGGGCTCCCCGCGGGGCTGCGTCTGGTGATCGACAATGCCATCGCCAACGCCGTCAAACACGGCGGCGCCACCGAGGTCCGACTCGCCGTCCGCCGCAGCCCAACCGGCGTCGAGGTCACCGTCGACGACAACGGCAGCGGAGTCCCCGAGGCCGAACGGGTGAAGGTATTCGAGAGATTCTCGCGCGGATCGACGGCAAGCCACTCCGGCTCCGGTCTCGGCTTGGCCCTCGTCGCGCAGCAAGCCGAATTACACAGCGGCACAGCATCTCTGGAAACCAGTGCACTCGGCGGCGCGCGGCTGGTGCTGCGCCTGGCCTGGGGTCAGGCCTAGGACCCGGCTTCCAGGTTCTGCAGCCGGACATGCCCGCGGGCGACCAGCCGCTGCCGGTCGTCACGGATGGTCACCAGCCACAACTGCTGACGGCGGCCGCGGTGCACCGGCTCGGACTCCCCGTACACCGTCCCCTCGGTGATGGCCCGCAGGAAATCGGTGTTGTTGTTGACGCCCACGACGTTGCCGCCGCCGTTGGCCGAAAGCCACACATAGGCCGACACGCTGGCCATCGACTCCACCATCGCGCACCAGACCCCGCCGTGCACGATGCCCATCGGCTGCAGCAGCGTGGGTTTGACGGTCAACTCCGCCTTCACCCCGTCGGGTGTCACGTCGGTGTACGCCAGGCCGATCTCGGCGTCGAACGGAGCGCCGGTGAAGTCGGCCGGTGGAGTGGCATCGGATTGCACGCAATCTTGTCTACACGTGCGCACTGAAGCAGGCGGAACCTTCCCCTCATCGCGGTGAGCTAACCCCTCGGATCCGGGTACGACGTTCGGTAGTAAGAGGGAGTATCCTCGACTTCAATGGAGATGGGGACATGGCCAAGCTGACGGGTCTTGGAGATCTGGAACGCGCCGTGATGGATCACCTGTGGGGTGCGCCGGACCCACAGACGGTCCGTCAGGTCCACGAGGACCTCTCCACCAAGCGTGAGCTCGCCTACACCACCGTGATGACCGTCCTTCAGCGTCTTGCTCGCAAGAACCTGGTTGTGCAGATCCGCGACGACCGTGCCCACCGCTACACGCCGACCCATGGCAGGGATGAACTGGTTGCCGGTCTCATGGTCGACGCGCTGTCCCAGGCCGCCGACTCCGGTGACCGGCATGCCGCACTCGTTCATTTCGTCGAACGGGTCGGGGCCGATGAGGCCGACGCACTGCGCCGCGCGCTGGCCGATCTGGAGGGCAAGCACCGTCTGGCCTGACCGGAGAAATCCGCGTCCCGATCTTCGAGGTGTCGCGCGTCCACAAAGTTCACAACACGGCGCCGAAAAGGGATTCGATGCCTCGTTCTTTCAGCGCTTCAACAATGCGCACGAACTGTCGTAGCGTTTCATGCTCGATACTCGACAAAACTCCGGATTCGCCTGAGACGACGACATGGCCAACATCCCATGGTCACAGCTGAGGGTCCTCGCCGCGTGAGGGAACGGAACCTCGGCCCACGATGGGGCAATCGGCCGCGGCGGCCACTAATGGCCATTTCCTGAGGACCCTCAGCCAAATCTCCCGAGGGTCGCGTGGCGCATGATATACATCACGATCGGGTGTGATTCACATTACGGTTAGAGCCCCTACGGTGGGCAGGATCGGAAGACCAGACATGCCATCTCGAATTTCGAATCAATATCCGGTTCATCACCACACGAACTCGTCGGCTCACCATGGAGACACCCCACAGGAAACAGCCGCCCTCAGAACCATTACGGAGCGTGCAGGGGCTCCGACCGGTTACGCCGTGTCTATCGGCCGCGTCGGCGCGCTGGCGGTGCTGCTGGGAATCGGCACCGCGGTTGCCATCATCACTTCGGACACCGCCCACGCCGACACTTCCGGAAACGATTCCTCAACCTCCTCGGCAGCGCGCTCGTCGACGTCGGCTTCCGCCACCGGCCCGCGTGCGCCGCAGCGTTCGTCGTCGGTCGTGTCGAAGTCGGCCATCCCGTCTGCCGCGTCCATGACTTCCGCGACCGATCGGTCGACCTTTCAGCCGAACGAGGTTCGCGCGACCAATTCACTAACCGTCACCAGCCATCGGGCAGGC
>Ga0315293_10001697_pt1 | contig 21353 bp, 17 predicted proteins | sample YL17G13_20_MG_FD_203071 | JGI IMG/M metagenome (GOLD analysis project Ga0315293, IMG submission 203071) | Sediment microbial communities from Yellowstone Lake, YNP, Wyoming, USA - YL17G13_20 | ecosystem: Environmental > Aquatic > Freshwater > Lake > Sediment | place: USA: Wyoming | collected... | reverse complement strand
GAAACCACTGTAGATAATGCAGTTGCTGCGCAGAATGTGGAAGAGCAGCCAAGAGAAATGAATCATGTTTATGTGCTCGATTTGAACCTCAACACGGTCGGAAAACTGGAAGATATCGCAAAGGGCGAGTCAATCTACTCAGCCAGATTCATGGGCGAGCGCGCTTACCTGGTGACGTTCAGGCAGGTTGACCCATTGTTCGTGATAGACCTGTCGAACCCAAGCAGCCCGCAGGTACTTGGGCAGCTGAAAATACCCGGCTACTCAAATTATTTGCACCCTTATGACGAGAGCCATGTAATCGGCATTGGAAAAGACGTGGACGAGAGCATAGATGCTGAGAAGGTCCACACGCCTGGAGCTATCTACTATACGGCAATAAAGGGAGTGAAGATATCGCTGTTCGATGTGAGCGATGTAGCACATCCTGTAGAGATGTCCAAATATGTCGTAGGCGACCGCGGGACTGATTCGCTGGCGCTCAATGACCACAAGGCATTCCTGTTCGACAAGAACAAGAACCTGCTTGTGATCCCAATACTGCTGGCAGAGATGAACGACCCGCAGTCTGAAGAGGTCTATGGCCAGTACACGTTCCAGGGCGCGTATGTTTTTAACATCGACCTTAGCGGTGTAACGCTGCGCGGCCGCATAACGCACCAGAACAGCACTGAAGACTTTGCGAAAGCAGGATTCTACTACTATGGCGACGCCTCTGCGGTCAAGCGCGCGCTGTACATTGGCAACGTACTCTACACGATTTCAAACAAGCTCATAAAAGCAAATGACCTGACAACGCTCAGCGAGATAAGCAGCGTTGCCTTGCCGTATGAGAACGAGTATTACCCACTCTATTATGGCGGCGGAGTGCGCGCTGTGTGATATTTTGCATGAAACTCTCGTTCTATCACACCTGCGGATAGTTTCTTATTTCTATTCAACAATACGAAAACATGCCGCAGTCTTTCAGGACAAGATATCAGAGAACGCTGACAGCGCTGCTAAATGGAGCTGGATTGGAAGACAGATTCTATACCTATGTAAAAGGAAGGAATCCGGACGGAACCCCGATACGATATTATGAACATGCTATATGCTCGCCTGAAGGTATTGTCGCTACAATAAACTCTGGACCAAAGAAAGCAGAAGGAGACTACAATCATTTAATTTATGATGGGATGAGAATACATCTTTGTCTCAGGGATTATGAGGATGCTGTCAAGGACGTCTGCATGAAACTAAAACGAAGGCTAAAATTAGACGAAGATGTGGTGATTCATGTTTCTTTCGGTGAGACCGTAATATTGTAATATTACACGGGTTCTTTTCCTAAGTCAGTGGCACTGCATGCAATCCACGGCTTGTTATGAGCTGCCGTACGCATAATATGTTTATCGTGGGTTTATTGATAGGCAGCTGATCTCTTTATTATTTCCGTGACCTTAACTTCGTTGTTAATAACAGAATAAATAATCCTGAAGTTTCCGACTCTAAGCCTGTATAATTCTGGGTTGTTCGATCCCCTGAGTTTCTTGATATCAGCTCTGGGCCTGCTCAGATAGGGATTGTCGGCCAGTTCCTTCATACCAAGTTTGAGTCTGGCTTGAATTTGTTTTTCTAATCCCAGCAGCTGCTTTACTGCGGTCTCAGAAACAAGAACTCTAAATTTCGTCAAGCGGAACGAACCTCTCTGTTTTCAATATTTTTTTCTGTTTTTCGTAAAACAGTTGCCTGTTTGCTATCTTCACGAGCCTGGAAATTATGAGGTCGTAGGTCTCGTCCTTGTATCCGTATTTCTTTAAAATATCTCGTGTTTCCTTTTTCACCAGGATAGTCGTGGTTTCAGTCATTTCAGGCACCAATTATACGTTATTATTAATGATTATACACAACTATATTTAGTCATAGTTAACTATTTAAAGAATACGACAATCGGCTGGCTTCTATAACCCCCTTCAAACCCCGCCCACGCCCGCTATTGCTTCTCAAGAGATAGTTTCGCAAACAAGGGAGCCCAAGAATTGATAGTGATATCGTTCATTATACAACCCACAACTAAAGTTGTGGGTTTCTCCTAAGATAGCAAAGCTATCTTGGAGATCCGGGTTTGCTTAGCAAACCACGAATCTGAACGATGACATCCAGAAAGACTTCGGTATACTATTCTCTGACTGAAGTCAGAGGTTTTGGAAGTCTTTCTCAGATAAAAAAGTTAATTCCTGCTGCATCTATTCTCTAAATATTCATTGATCAAATCATAAACTGGAACTGGACAGGTTGGTTTGCCTATACTCTCTCCTTCAATGAGCAGGTGTTCAGGATACCTTCCTTTATTTATTTTAATGAAAATATTTCCATTTATTGGACCTGTTGTTCCTCGAACTGTAACAAAATCTCCCCTTTCAGGAGAGTCTAATCCGGCAATTTCTTCTACATCAACGTGGTCTTTTTGATATGGATGAGGAATCACGACATAATCGCCTGCATCCAATAAGTGTGTTCTTCTTGGCATTCTCCATGCTACGAATTCAAAAAATTGGCCTATTTCGATTTTTCCTTCTTTGCAATATCTTTCTAGACTCATTTTGATTACCTCAACGTATTTGGTTATAAGTCAAACTTTATAAATTAAACCCGCCCCACACCTATTGCCATGCCTTGCAGAAAGTTGTGCGATGGGTTTCGGGGAGTAATCAAAAATTGCGCCTGTATTGAGCAGTAATGCTCGTTGCTTTTGGTATGTTTCTGCTCCCGATGCTTCTGTCTATCACCAACTCATAGGCTGTTTCCCTTGACCGTGCATATCTTCCTGCAACTCTCCAGTTCAGCAGGTAGTCTCCGTTTTCTTTTATCAGGTCTGTGAACCCTGACGCGACCCTGACTCTGTCATCAATCTTTCCGCCAAAAATCAAACCTGCATAAAATTCATCCGGTGTTGTTCTGCCATTAGTTTTCCCTGTAGAATTATATTCGAACGCGCCGTCTATTTCGAATTTCTTGCCATCGGTTAAGTAGGTGGCTAACCCCGTGATTTTCGTGTCATGCCTTTCGGTCCCGGTTGTTCTCTTTCCTGTCGGAAATGTCTGGGAGCCGTACAGCATCCAGTGAAAGTTGCCAATGGTGCCTCTTGGCCCAAAGCCGACTGAAATATCTCCTAATCCGCTGTCAGAACCTGCTGGCGAATCCACGAATTTGTATGGCACGCTAATAAATCCCCATTTCCCGTGCCTGTCGCCGTCCCAGTATTTCAGCATCAAATTGTTCGATAATGTTTCTGTTCCCTTTTCGTTTATAGAATCAGTGACCTTGAAATCCAACTGCCAGTTTGTTGGGCCGCGCATGCCTTTGTAGAAATCATCCCCTTTTGCGCTGCCTGCACATACCAGAACCAGAGCTCCGGCCAAGAATAATCTTTCAATTTTTTGGGTCAATCCACTGAACATAGTCCATACTATTTCACTAATTTATAAAAAAGGACACTATAACCCGCCCATGCCAATCAGTGCGCCTGCGCTGTAGGTTATGAGCGCTGCGGCAGCGCCGATGGCAACCATTTCTAAACCGGACTTCCACCACACCCTTTCTGTTATTTTCGTCTTCAACGAACCCAGGATGAACAAACCCACCATGCTAGCAACAGCAGAAATTATCAGACCGTTCGAAGGATGTAAAAGGAGGTAAGGTATTATTGGAATTATAGAGCCTACTGCGAACATTGCACCGGTTATCACTCCTATCTTCCACGGTGTGTCGAAATTGCTCACCACCAAACCCAATTCTTCTTCCACCATCACACCAAGCCAGCGTTTCTTGCTGGAGCATATTCTGTTCACAACTATATCCAACTCTTTTCCTTCAAAGCCCTTCTTTTTGTAAATCTCCCTTATTTCTTCTCTTTCACGTTCTGGGTTGTGCTTAAGCTCGTACTTTTCGCGGTCTATTTCCCGGTAGTAGTATTCTATCTGCGATTTGCTGGATATGTAAGCGCCAAGCGCCATCGAGACTGCTCCGGCGACGAGACCTGCCATTCCTGCCAGCATAATTGCAAATGTGCTGACAGTCCCGGCTATGGCAGCTGCTGCCACACCGGTCACCAGCGCGAACGTAGAAACCAGGCCGTCGTTGAATCCGAATATGATATCGCGTATGTAGCCACCGCTGTGAAAATGGCGCTCCTGGTGGAATGCCTGCATGGACTTTCTTCTTTCCTTCTCAACATTATATTTTTCTTTAAGATGCCGTAGATGGCGAGGCATGAATGCCTTGGTTTTAGTCTTGCGTGGCATGAATATAGTTTGTTTTTTGTGTTTATTAATGTGTTACAATAAACAGATAGTTTGTTCATTCTTCAAGAAATTGTGAAATTACTATAAGCCATCAGGTCGCTTCCATCGAAATTCTTCAAGACATTCTCGCTGTCATCCGTGACAGCTGCCCAGACCCTATAGCTGCCAGTCCCGAAACTGGCATTGGCGGTGTTCCATTTCCCGTTGAAAAGCGAGTCTAGTTTTATTAGAGAGCCTACTGATAAATTTCGTGGCGCGGTGTCATCAACCACGATGTCATCATCAACCCACGAATAGGTTGTTGAGTTATAAAACTGCACTTTCATCAGGACATAGATGGACGTGTTTGTCGGCCCGTTGTTTACGATTTTAGACTGATTCGCACCGACCATGAGCGTTCTCGTCCCAGTGACATTAGAAGCACCACCACTGTTGTTTGCCCATGCATAATACGCATATCTTCCATTGGGTATGTGCGTTATGTTCGCATAATATCTTCCGAGCTCTGCGTTGTACGAAACGTTGATTTCTTGCGGCGATAATGTTCTGTTCCAAATCCTGACTTCGTCTATCGAGCCATTGAGTGTTCTCGTCGTATAACCCCATGCCCCGCCTATCAGGATTGGCAATGCGCTTCCATTCAACGACCCTCTTACTCCGGATGTGTTGACCAATGCACCGTCAAGGTATATCATTGACTCGTTTGTGAAATTCACCGTGACTGCTATGTGATGCCACTGGTTTGTTGCTACAGCACTTGGAGTGCGAACGATAGTCGTGGTTGTAAGGTTTTCAACAACCCACTGGACACGACCGGTGTTGTCCGCCCTAAGATTATATGAATAATCCACTGCTGTGGTCGGGTTTGCCTTGCTCACGATGCCGGCCCAGATTAGGTCCGCGTTCTTGTTAATCCAGACGGAAATAGTTATACCGGTCGAGAGATTTGTGCTGGGGGTGTTCTGCACCGTGATGTTGCCCGCTGTCCCGTTGAAGGCGCATGCGGTTCCAAACCTGCCTGCAACATTTGGCGTGCAATCCACTGCGCCATATATTACGCCGTTGTTGCCCTGGCTCCAGTCATCTGTATTATTATTGAGGTTTGATGCAAATATTAAGGACGGGTCGTATATCGTGACATTGGTGTTGTTCCAGCTCAACTTGACGGTGTTTATGGTGTTCGGGGTATCGATTGTTATATTAACATATGTGTAATTTCTGGTAATAATAGAATTGTTAGCATCTGTAGGATTGGAGAACGTCACATTCATCGGCATGTTGTAATATGTTATGTTGAGATATGGCTGATTCTGCCCAGAACCGCTTCTTGAAAGGAAATTTATGTTATAATTAGCACCAAGGTTTGAATTGCCAGTTGTCAAAGTATCATCATTAGTAGTTGACCATGCTGCCGCCGTTGTCATGGAAGTTGAATTGAGATAGAATGTGGAGTTTTTCCTGTTATATGTGGAGAAATCTGCCGCCAACGATGTTGTGACATTCCATGAATAGATACCATTGGTTGTTGTCACGGTGGTTTTGTTCCCAGTGTATGTGCATTTATTCTGGAATGCCCGCATCAGGTCGCCAGCATTGGAAGATTCCGTCCAGTTATGGCCAGTGACGTTTGATTGACCAGATGCGGCAGAACAGTTATATATTAAAATAGCACCACTTGTGAAATCACCTCCATTGGAGGTCTTGTTCATATACAGTTTGGCACTTCCTATCACAGAGCCAGTCGGTATAGAACTCAGTGGAAATTTTATCAATATTCCCTTATCTGGTATTAGTGGGGCGTCGGCGAGTGTGAGGTCTTCTGTTGGGGAGATTGTCGTGACAAAAGGATCAATGAATATGTTGGTTTTATCCGTAACGTTTCCGATAAGAACAGTTCTCCTGTCATAAAGAGATAATGTAAATCCCTGGTCGAGTATGTCGCTGTAATCGAACTTGATGTTTTTAACTGCGATGCTCTCTCCCGCTATCTCAACATCGTCCCACGTCAGGTTTTCGGCGCTGGCAAGGTGAATATAGATATATTTTATGTTCGACGAAACCGAATCAGGAATCGTAGCATTAATGCCCCACTTGTATCGTGAAGGATATTTTGTTATAAACTTGCTGAAATCTGCACTTGGATATAAATCCTTTATTTTTGCCATTGAATAATTTGCACCAGAATTGGTCACCACACCAATTTCCAATTCCACCGAATAATTGTACCAATTCAACGTCAGGTTGTAGCCATTATGACCGAACTTCACAACATCTGTAATATTTCTCCATGTTCCGTTCTCGTCTGGCAAATACATATTGCTGGTATAAATGATGTTGGTGTAAGTTCCATCGTCATTGTCGTACTTTTCAAAATTTGAGCCTATTTCTACAAGCCGATGTGTTGTTTCCTGAGAACTATTTTCTGGGTCCGGAGGGTCTGTCAAATTCACGTATTCATTTGCGCCATAGACGTCTTTTAGGGTCTGGATGCTCATAGATAAATTCATGCCATTTACAGAACCATCAATGACGGAAGCATTAAGCATGGTTAGATTACTATCAGAAAGTGAAGCATTTCCCAGATTGAGGATGCTTGACCCGTTTATCTTTGCCCTGAAGGTGATATTAGCCAATATACCGCTTCCGTTGACACCTGTCTGGGTTTCTATTCTTGTATCCGAGAATGTTATCCTGCCTTCTGAGTTGCTTACATTGATTACTGCATACGTACTGGCGCTGTCTTTCTTCAGGAAATCTCCTTCAGTGACATTTACAGCCTCCAAAACGCTGGAATTGAAGTACAGGGAGAATTCTGCAGCATACGTCAAATTACTTGTATTCAGATGAACACCGACTGAAAATGTCTGGTTTTCATATATCTGGTTCACGAAATCTGCTGCCATGATGGAATTGCTTGGCAGCGCTGATTGCGTTTGATATGCAACACAAACCTTTCCAAAGGCAAGCCCAACTGCCGCGAGGTCGAATATATTTATTGTATTATCGTTATTCACGTCAGCCTCTTCGCTCCAATTAGCAGAACCTGGGGATGAACCAAACGCTTTACCAACACCAGCCAAATCGAATATGTTTACAACATAATTATCATCAACATCACCCATTAGTTGGAATTGCGTGTAGTTATAACTCGATGTGGTATACAAACTGCCAGTCATATCGTTGATGGTGTCTCCGGTTGTGTTCATAGCCAACAGATACGTGATATTGAATGAACCATTGTTCTTGTGGTCCCCAATCGCTTCGCCACTAAATATCAAGCTCACGTTTTTGGTTTTATTCATGTAGGTGTATATGGAGTCCGATAAGGTATAGTCCTCGCCGTTGTGCCCTATCTTAGCAATCAATACATAACCATTCGGCGCAGAGGTGTTTATTGTTATATTTATTACCAGATTTTTGTAGACATTTGGGCAGAGGGCAGGCTCCTTGTAATCAATAAATTGCAGGAAGTCGATAACAGGTCTTTGGAACTGGGTATAACTATAGTTCGTGGTGGCGTATACGTAGACCGTTTCGTTCGTCGTATCATTGAACATGCTCGCTCTGTAATCCATCTGTGTATAGTTTTCGTCATAGAGAATCAAAGAATCCAGCATGTATGGGCCATTTATTTTGTATTTATAGAAATTCGTTCCATCGAACCTGAGTTGCATAATTTTAATGCCCGCGGCTAAATGAGTAGAATTGCTAACATATTCTATCTCGCTGTCGTTCTTGTTCAGCCAGGCATCCAGTGTGTAATTCCCTGCCTTTGAAACATTAACCGTGACATTGATAACAAGATAATCAAACAAACCATTACCATCCGTGTCAGTAGCATAATCAGAATAGTTGTCAACAATCAACGCGGCCGGTCGCTTGAACTGTGTATAGTTAAATGCAAGCGTTTCATATACATCGTACTGGTAATCGACCATGCTTCCGTTGGCGTCATAAACCTCTACGCTCAAGTTGTATGGACCATTCATCGCTGATTGATAAATCGACAAGCCATCGAAATTCAATACCTTATTCTGCAAGCCGCTGTTAAGATAAGAAAAATCTTCTGCCTCGGCAACAAGGAATTCATCAGTCTCGTTTGTCTCATCAGAGAAATTGAGCACATTCAGCCAGCCTTTGACTGTATAATTTCCTGCGATAGAGATATTTAGTCCGATATTCATCGAAAGAAAATCATAGTAATCATCACTGTCTGTGTCATTGCCTGCATCATAGTAGCTTCCATTCATATAGACGATTGGTCGCTCGAATTTGGTATAATTGTAAGATGATGTGTTGTAGGTATCATTATCGTAATCCAGCTTCCTGTTCTTCTCATCATAGATGATGGTGCTCACTTCAAAACTGCCATTCAACTTATTTCTGTAAACATCAGCGCCCCTGAAATATAATGCAACCTTCTTGATGCCAGTGCTCAATTCGGTACTATTGCTCGCTGATGCAATCTGGCTGTTGTTGAAAGAAAGCCAGCCAGAAACAGTGAAATTGCCTGCCTGGGTTATATTAACAGTGACATTCAAGGCCAGAAAATCAAACAAGCCATTGCCATTTAAATCAAGTCCATAATCAGCATAATTGCCAGCAATCTTCCCAGTCTGCGGAAATACCTCCTTGTATGAATGCACCTCCCTGATGAACGGATAGCCTTCCAGTGTGCCATTGGCAGCAATATCAATGAAGTATACGCCCTCTGCTGATGTAGTGTTAAACGTATTGATATAGACACCATCATTCGCAACAGAATCATTATGCGTTCCGTCATCATAAAGTGTGATATTCATTTCAGTGGCATTCGGCAAGGTTATTGCTGCAACCACGCTTGCACCAGCAATGCCCGTTTCTGTGGAAAGGTTAGCCTTCAGCAGCAATGTATCATTCAACTCATACTGCTCCTTGTCCGTAGAGAGGTCCACTGTAAGATTACTATCCAGAAATATGGTGATTGTATAATTCTCCCCGCCATCAGGAACATCTACCGCAGTCACGTTTATTGACCAGTTGCCAGGCTGACTTGAGTTGAGGATATAACTCTCATAGTTCTCGCCCTCTTCGTATATGATGTTTGAATCATTCACGTCGTGATCTATTATCGTGCCATTTGGTGCAATCAGTGTCAGGTCAAGGTCGCTTCCAGGCCACGTCAAGTCAACAGTCAGCTCAGCAACAGTTGTATCTACGGGTAGCTCTGTCTTTTTAGTTTGCCCTTGTAAGATATTGCTATAGTATTCTCGTGCGTAGGAATCGCCCCATTTGACGATGCGACCTTCATTAGGAATGGTGTAAAGGGGTGCTTTCTTGTACGCAACTCGTCGAATGTTTCTTATGCCCCTTTCTATATCACTTGTAGTCGCTTCCACAACCCAATGTTCGGTTACTTCAATCACCTTGTTAGGATCTTCCTTATCCCTGATCCTTTTTGTTTTTTCATCAGAATAAAAAAATACATGGTCTTTGCTTCCCTTGGAACTTGTATGGAAAACCAGATAACCCGGTTGAATTCCGTTCCAACTTCCATCCGAGCTTTTGAGCTCATTGCTATACCAACCTTTGTCTGCACCTCCGAGTGCATCGCCTCTATACCATTGATACAAATGATCGGCAGCAATGTACCCACCTTCTAGCGTCTCGCCCCATTCTTTATTTTTAATAAATTTTTTATAAGTAGCTTTATCGATTCCCAATTCTCCAAAAAATCTTTGTTTCATCGAACCTACTATCAAATCTGCGCAATCTGTTCCTTTATAGTTATCAAGATCGTCTTTGTTTTCGCCCCAAATATAATTTACACCAACATAAGAAGATGCCCATTGTACAAGTGGGTCTAAAAACTGTCTTCCTTTCACACTGATTCTATGTGCCTCGAATGCAACCGAAGATTTTATAGGATAGTTTGATCCAGTAAATTCCCTGAAATCTTTTTTGTCGATTAATTTTCCTATGGAACTTGGATTATAATAATCTTTGCTGTCTACATTGACTTTGACCATGACTCTTTTGGTACCATAAGTGAACGTGCCTCTTCTACCCCAACCTTCAAATCTATATTTACCCGTAACATTTTCTAGATTGAAGTCGATTTCAGAAGTAAGTTCGCGGAAGTATCTGCCTGTTTTCCCATTTCCATATTCAGTTCTGATTGTCGCATATTTTGGAATCACATAATACCACTCAAACTTTGGCAGTTCTCCTAACCAAGAAAAAATAACATTCTCTTTACCATCAATATAAACTTTCTGATACTTTCCTTTTGAAGTACCAACATAATTCGAATTAGTATAGAATTTCCCGTTTTCTTTGATAACAGCCAAGATCGTAACTTCTTGATTATCAAAAGGTGACTTTCCATTCAAATCCTGTGGTTTGTTACTATTATTGAGTATTCCATCTCCGATGTCTGAGACGATGAAGATTTCAGGCTTAGTTTTAGTTTCTACTTTTGTGTTATCAGGAGCTTGACCAGCAAATACAGTATAAGAAATAAGTGTAATTAACAAAACTATAATGATAAAGTATTCTGTTTTTTTCATTCTCTACCTCCTTTAGGAATTGGTTGCCACTCTGGATAGTAGTATTGATATCTTGATTCTATCAGTGTTTTTTTCCTTCCATGTATAACATCTACGTTAGAGATTTCATGATAGCCACTGAACGCAATATATTTCCCATCTGGAGACCAAGAAATGCTGCCAATGGCGTAATTTATTATCTTTTCGTTAATTGTACTATCGATATTCATTAAGTATAACATATCTGGTTCGCCACCTTCTTCTGAAACTACAGCCGCCAATTTTTTTCCGTCGGGTGAAAAACGAACTTCTGTAATATGAACTTTAGGACCCAATTGTGTATAACCAATGGAAGTAGGGAGTTTAGTGTGCTCATCTATGATAGTTTTCACTTTTCCAGTATTGATATCTACTATGCTAAGATTTCCATTGGCCTCGATGAAAGCAGCTATCGATGCAGACGGAGACGGTAAAACTTCATTGACTGCACCATAATCATCATATATCAACTCCTTTTGATCGCTACCATCCTGATTCATTACATTTATTTCGGAGTACGTAGTTTCTGGATGCGTGCCATCGGATGGGTTTTTTCCGAATGAAACAAATATTATTCTCTTTTCATCAGCTAGCCATCGTGGATGAGCATCACTAAGAGGGTTGATAGTTAGTTTTTTCTGATTTGTTCCATCGGCGTTCATGGAATATACTTCGGGGTTCCCATCCCTAGTGGAAATGAAAGCCAATTTATTGCCGTCCGGAGACCATGCAGGATCATAGTCTTCTGCTGGATTTTTCGTAAGGTTTATCAGAGTTTTGCTGCTTGGGTCCAGTGCATAGATTTCCTCATTATCATCCCTGTCAGAAACGAAAGCAATCCACCTTCCATCAGGCGACCAAACCGGCTCGCTATCTTCGACACAACCAGAATTCTTCGTCAGTTGCCTCAGCTTCCTGCCATTGGAATCGAATAGGTATATCTCTTTTTCGTATTTATCGCCTGTAAAACCATGCTTATCATATTCAAATGGACCATCTTTGTCATAGACGAACGCGATTTTACCTACATTTTTGACAGATTGTGAAGCCTCCGTCTTTGTCCTCACCCCAGGCTTGTGATGCCCATTAGCCAATGCATAACCACCAAACAACGCAGTTCCAACTATGACTCCTGCTGCCAAATATGGTAAAGCCTTCCTCACAACCCATCTTTCCACATCTTTTATGAAGGATTTGTAATTCATATCAGTCACTCGCAGTTATTTTTATTGTATAATTCTTTTCTGGGTCAGCATAGTTGCCTTTGCCGTCTGTACCGTCCCAAACAGCAGAATTGTAATCTAAATCATCTTGATGATAGAACAGTTTGTTGTTTTCATCATAAACATCCATGAAAACAGTGCCGGAAAAGGTCGAAGGCGTTATGTTATAGTTTACTATAGCTATGCCATCCCTGGAATCTTCGCCAAGAACTATGGTGCTGTCCGACGTGTTGTGATTTATTACAAGACTCAGTGGCTTCTTTTTTATATAATAGATGTCATTATAACTACCATCTTCGTGATCCTCGGTCCAAACCACGTGTGTGCTACCTCCGTAGATAGCTATGCGTGGCTCAGAGGAATTTTGGTTGGGGCGACCCAGTTCGCTGATGCTCCAATCATAACCATCTATGCTGTTGGCATAGGATATATTAGTGTTATACCCGGCATCAGTACTGTACCATACAATATGAATGCCGTGCGAATCTACTGCTATATCTGGGGTGGAAGAATCCGTAGAACCGTACGTTACCCTTATTGGTTCTGTCCAAGACGATCCATCAGAACTATAGGCATAATAAACCTCGGAGTTTCCATTCCTATAGTCCGACCAAGCTATATATATTTTGCCATCAGGCCCAACAGCCACTGCAGGATAAACAGAATCATATACACTATTTGAGATGTCAGTATCACCTGACCACGTGGAACCGCCGGTTGCACTTTTCTTAAAGTATACTTGATTGTTTCCTGTTCTGCTATCATGCCAGACAACATAAACATTATTGGAACTAGAAGCGATGTCGGGATTCATAGAACTGTAACCTGCAAGAAGCGTGTCATCAATGAGTGTGCCACCATCCAAGTCTAATTTCTTGTAGTAAATACGCTCTACTAAACCGTTATGATCTTGCCATACGATATGCACTCCATTACCGCTAATAGAAATGGCTGGAATAGACCCATTATATGCTATCGTTTCTGCATTCCAGTTCGGACTTCTTGCATAAAAAATATTTCCCAGAGTATAATTTGACCACACGATATGGATAGCACCGTTCGAATCCACTGCAATATCGGGATACCAAGAATCATAGGGATTGCCTATCACTTTTTCTTTTGACCATGTGGAACCATCGCTGCTGTCGGCATAATAGATTGCATAATTGCCATCCCTATCATCCTGCCATACGATGTGTATGCCATTACTATCTGCAGCAATTGCCGGACTGTTGGAATGATTGAAATCATCATATGATATCTTTACAGGTGATAACCAATCAGAAGATGTTGTTGCTAAAATTACAGCAGAATAAATAGTCACGACCAGGATAAAACTGACTAAAACTGTTGCATACGCCCCATTTCTCATGACAAAATTTGCTTAGAATCCTTTTAAGAGTAGGTTAACTACATTATTTCTACTGATTTGTGACACTCGACTCAGGACCGAAGAGAGGAGCGAAAAGCATCCCAATATTTTTAGATAATTTCCACGTTTTCTACTACCTTTATGTGATTGTTTATCCGCTGGAAAGAACCTTAAAAACCTTTTCGGACAGAAATTGATTATGGACCACAGGACTGCCGGATTAATAATTGCAATGTTGTCTTTTACTCTAGTTTTTGGAATAGTCTTTGCGGCCACGCCTTCCATAGACAAATTTTTTCCGCTGACAGACCCCGCAATAAAAGAGGGCAGCTCGCAGATGTTCAATATCACCGCGAGCGATGCCGATGGCGATGCGCTCACAACCAAATGGATGGTCGACGGAATAGAACAATATGGCAAAATCTATTCAAACACCAGCGACGTAAACAGGCCTTGGCTGGCTGACAGCACGGCATGGAGAAATTCCATGACCGATGCGGCTGCTGGTGACGGTGTTATTCATCTGGTGTGGAAGAAGCAGTCTGAGGTCATCGGGGCAGGAATCAGTAATACCAGCATCATGTACGCCAGGTCAGCCAATGGTGTCAGCTGGAAGATAACCGAATTGGTTGTAGTGGATTCTCCAAGCACAATAAATTCGGGGCCTGCTATTGCCGTGGACAAAGACAGTCCGGGGAGTGTTTATCTGGTCTGGGCTGAAAAGGAAGGACCTATAATAAACAACTATAACCTGCCTGTATCTTATTCGCTTAAACTCATCAGCAGCAGCGATGCTGGACAGAGCTGGAGCAAGCCGAGTACCGTGGTCGATGGTTCTGATATGATAGACGAGCCAAAGATTTCTGCGAACATGAATATTCATGTGGCATGGGTGGATGAAAGGGATGGAAACAAGGAAATTTACTACAAAAAAGGCATGGACCGCGGTGAAAGTTGGGGCGTTGATACACGGCTGACAAACAACCTTGGCCGCTCGTCTGACCCCGCGATTTATGCTGATGCCGGCAGTGTTCATGTGCTCTGGATAAACATGGATGACAACAATGCGCCGAACAGCGCTGAAATTTACCACAGGAAATGGAATATCAGTGGATGGCAGAACACACAGCAGCTGACGAATGATGCTCTTCAATCAAGAAAACCCCGCGTATCTGCTTCTGGGAATGATATTCGCGTGATATGGGGAAGCTTATCCGGAAGCAGCTGGAGCCTTGTATACAAAAGCAGCGCGGATGACGGGGAAACATGGGATGACCAGAGGGAACTTTCATCAACCCTGACAAACCCATCGTACTCCAGTATTTCTGGTTCAGAAGTGCTATGGAGCGATGTGCGAGACGGAAACAGTGAGATTTATCACTCAAACCTGAATAGTGGAATTGTGAAAAGGGTTACAAACACTGCACCAACTTCTTCGTGGCCCGTGATTGCCAGCGACGACAAAGCAGGCATGAGCCATATAGCGTGGATGGAGAACAACGAGGTTTACTACTCGACGCCATCAGGTTTGAATTTTTTCAATTATGTCTCTACTTACACCTCTTCCGGCGACCACGATGTAACTGCTGTTGTGGATGATGGCTCTTCTTCTGCGTCAAAATCATGGAAACTAACAGTCGATGATGTCAACGCACCGGTTGAAATCATAAACACCCCTCCGGAAGTTGCAGTGGTCGGCAGGCGTTATGTCTACGAGGCAGATGGCCGTGACCCGGATGGCGGAAGCATAACATGCAACGTAAGCGATAAGCGTTTCACGCAGAATGGCTGCGCCTTCAACTGGACTCCTTCAAAAACTGAACTAGGCGAGCTCCTGGTGTCATTTAATGCGACGGACGGAAAAAGCACGGACACCAAGAAGGTAAAACTATATGTTGTGAAGAATCTCCAGGATGTCGTGGACGCTGCCTCTGCTGGCTCGACGATAAGTCTCAGGGGAAACTACAGCGGGGCGACACTCGGCAAGCAGATTACCCTGGATTGCACAGCCTCTTTGATTTACGAGACCCTGATAGTGAAAGCGGATGGGGTGAAAATCAAGAACTGCACATTCATAAAGAAGGACCTGAATCTCTCGAGTGAGGCAATAGCTGCTGTCTGGGTCGAAGCGAATGGTGTGAGCATAGTCAACAACACCATAAGCGGAATTCCAAAAACAACAAGCGATATCTATTCAGCCGGCCGCGCCATTCTGGTGGCCTGCGGCAAGAGCGGCGCGGTTATAGAAAGCAACAAGCTATTCATGAATGCCATGTCCATCTATGCGTGCGGCGACGACCACATCATAAAAAACAACAACATTTCTGACAATGAAATCGGCATTCTCATGACCAATGCGGCTGTGACCTCCAACCACATACACAACAACGCGCTGGACATAGTGGCTGTATGGAAGGACAGCAATATCACAGGAAACGACATCAATGGAGTGATTCTGCTCGACACAGGAGCCGGTTCCAGTGTGGTGGGCTATAACAACATCAGCAACGGCCAGATTTTTATAAACGGTTGTGGCGGCGCTTCGGATGCCGTGTGCCTGCTCAAGGACAACAGCACCATAATCGGCAACCGGCTCAGGAATGCATCAATAGAGATGAAGAACACCATAGGCAACAAAATCTACGATAATGTGATATACAATGGTGGCATAGAGCTTCTGCAGAGAAAGCCGGCCGGAAGCGCTGAAAACTTAACGTCAAAAGACAACGAAATCAAAAACAATGTTTTGAACATCTCATCCGGAAGTAAAGGAGCTGTGCACCTGGATAAAGACACGATGAATACGCTGTTGCTGAACAACAGCTTTTACAATGTATCATCATATTGCGTCTATGGTTTTCTCTCAACATTCATTGACATCAACAACAGCTTCTCTTGCGACAGGGGTGGCTTGATCAATCTCGGACTGCTGATAGATAATTCGTCCGATGTATCGAAAGGCTTTTCAGGGAACAGGCAGGCTACCCTGATACTGCGAACCTCCCAGGGAAATCAGACGCTGGTGGAATTCAATTATGATTTCAACCTGGGCTCTATCACCACACTGAAGGATGAGCTCTCGCTTGCTACCATCAACCTGAACGAGATAGACGATAAGGTCGGCTTCCTGCTTGCAAGGTATCTAAAACTCCAGGAAGGCAAGACAAAAACCTTCTACATCACAAAGAATGTTCAATCATCGAACAGGGTATGCATCAGGGATGAAGACATTCCTTCGATTGATTACGTCACTGCAAACTGCACTGGAACCGGCGAAACAATCGTGACGTGCGATGGCACCAGTCAGTTCAATTATGTGTGCACAGACACCCCCGGAGGAACTTATAAGATAACGGGACTGAAGCACTCTGCCGTGAAAGAGATAGCACCTATTCTGTATGGAGACACCAATGGCGATTGCAAAGTCAATATATTCGACCTGGCTGCTGTCGGGGTGTGCTTCGGTAAGCAGCCGCAGGGCAGCTGTATTAATGGAGATGTGAATGCGGACGGTTCGATAAATATTTTCGACCTTGCTGCTGTCGGGATAAATTTCGGGGGAACATGCTGAGAATTTTTATACATTAAAAAGAAAAAGCAAAAATCTATTTCTTGCTCGTTTCGCCGACTGCAATGGCACCACCGATTATCGCAATAATCGGTCCTATTACGAACCCCTGAAGCGTCACAAGACCCAGTGTGCCGAATATAAGTACCAGCATACTGCCCTGTCGTGCGCGCTCTTTGTTCTTGCCAGCCAGCATATTCGCTCCTAACAGCAGGATGATTCCCACGACAACTCCCCAGACGCCGAAGAGCGCTATTGCTGCCCTTGCGATGCCTGCAAATTGCGGCATCATAATCATCCACGCTGGCAGTGCGAGCGACACAATCACAAAAAGAACGCCAACCAGCACTGTTATAATGCCACCGGCTAACGAAAGCCCATATGAAAGTTCTCTGGCCATAATTACCGACTTCCACTAAAACTCTGGCGCGAATACATTTAAGGTTAAAATACCGGGACTGCTAATATTAATCTGATTGAAATGCCGTGCGAGCTTTGCGGAAGGAAGCTGATACATGAAGAGCCTGGCCACACCTACATATGCGAAACCTGCCGCAGGACGAGGTCGCAGGCCGAGATAGTGATGGAACTGTTCAAGAAGCGCGGGTATGCCTTCCCAAATGAAAATAAGAAAAATGAGGAGAAAAAGGAGAAGAAAAAATGGAAAAAAAGGGTACTGAAAAGGGAGGAGAAAGATGAAGAAGCATTATTAAGACTTACCCACGGCACGCCAAGTTGAATCACAGGCAGCAATTTCTCGCCTTAAAGTAACTACTTCTGAGTAATTTTAGACTTTAAATAGTTTAATGAGCGCTTCCTTTTATGGACACCAGAAATTATGATGAACTTCATTCGGCTCTGTCTGATATATCTACTAAATTATGCACAGGACAGCGTTTGGTGCAATATAAAGAATCTGGCGTTCCATATAATATCGAAACTTACGAACGCCGTCTTCTGCGCTACCTCCTAGAGAGGTCAAAACACAGCTCATTCAAGGATTTCTATTACATAAGGGATTACAAGACTGGAAAACGCGTTTTCAGCAAACTAAAACAGAGAGGGATTCTTGAACTAATAGAGCGCGTGCGCGATGGCGAATACAAAGATATCTTAGAAAACTATTTCGGCGAGTCGCATAGTGATGATGATTACTGCGCCTACTGCAAAAACGATGCCCTGTACAAGATAGAGACCTCGGTCAGGAGAGATATGCAACCAAGGGTGGGATTCTTCTCGCGCATCGGAAAAGGTTTGAGAGGCATTTTTGGAAGGCAGCCGGAATATGCATTCGGGAGAAGCTGAACGCTTTTTATCTGTTTCTTGCAAATTGTTTCTATGGAGCTAGAGATAGTAACGGACCCCGACATAATCGCCCGGCTGGAAGCTGAGAGAAAAAAATCGGAAATAGGGCCGCACACCAACTTATTGATGAACAGATTTGCTGGAATGCACTATCAAGAACTGGGTGGAAGCGTCAGGGATGTCATAATCAATGAACTATATGGGACCCCGTTCACAGTGAGGGACTGGGACTTGATAATTGATGACTCCCAAGAGGACATCGATTTGTTTGTATGTTGCGAAGGATTGCCTGGGTACGTAGGAAAGAATCATTTTGGAAATGTGAAATGGAGAGTAGCCCCGTATGAATTCGATATCACCAAATATTCATCAAGGAGAGACAAATCAGGTCCGGCGACATTGGAAGGATTCTTCCATGGGTGCGATTTCAATATCGGCACAATAGCATATTGCAGGGAGCATGCAGAAATACTTTCTTTGGCTGCGTTGAGCGGCATCAGGACAAAGACGATATCGCTTATGAATCCTGAAACAGACAGACCGCATGCAACAATAACCAGAGCGATTAATTTTGAAAGGAGGCTTGGTTTCAGATTGGATGAGGAGACGCTGCGATACATAAGGGAAACGTATACTCCTGCCATGGACCCCGCGATTGCGAATTATATGAGAGAGCGGGGGATGGGTGATGACACTTACAGGTCGGTCATAAAAAGGCTGGGCGAGATAGTCAGCAAAGAAACAGCAGCATAATCTTTAATTCTTTCTTGAGAGTTTATTCTCATGATAGACTTCAACCGCATGATTGACAACTACCTGAAAAAGGAGAACAGGCCGAAGGGCATCGGCAGATACTATCCTTCCGAGATTGGGGTGTGTCTGCGGAAGACGTGGTACTCTTACAAATACCCGATGGAAATAAAGCCGGATTTGCTCAAGATTTTCGAGGTCGGGAATATTTTGCATGATTTCGTCGTGAACGTGCTGAAAAGCGAGAAGAATCCTGATGTTGAACTGCTGAAATCCGAATTCTCGTTCCAGGAAGCAATAGACGACTTCATCGTCTCAGGACGGGTTGATAATTTAATTCTATTGAAGATTAGCGGCAAAAGTGTGCTCGTTGAAGTGAAGTCTGTGGGGGAAATAGGTTATGTGAATGAGCCAAACCACCACCATGTGATGCAGCTGCAATATTACATGCACTCGACGGGCGTGCATAACGGCATATTGCTGTATGTTGACAAGAAGAACCTGCAGAGCAGGGTGTTCAACATCGAATATGATGAAAAGGAAGCAGAGGCAATCACGAACCGATTCAGAGAGCTGAATAAACACCTGAAGGAAGAAACGCTTCCGGAGCCAGAATCGCGCAAGCAACCTGGCAAGAAGCTGTGGATGTGCAGGTACTGCGAATACAGCGGCCGCTGCTATGAAGCAATGCCGCGGTCATTGGAGTGGATGTAGTTAAGTCATTCTCGGCTACTTAGATATTCTGTCAGAGACATTCTATGAACTTTTAGTGCCTCCAAAGAATTTATGAAATTTGTTAAAAAGTCATTCGTACCTCTCATTTTGTTGGTCCAGTTGAAAATACTAGCCGTAGCTTTATCATCGGATATCATGAACATTTGGTACATCTGCCTCAAATTGCTTGGACTTAATTTGCTTTCAGCATATTTCTCCCACGGGAACCCAAGCTCGCGGAACATAATCGTATCCATTCTTACAGCCGACGTTTCTGAAAGGTCCGCAAGTCGATTAAGCAGCAAAGCTAAAACAGCCCCTCTATCTGCTTTATTTTCCGCATCTTCCATTACATTTCTATAGATGTCCGAAATAAAATCTGAGCTGTATCCCATTTTTTCGAGTTCGTCAATAGGGATAGCGGCGGCGGCATGCATCGGAGTTCTTTGCAACACATATGTGATATAGTGATCATATTCATGTATGAATGGCGTGATATATTTTGGAAAGCCGCTCCTCTGGGGGTAAGTCGATGATATTTCAAAAGCCTCTTCTGTGAAAGTGAAAGATGGTGTTGTGCAGATATCTCTTTCACCTGAATGCCTTATCCTCCCTCCATTGGATATTGCGACACCTTCCGGAACAGAAAACAAAATGCCAAAATTGGATCTTCTGAGGCTGCTTCGCTCAATGTACATATGTCGAACTGGGGTCTCTTCACCACTCAGATTTCGAACTCTGGCTATCAACTCATCTGGTAATAGAAATGCGTCCGGTGTCAATATTCTTGCTGATGTTTCTTCCAGTTTTCTATACAGTTTTGACCCCAGCATAGCTCTATATATTCCGTCGGCCTTTTCTCTATAGGAATCCAGCTCTGTTTTCAAGCCTTCTATATTGCCCCAGTATTCCAACATCCTTACCCCGAGTACTACTATTTAGTAAAACTTATAAGCATTATAGAAACTAATTTTTCACCAGTGCCCCCGCTTTCTGCCTTCTTTCATGTTGTTGTAGGCAAGCAGGATGAATAGAATTCCAATTTCCAGCATGAATGCGAATGTCACCAGCAAAACGTTTGAGATGAAGAAGTTATAGAACGCGAGGGCGATGAAAGCGACTCCTGCTATAAGCAAACATAGCATCAGGAACGGGTGCGTCACGAACTCTTCTGCGCGCTGGAGCTTCTTGTCCTTTTTTTCGGTTGTAATGCCGTGAACTATCCAGAGCAGTATCAGGCCGAACACGACATAACCAACAATCCGCAGAATCTCTAATCCTGCCTGAAAAAACAGCAGGTCAAGCAGGTATGCAACTGCTATGACCACACCTGAAAAGATGAACTTGCTCGATGTCCGCATAATTTAATTTGTTGTGGTGATATTAAAAAGATTTTCGAGTAGGGGTAATCATGCCGGATAGGTATGGCAAAAGCCTGTCAACAGCAGAACTGTGCAGAAGATTGAGCCAAGACCAAATATTCGACCGTGTGTGGTACAAGAGTCCAAGAGGGCAGCGTGGCACATTTGTTGAAGTCAGGCGCAAAGTCGGACATGTATATCTGGGAGC
>Ga0315293_10001696_pt1 | contig 21353 bp, 21 predicted proteins | sample YL17G13_20_MG_FD_203071 | JGI IMG/M metagenome (GOLD analysis project Ga0315293, IMG submission 203071) | Sediment microbial communities from Yellowstone Lake, YNP, Wyoming, USA - YL17G13_20 | ecosystem: Environmental > Aquatic > Freshwater > Lake > Sediment | place: USA: Wyoming | collected... | reverse complement strand
CGTACATCGTGGGTGTAAACGATGAAGTTTCTTTCCGCGAAAAGAAACGCGCCGCCGAGAACGTGAAAGCCATGCTGGAGGATGTCAAGGGGCTGGTCGAGGTGCCGGGCTGGCTGATCGTGGACAGCGCCAAATTCAGCGGCAAGGTCAACGCTCTTCCAACCCGTGACGACGTTTCCCTGAAAGAGATCGAAGAACGCCTTATCGTTGAGCTGTATTCGAAATAAGGAGGGACTCATGAATTTAAAATACCAACGACCCCGGAAGTTGGATGTTGAGGAATTGACTCCCAATTACGGACGCTTCACGGCCGAACCTTTCGAACGCGGGTATGGCACCACTATCGGCATCTCCCTGCGCCGGGTCCTGCTCTCGCTGATCGAGGGCGCGGCCATTACGGCCATCCGCATCGATGGAGTGCTGCACGAATTTTCAATCATCCCGGGAATATTTGAAGACGTGCTGAACATCATTTTAAATATGAAGACCATTCCGCTCAAGATGACGGGCGACGAGACCAAGGTAGTGCACATCGACAAAACGGGCCCCGGAGAAATCCTTTCCGGAGACATCGTTACCGATGGCAGCGTGGAAATCCTGGACAAGAACGTTCATCTGGCTTACATGGAAGAAGGCGCCAAGTTCCAGGCGGAGATCGTCATCAGGCGCGGTCTGGGTTTCAAATTGTCCGACCAGAATTTTGACGAAACGCTGCCCGTCGACTTCATTCCGGTCGATGCCAATTTCAACCCGGTGGAAAAAGTCAATTACACCATTCAATCTTCCCGCGTCGGCAAGACCACCGACTATGAAAAACTGGTCATCGAAGTCTGGACCAACGGCAGCATTTCGCCCAAGGAAGCCCTGACCCGGTCCGGCAAGATTTTACGCGAGCACCTGGTGGTCTTTATCGACTATCAAGACAAGGAAAAGCTCAAGGTCGGCGGGGAACAGGAAGGCGACGTGGATATCGAAAGCAAGACCGAATTCCTGGAAAAAACTGTCGAATCCATGGGGCTCTCGGTGCGGGCCCTCAAATGCCTGAAGCGTCTCGGCGTGGACTACATTTTCGAGCTGGTGGAAAAGACCGAGCACGAACTGCTGAACTCCAAGAATTTCGGCAAGAAATCGCTCGAGGAGATCATCAGCAAGCTGACCGAATACAACCTCGGGCTCGGGCAGAAAATCCCCGAGGCCCTGCGTTCCGAATTCAAGGAAAAATTCCAGAAGAAAGAAAACATCATCGAGGTCATGGAGGACTAGCAACATGAGACATGCCAAGGACGGATACAAACTGCGGCGCGATCCGGCTCACCGCCGGGCGCTGCTGCGCAACCTGACCGCCAGCGTGGTCGAAAAGAACCGCATCAGCACCACCCTGGCCAAGGCCAAGGCGGTCCAGCCCATCGTCGAAAAGATGATCGGTCTGGGCAAGTCGGGAACCCTGGCCGACAAGCGCCGGGCTTTTGCTTATTTTTTCAAACGCCAGACAGTGCAAAAACTTTTCGATGAAGTGGCGCCCCGCTTCATGGACCGCCAGGGCGGATATACGCGCATCATCCACGACGATTTCCGAAAAGGGGACGGCGCCGAAACGGCGATCCTTGAATTCGTCGATTTTCAGTTCGTGCCCAAGGAAAAGAAGAAAAAAGAAAAAAAAGCGGCAAAAAAATGAACGCGGGCGGGCATAGCTCAATGGTAGAGTACAAGCTTCCCAAGCTTGGTGTTGCGGGTTCAAATCCCGTTGCCCGCTTTTTTCAAGTCATGATCTAAGGAGTTCCCATGGCAGTATTTTCCCAGAAAAAAAGTCCCGAGCCGTCGATACCCGCTCCGGCAACGTCCGCGGTCGCGAACCAGTCTTCCCTGATCGGCAACACCCTGCTCATCAAGGGCGAAGTGTTCTCCGATGATGAAATTCTGATCGAAGGCAAGGTCCAGGGCAGTATCAATGTCAAAAACCGGCTGGTCATCGGCGTAAACGGGAACGTGGAAGCCGAGATCAATGCCAGGGAAGTGGTCATCAAGGGCAGGGTCACCGGAAATGTAAAGGGCGGCCAGCGGGTGGAGATCGTCTCCTCCGGCGTGCTGCACGGCAACATCAATGCGCCACGGGTGGTCATCGCCGACAGCGGGGTATTCGAGGGCAATATTGAAATGCACGGCCGCGACGAAAAAGGCAAAGGCCGGGAAGACGCTCCCGCCGCCCAGTCCCACAAGGGGACGGGCGAAGACGCCCAGCCCCATAAAGGGACGGGTGAAGCCACCCAGCCCCACAAGGGGACGGGTGAAGCCACCCAGCCGGCCGATGCCGGCGAACACCACAGCCCCTATCTGAAAAGCAAGAAGTAATGCCCAACCCCACAAGGGGACGGACGCAGCCGTCCAGCCCCATAAAGGGACGGACGCAGCCGTCCAGCCCCATAAAGGGAGGGGCGAAGACGCCCTCCTGGTTCCTGCTGCTGGAGACGGAACCCAGGTGCGCGGCCGAGAACATGGCCCGGGACGAATACCTGTTCCGGCTCTGCCATGAATCCCGGTGCGGTTTCTTGCGGATCTACTCCTGGGCGCGGCCGACGTTCTCGACCGGGGTTTCCCAGAAAGCCGCCAAGGCCCTGAACCTGGACTTCATCAAAGCGAACGGCTGCGATTACGTGCGGCGCATCACCGGCGGTAAGACCGTGCTCCACGACCACGAGATCACCTACGCCGTTGCCTCGTCCGAGGACCTTTTCTTCAAGGAACACGACCTGCACCAGTCCTATCTGCTTATTTCGCGGGTGCTTGTCCGGGCCCTGCGTTCACTCGACGTGGAAGCCGTCCTTTCCCAGGGCAGCTCCTCCGAGCTTTCCCGCAGCCATAATCCCTGTTTTTCGTTTCCCACTCCCAACGAGATCGAAGTCAACGGCAGGAAAATAATCGGCTCCGCCCAGAAAAGGGACAAGCAGGCCCTGCTGCAGCACGGCTCGATCCCGCTGACGATGAACTACGACCACTACGCCGCCGGCGCCAATTTCAGCTCCGAGCTGATCGCGCGCAACATGACCACCTGGAGCGACATCTCCGCTCGCAGCCGCCAGGATTTGACCGCCGCCCTGGTGCAGAGCTTCAAATTCTTCATTGGCTGCGATTTTTTCCCGCTGAATTTTAATCAGGAAGATCAGCGGCAAATTGCGGACTTGACCGAAAAATACAGTTCCGATGCCTGGAACCTGGTTCTGTAGCCTCTGTCTTCTAGTGAGTGTGGCGCTGCCGGTTGCGACGGCCCCTGGTGGGCAGGCGTCTACGCCGGCCCATGGTAGCCTGGCGGGTACCCCAGTGCGCAGCCATGAGATCCAGCTGCGAAATAATGATTATGTCATTGCCCCCGACTCTCTTCTCTTGCAGGCGGCCGGATTCGCCAAGGTCATCGTGCGCGTGTTCAGTGACGATGAAAAGAACGGCGGGCTCTATTTCGCCAACTCCTTGTTCAAGGCAGTGCGCCCGCTGCTGGATGATTGGGCCCCGCGCTACGGGCGCGGAGACGTCGGTCTCTGGGCTTGGATGGGGAGCCGTTATTTCAGCTGGCTGAAGGATCCCCGCTTTTTGGATAGGGAATGGCAGAACGGCAAAAGGCGCATTATCCCCAAACTTGATGTGTTCAACCCGGAAGCCGAGCGAATCATTGTCAACCTGTTCAGTCAGCTGGCACAAAAACCGATCCGGGGCATTCTGATCCAGGATGACCTGGCATTGCGCCACGGCGAGGGATTCTCCAACTGGGGAAAAGCCTATTTTACCCGGGCCACCGGCTTGCCCGCCAACGAGCGCCTGATGTTGCGAGACGACAACGAAAGCGGAAAAGCCTGGGCGCGCTGCAAATGCGAACGGGTGGCGCAAGTGCTGGAAAAAATCGTGCGTGCTTGCAAGGCGATTAACCCGGGGATCGAGATCGGCATGAATGTCCATTACGAGACGCCGCTGACGCCGGAGCGGGCACGTTCCTGGTACGCCCATGATCTGGAGGCCCTGGCCGCAAGTTCCCTTGATTATTTCTACCTGATGGCCTACCAGCGACAAATCAAGAGCGAGCTGGGACTGAGCGAGGCTAATAACCGGGCCTATTTCGCCAAGATGACGGCCGCGGCCCTGGAAAAGTTCGGCCGCAGGCTCGTGGTCAAACTGCAGGTACGTGACTGGAAGACAGGCGAATTGATCCCCATTGCCGAGCTGCAATCTTATTACAACCTGATCCCCGCCGCGGTCGAGCGCGTCTGTTTCGCCGCCGTTGATCCCGACGACATTCCCCTGATTGCGAAAATAATCAACCCGACCAAGTAGGCGCGGGGAGATTGAATATTTGACAATAAACAAGAGAATAATTATAGTGAAAACTAAAAGATAATGGGAGAATCATGATCCAAGTGTTTTCAGCGGCTAAAAATTTGATACATGTGAAACAGGCGGCAAGGAAACAAAAAGGGAATAATTATGAATGATCTTCCAGTTATCCCGGGATACAGGATCGTTAAAATGCTGGGCCAGGGTGGGATGGCCGACGTCTACGAAGCGATGCAGGAGAACCTGGATCGCAAGGTGGCCATTAAGGTGATCACCCCCGAGCTTTTCCGCGACGCGAGTTTTTCCGCCCGTTTCGTCAAGGAAGCACAGACCGCGGCCAAACTAAGCCACCCGAACGTCCTGCATATCTACGAACTGGGCGCCACCACCAACAGCCACTACATTGTCATGGAGCGTTTGCAGGAGAGTTTGAAAGAGCGGCTTAAACAGGGGGCTTTGACGCCCGATGTTGCCGTGCGCATCATGCTCCAGATGGGGCAGGCCCTGGATTATGCCCACCAGAAGGGGTTCGTCCACCGCGACATCAAGCCCGACAACATCCTGTTCCGCGAGGACGGAACTCCTATCCTGACCGATTTCGGCATCGTCAAGGCACTGGACTCCACGACAAAACTGACCCGCACCGGCATGTGGGTGGGCACGCCCCACTACATGAGCCCGGAACAGATCCGCGGTGCTGACATCGACGGCCGGGCCGATTTCTATAGCCTGGGGATCGTCTTTTACGAAATGCTCATCGGCAATGTGCCTTACGAAGCCACCGACCCCATCGCCGTCTGTATGATGCACATATATGAACCCATTCCAGTCCTGCCCGCTTCCCTGTCGTGCTACCAGCCGCTTCTGGAAGGACTCTTGGCCAAGGACCCGGAGCGGCGGGTGGGATCTGGCAGTGAATTGCAGATGCGGATCGATGGCTTGATTGGTGTGTCCCAAAAACCATTCACGAAAAAAAAACCGTCGGATTTACATCCGGATATGAATAGGGCACGTCAAAACAAACCACTGCAAACCCAAGCGGACTCATACCGTGACCATGCGTCCGCTGTCGGAAAAAATCTACATCCCCTGGTCCCCTGGCTGGTTGGTTTGATAGTGATTCTGATATTGATTATGGTCATGGTGTGGAACAAACAAAGCAATAATAACAACATAGGGGCGAATCGTGAAATACCCTTGAAATTACCCGGAACGAGCATCACTCAACCGCAGTCCAATGACCCTGAAAAAATGAAAACTCGCGAACAGTTGGCTGTTACCGAAGCGGAGAAGAAGCATCTGGCCGTGGAACAAAGTCAGTTCGAGGAGAATGCGAGAAAAACAGAAGCAGAGAAGCAACGCTTGACTGATGAACAGGCCAAAAACAAAGGGATAAAGCAAGAGCGCTTGCAGGAAGAAATAGATCGGCAAGCAATCGCTGCGAAAAACCAGCTTCCGAAAGCGGAGGCAATTAAAAAACAGCGGGAGGAGCAGGAGCGGCAGCGGCTTGAGGAAGAGCAAAAAGCAATGGCGAGTAAGCAAAAAGAAGCGGAAGCGGCACGATTGGCCGCAGAAAAAAGACAGAATACTCAGTCGGTCCAGAGCAGTACCACAGACATTCCTCAAAAAAAAGAATTGAAAAAAATCGGTTTGTTTGAGCTGGATTCACAACTCACCCAAGAATACGGCCAAAAACTTCGACGCATTATAATTTCGGTGGCCATGGAAAACATAAATGCATTCGGGCAAATCACCGTGTTGCTCAATGTCGATGCCACTGGAAAAATATCGATCAATTCTATGGATACGCACTTGTTGATGGTTGATCCACCAAACCGGGATATGCAGGTGCAAGAGCTGATTTCCCGGGCGTTTACCGCAGTGGAACTCCTCCCCCCCATGAACCGTTATGGCCAGGCGGTCATCCTGGAAAATTGGCGGCTGAGTTTAAAAGTTGTCACCCTGGCTGGGAAAATTACTCTCATCAAGCAGTAATGGAGGCTTTCATGTTTGCAAGAAAACAATTTCGGGGCATTGCGGTTTTTACTTTATTCATCTTCGCATGTTTCACCTTGACCCTGGACTACTCCTATAGCCAGGAAGAAAACCCATTGCTCAAGGCCCAGGGGTTATACAAGCAGGGGAATTTCATCGAAGCGGTAAAGGTGTTGGAAGTTTTTATAGAAAAGAATAAAAACAATGAGACCGAACAGAAACGGCTGGCCGAGGCCAACTACTTGCTGGCAAAAATGTACTACGAGGCGGGAGATGACAGCCAGGTCGAAATAAATCTGGCCAAGGCCCTCCAGGCCGATCGCGAAGTCGGCAGGGACGAAGCGGTTGAATCGTTCAAGAGCATTGTCGATAGATTGCGCAAGGCCCTGCCTGACACCGAGCCGCACGCCGGTGATGTGAAGAAGATCATAGTCAACGGCGTGGATTTCGAAATGGTCTGGATCCCGCCGGGCGAGTTCCTGATGGGCTCGTCGCCGCTGGGGTTAATGGGAAAGAACAACCATGACGAAGTCCCCCAGCACAAAGTGGCGATCAGCAAAGGGTTCTGGTTGGGGAAATTCGAAGTCACTCAACGCCAGTGGAATGTTGCCGGCTACCCCCTAAGTTATTTTAAAAAAGTTGGCCCAAATGCCCCGGTGGAGATGGTTTCATGGACTGATTGCCAGGGATTCATTAAAAAGCTGAATGCAAAATCGGGTTCGCGTTTCCGGTTGCCGACTGAGGTCGAATGGGAGTACGCCTGCCGGGCGGGAGCGACCGTCGAATCCCCTGGAAATATTGATATTTTTGCCTGGTACATTCGAAATTCGGGTGGTTCCACTCACCCTGTGGGTCAGAAGCATCCCAATGCTTTTGGCTTGTACGACATGCTGGGCAATGTCTGGGAATGGTGCGAGGACTGGTATTCCAGGATTTATTATCAGAATAGCCCTGCCATCAATCCGCCGGGACCGCTTGTGGGTAGCAAACGCGTAAATCGGGGCGGCAGCTACTATGAACTTGAGTCGCGTGTTCGCAACGCCTATCGCAACAGTGATTATCCCGATTACCGCTCTTACCGCCTTGGCTTTCGCCTGGCGAGGACAGGTGAATAACCTTGAGCGCGTCTGCTTCGCCGCCGCCGACCCGGATGACATCCCTTTCGTTGCGCGGATCTTCGGCAAATAAATTCGTTGATTTTCCGGATCAGCAGAAATAGTTTGCAAACTCGCTTGTTATTCCTTACAATTGTGCAAGCTAGGAGGCATGGTTATGAAAAAACTACTTATATTGATATTGGTCCTGGCGGCGGGATACTTCGCCTACCAGAAATTCGTAGTCAACGGCATGAGCGACGAACAGAAACAGGTGCAGACCCTGGCGGATGAATTCCAAACCGCCAGGCAGCGTTTGAGCCAGGCCGAACGTTCGGCGGCGGTGGGCGGGTTGGATACCACCAGCGATGCCGATGATGCGATGCATACGGTCGGATTGCTGCAGGAGAAGCTGCAGGCTCTGAGCGAGAAACTGAGCGAGGAAAAAGCCATCGCCCTGGCCGAAAAACTCGCGCGTGAGTTGCGATCTTTCCTGGAGAGGAGGAGTAGATGAGCAGCCGTAGAGATTTTATTATCCAAACCCTCGGCGGCGCGGCCGCGGCGGGGGTGCTGGGCGGAACGGGATTGAAATTGAACGCCCAGTCCCCTAAAGGGACGGGCGTAGCCGCCCAGCCCCACAAGGGGACGGGCGTAGCCGCCCAGCCGCTAACCCGCGTCCTGGGTCGAACGGGACTGAGAGTCCCGGTGGTCTCCATGGGAGTAATGAACGCCGACAACCCGGCGCTGGTCAAGCGCTCATTCGAACTCGGCATCCGCCACTTCGACACCGCCTGGGGCTACCAGCGGGGGAAGAACGAGGAGATGGTCGGGAGCGTTCTAAAGGAACTGCAGGCGCGCGACCAGGCAATCATCGCTACCAAGGTTCCGCCGGGAAGGCCCGAGATGATTGACCAGATGGGGGACAAGCTGATTGAGGAGGAGTTCCTGGCGCGCTTGGACCAGTCGCTCGCCCGCCTGCAGACCGATCATGTCGATATTCTTTATCTCCACGGAATCGGCGATCCCGAGATGCTCAAGCGCCCCGGCTTGCTGGCGGCGATCGATAAGGCGAAGAAAACAAAGAAAGCCAGTTTCGTCGGCTTCTCCACCCACCGCGGCATGAGCGAATGCCTGGAGTTCGCGGCTCAGGACGGCCGTTATGACGTCATCCTGACCTCGATCAACTATTCCATGTACGACGACCAGGCGCTGCTGCAGGCGATGAAGAAGGCCGTTGCCGCCGGCATCGGCCTGGTGGCCATGAAGACCCAGTGCAAGCAGGCCTGGTACCGCGAAGCTCAGCCGACGGAGACAAAGAAGTTCTACGAGGGGGATATTTGGCACGGCGCCCTGCTCAAGTGGGCGCTGCACCTGGAATCGGTGACCACCGCTGTTCCCGGCTACACGACGTTCGAGCAGCTGGAGGCCGACTGGCCGGTGGCGTTCAACCTGGACTACACGCCCGATGAGGTCAAGTTCCTCGCTGACCGCGACGTGCGCCTGGCGCTGGGCAACGCCTGCCGCCAATGCGGCGGCTGCGCCGGCACCTGCCCCTCCGGGGCCGACGTCCCCTCGCTGCTGCGAGCCCACATGTACGCCGCCGACTATGGCAATTTCCCCGAGATGCGCCGCGCTTTGGACGAGATCCCAACCGCCCGCGGGCTTCAGGCCTGCACCGGCTGCGGGGAATGCCGGGCCGCCTGCGTGCGCGGCGTCCAGATCTCCCGCCGCCTCGCGGAACTGAAAGCTATTTTCGCCTGAGTCCCTTCAGCGAGGCGAGCGCCGTACCGAACGGGGGGTGGAGGACTTTTTCTTCCGTGACGATGGCCGTGATCAATGATGCCGGGGTGATGTCGAATGCCGGATTGAAAACCCGGGTTTCCGGCAGCGCTGTCATTTGGCCGCAAAACTGGGTGACTTCATCCGCGTCCCGCTCCTCGATGGGGATGCGATCCCCGTCGCGGGTCCGTATGTCTATGGAAGACAGCGGAGCGGCCACGTAGAACGGAACGCCGTGATAGCTGGCCAGGACGGCCAGCGCATATGTGCCGATCTTGTTGGCGGTGTCGCCGTTGGCGGCAATGCGGTCGGCGCCGACGATCACCGCTTGGACCATCCCTTTCTTCATGACGAATCCGGCCGCATTGTCGATGATCAGGGTGACCGGGATCTGCTCCCGCTGAAGCTCCCAAACGGTCAGCCTCGCCCCCTGCAGATAGGGACGGGTTTCGCCGGCGATCACCTTGATGTCCTTACCTTTTTCCCTGGCGGCGCGAACCACCCCCAGAGCGGTACCATAGCCGCCCGTTGCCAAAGCTCCGGCATTGCAATGGGTCAGCACCGTATAGCCGCTTTGAAGCAGCTCCTGGCCGTTCTCGCCGATGCGGCGGTTGATGGCAAAATCCTCTTTGTCCATGGCAATAGCTGCGGCGATCAGTTTTTCCTGCAGCCGGGGAAAATCGGTCTTGTTCTCGCGGAAGACCTTTTCCATACGCGTTGCCGCCCAGAAAAGGTTCACCGCCGTCGGCCGGGTGGCGGTGATGACGGCCACGATATCCTTGAATTTCTCATCTAGATAAGCAGGATTTTTTATATTGGGGTCGTCCTGCAATCCAGTTACTCCCAGGGCGATGCCCATGGCGGCGGCAATGCCAATGGCCGGGGCGCCGCGGATGACCATCTCCTTGATGCTTTTGGCTACCTCCAGGTGGTTGCGGTGGACGATGAATTTTTCAACGGCCGGCAGCTGGCGTTGATCTAGCATGACTACGGCGCCCTCTTTCCATTCGATGACCGGATACATTGGGGTGTTCTCCTTTTTTTTGGACATGTCAATTATATGGGATTCAGTGCTCAGTGGCAAGGGACGGCGATTGACAAAAAATTTCGTCAGCGCTTGTTTTTTTAATTGAAATATGGTAATTTAACAAGGTAAAATTATTAGGCCGGACAAAGAAAAAGTGCCATGAAAAAATATGGTTTAGTGCATCATTTAAATAGATTTTGCCGTCTAATCAGTAATGAATGCCATAAACAAGGGAGGCTTGCATGAAGAAACTACGCGCGCTGGCGCTGATCGTATTACTGGCCGGTTCGTTCGCCTGGGCCCAGGACATGGAAAACGCCGGCATTGACTACACAACGTCCCTGACCAAGACGAGCGTGGCGGAACGGATCACCGCCCTGGAAGCCTACATCAAAAACTACCCCGACCCGGCGCAGAACGTCTTTACCAAGCTGGCCTATTACTGGCTGACCGTTAACTACTACAACAACAAGAATTACGACAAGGCCATTCGCAACGGCGAAAAAGCCATCGCCCTCGGCGGCCTGGAAGCCAAGCTGGAAGCGAGTACCTACTTGATCCTGGGGAATTCGTATGGGGTTAAGTCATTTTCCGGCTACAGCCAGGAAAAAGCGTTGAAATGGGCCGACAAAGCCATCGAATTTTCCCAGAAAAACGAAATTAGCGACATCGCCAAACAGGCCCAAGCCCTGAAGAACGAACTGTCGGGGGTCGCCGCCAAGCCGGCCAAAGAATTGACCAGCCTGGAAAAGATCGGCGTCCTGTACACCCAGAAAAAGTATGAAGAGGCGATCAGCAAGTTCAATACCTTCTCCGAAAGCGAAAAAATTGATGAAAAAATATTTGAAATCTATGCCCGCTCGCTAGTGGCCGCCAACAAGCTCGAGGCCGCGGTCAAGGAATTCAGCGACGCCTACGCCAAGAACCGCAAGGCGATCAATGCCGAACGCCTGGGCAATATTTACCTGGAAAAGGCCAAGAAAGACAAGAAATTCTACGACCAGGCTATTAACTATTATATCGAGGCCGGGCTCCTGTACCAGAACGATAAAAACAGCTCCCGCCAGGCGGCTCTGCTCAAGAATGCCCAGTTCTGGCTGTTCGAAAAGTACGAATTCAACGCCCGGATCAAGAAGTACAACGCCACAGTGAAGCCGGTCAAGCCGGTGGCCAGCAACGACAAGGAAATCAAGAAGCTGGAACGCGACTACGATAAGTTGGAAAGGCAGCTGAATGAAACCTACGGTGATGTCGAAATGCCCGGATACGAACAGGACAAGCTGGACAAGATCCAGCAGCAGATCGACAAGCTGCGGGCGGGTAATGCCAAGCCGGCCGACGATCCCAACGCGGCCGCCGCCGCCGAATTGCTGAAGGAGCAGCAGCGCATCGAGGCGGAGTTCAAGACCCTCACCGCCCAGGCCAAGAAAAAACTGGGGCTTTAAGACCCAGGAGAAGGTTCGAAGTTCGACGTTCGATGTTCGAAGTTAAAGAAGAAAACCAAGTACAAAATTTAAAGTATAAAGTTTAAAGTAAGAAAAAGAATTCTTTCAGAGATCTTAATAACGTTAGGTCGGTTTGTACTTACTTTTTCCTTTATACTTTATACTTTATACTTCAATATGTTCCAGCGAAATATTCAACTTTTCCATGTCAATCTTGCGCAAGCTGAGAAACGCCATAAGGTGGAAGTAGAAGAGGACGAACAGCAGGTAGAAAACGACGTTGGGGCCGGGCAGCACGGCGACGAAGGCGCTGAAGGGCATCAACAGCAGTTCGACGGCCACATAGGCCAGACGCCTGTTTTTTTTGCGCCGCAGCCAGTGCTTCAGCAGACTGCGGACTTGGTCGATATCCATCTTTTCCCGTGTCTTGACGATGATCTGGTAGCTCGGCATATGTCCCATTACCTTTTGCTTGGAGATGTAACGCATCAGATCCGGCAGGTTCTGCTTGAGGATGCGCAGTCCCTTGCCGACCAGTTTGCGTTCCGAAGACAATTCAGGGAACGAGCGCAATGCCATTTTTTGTTTGGCCACCGACACGATCTCTATTTCAATTTTGTTCATTTTCGGCCAATAGTTCATGATTATAACCGAAGTGAAATATTTGGCAAGGGGAAATCGACGTTTCATGACATTTTTTTTGAACCATTGACGCCGCTTTTCCGTTTATATAATCTAAAGGGTCTTTCCCGCAAGGAGGTCTGATGAAAAAACTGTACCGCAGCCGTCAAAATCGCATGATCGGAGGTGTTTGCGGCGGAATCGCCGAGTATTTCAATATCGACCCGGTGATCGTACGCATCGTCGCCGTCGCCTTTTTTTTCATGGGCGGATCGGCTTTGCTGGCTTATATCATCGGCCTGATCGTCATTCCCAATGAGCCGTTCGACCAGCTCGCGGCGGATAAAAAGGCTAGTGCGCCAGCAACCGCTCAGGTCGCGGCTCCAGCCGCGGGGCGCGCCAACGACACGGTGCCCCTGGCCATGGGCGTCATACTGATCTTTGTCGGCGCCATTTTCCTGCTGCACAACATCCCGTTTTTCCACCCCTATTACTGGCGGGTGTGGCATTTTGCCCGCAATTTCTTCTGGCCCTCGCTGTTGATCGCCCTTGGCGTTTTTCTTATTGCCCGCGGCTGGAAGAAGTAAGTAACAAGCAATACTAGGTGTTAGTGGTAGTGTTAGTGTTAGTAAAACAGCAATAGAGCTGTTTTCTGCCAAGCTCTATCACTTTTACAAAATTCTGTCATTTTCTTTACTAACACTATCACTAACACTTCTTTTTTTCTGTGTTGACAAAAGCCCAAAACCATACTATTATTAAAAAGGCGAACAAAAGGCGAACAAATGTTGACCAAAAAACAAAAACTTTTTCTGGAAAAGATCAGGGGCCTGATCCGCCGCAACGGTGTTTTCCCCACCGTGCGCGAAATCGCCCGCGCCACCGGCCTTTCTTCGCCGGCGACCATTCACGCCTACCTTGGCCGTCTGCAGGCCAGGGGGGCTTTGCTCAAGACGGACCGGACCTGGGAATTCGCGGACAAGCGGCTGGCCGATGGCCGTCCCCCTGTGGGACTGGTCGTGCCGCTGGTGGGCATGGTCCCGGCCGGCCCGGCGCTGGAAATATTTGAAAGCCTGGGCGATGAGGTGGTGTTGCCCGAGTGGCTGGCCGAAAAAGGCGGCGACATCGTGGCCTTCCGGGTGCAGGGCCAGAGCATGAAGGACGCCTATATCCAGGACAACGACCTGGTTTTGATCAAGAAAACCAGCCAGGCCGACCCCGGCCAGATGGTGGTGGCGCGCCTGGCCGACGGCTCGATCACCCTCAAGCGCCTGAAGCGCGTTCAAGACGCCTACATCTTGGTCCCGGAAAACCCCGATTACCAACCGATCGCCGCCCCTTTCCAGCTGGTGGGCAAGGTGGTGGGCGTGCTGCGCCGCTACCGATGAAAACACCTTCGGTGCTGCACCTGGATATCGACGCCTTTTTCGCGGCGGTGGAGGAGGCCATCGATCCGGCGTTGCGCGGCAAACCGCTGATCGTGGGCGGCCTGGCCCACGAGCGGGGCGTGGTGTGCACCGCCTCCTACGCGGCGCGGCGCTTCGGGGTGCACTCGGGCATGGCCCTGCGCACGGCGGCCAGGAAATGCCCGCAGGCGGTCTTCCGACGCGGGCGCTATCACTTGTACAGCCGGATCTCGCGGCAATTCTTCGCCTGCCTGCACCGCTTTTCGCCGCGGGTGGAGGAAGTCTCGGTGGACGAGGCCTACCTGGACGTGGGCGGCAGCCGCTACCTGAGCGCATCGGTCTACGAGCTGGCGGCGCGGGTCAAGGCCGAAGCCGAGCGCGAAACCGGGCTGAAAATTTCGGCCGGACTCGGGTTCACGCGGCTCGGGGCCAAGCTGGCCTGCGCAGCGGCCAAGCCGGGCGGCCTCTTCTGGCTGCACGACGAGGAGGAAATGATCTCGCACCTGACCCTGGACAGGATCCCCGGGGTCGGGCCGCAAACCTACTTCGTCCTGCAGGGGCTGGGGGTGCGCCGCGTCCACGAGCTGAAGCAGCGGTACGTCTCGCTGTGGAAGAAGATCTTCGCCGGCCATGCGCACGGGGGGCTGGAGCGGGGGCGGCCCGAACCGGCGAACAGGAGTTTGAGCCGCGAGACCACTTTTCCCGAGGATATCCGCGACGAGGGGATGCTCTGCTCGCACCTGGCCTACCTGCTCGACCGGCTGGCCATGCAGCTGCTGCGGGAAAAGCTGTTCGCCGGCCGCGTCGAGGTCAAGGTCCGCTTCAGCGATTTTTCCACCTTCAGCCGCCGCGCTGCCCTGCCGTTTCCCACCTATTCCTACTTTCTCCTCTGGCAGAGCGCCCTGCCACTGTTGCGCTTGCTGCTGGCCAAAAAGGGGCTGCCCCTGCGCCTGGTCGGCGCCAAGGTGGAGGACCTGCAGCCCGGCCGCGACATCCTGCCCTTTTTCTCCCTGCGCGACGAAAAAATGACCGCCGGCATCAACCGCGTCAAGGAGCGCTTCGGCTTCTCGGCCCTGGCGACGGCGCGCTCCCTGCTGCTGCAGGACCTGTACCCGGTCGAGCGGGAGGGCGTCGTCCTGAAAACGGCATCGTTGACGAAATAAAAAGAGATGCCAGATGGCAGGCAAAAGTTCGCAGGTAATAGAAATTTTCTTCCGTAGGGAACGCAAATTTGCGTTCCCTACCCAGGCAGAGTTCCGGGATTTTTTTCGTTTTGGTCATTGGGCCATTGGTGCTTGGTGCTTGTTTGGGATTTGGTGTTTGGAATTTGGTGATTTGTCTTTTTTTTGCCGTAAGCCGTACACCGCATGCCTTACACCGATCTCCCTTCCTAGTCACGCGTCCCCTTTGGGGACAAACAAATTAGATCCACCGAGAAGTCGGTGGATAATTTGTTTTGTTACGCGTCACGGATTATGAACTACGTCCCCTTAAGAACCTACTCGGTCTTTTCGCAAGGCGAGGGAGTCGTCGATCCCTCGTCCCTGGCCGCGATCATGCAGAAAGCCGGGGTCCCGTATCTGCCCGTCTGCGATCCCATGGCTCTGACCGGTTGGGAAAGGTTTCAAACAGAGGCCGGAAAAAGGCAAATGAAGCCGCTGCTCGGCACGGAGATCATGCTGCCGGAAAAGGGCTCGCTGCTGCTTTTCCCGCTGTCGCAGACGGGCTATCTCTCCCTGGTCTCCTGTTTCAACCGGCGCGCCCTGCCGCCCTTGCGCGAGGTGCTGGCGGTCTTTTTGCCGGCGCGGCCCGACGAGGATTTCCTACGCCGGCTGCAGAAAAAAATAGGTCCGGAAAATTTTTACCTGGGCCTGGAATGGGGGAGCGGTCAATGGCTGCGTGAATGGAGCGTGGACTTGAAAATCCCCCTGGTCTGGGCGCAGGCGCTGCGCTGGACCGGCAACGCCCAGAAGTACGCCGTGGCCCGGGCGGTTTTCCAGCACCTGCCCCTGCCCGAAACCCTGAAGTTTGATGTTGGTCTGGACGGGTTGATCCCGACCGCGGCCATTATTCGCCGCTGGGGGGAAGCCGGGCGCCAGGCCATGGCCAACACCCTGCGCCTGGCCGAGCGGGTCGGTTTCGCCTTCGCCAGCCTCGAAGAACTGTTCCCCGACGGCGGCAACGACCTGGAAATCCTGGTGCGCAAAAAACTGGAGCAGCACCGCGCCGGCCCGGCCGAGCGCGAGAGGGCCCGGCAGGAGCTCCAGGTGATCCGCAGCATCGGGGCCGCCGCCTATTTTCTCATCGCCGCGGCCATCGCCGATTTCTGCCGCGGCCGGCGCATTTTTTTCAATTTGCGCGGCTCGGGCGTCTCCTCCTTCGTCCTTTTTTTACTGGGCATGTCGCGGGTCAACCCGCTGCAACACGGCCTGCTGTTCGAGCGTTTCGTCAACAGCCTGCGTTCGGACCTTCCCGACATCGACATTGACATCGATTCGTCGCGGCGCCAGGAGGTTTTTAACTGGCTGTTCGAGCGCTACCGCGGGCGGGCGGCCTTTGTCTCGAGCCACAAGTTTTTCGGCGCCCGCTCGGCCCTCTACGAAACGGCCCGCGCCTTCGGCTTGAACCCCGATGAGGCCCACGCCTTGACCAAGCCCCTCTCCATATTCGCCGAGCCGGCCGAGCTGGCCGGATACGGCCGTCCCCCTGTGGGGCTGGCCGGATACGGCCGTCCCCCTGTGGGGCTGGACGGCTGCGTCCGTCCCCTTGGGGGGCTGAAGGGCGATGCGGACAACGACGACGCCGTTGTCTGGCGGCTGATTCAGCAGGCGCGCACCGTGGGCTGCTTCCAGCTCGAGAGTCCGCTCTCCAGGGAAAACCTGTTGAACGCCCGCCCGGCCAGCTTGACGGAACTGGCCATCGCCGTGGCCATTATCCGCCCCGGGCCGGCCCGCTCGGGCATGAAAAAGGCCTACCTGGAACGGCATCCGCCCTGCCATCCGCTGCTGGGGCGGCTTTTTCCAGCCAGCCGCGGCGCCCTGATCTTCGAAGAGCAGATCACCATGTTGCTGCACCAGGTCAGCGGCTGGAGCTTGGAGCAGGCGGAAATGGCGCGCAAGGAGCTCAAAAAGAAAAAAGGCGAGGCGCGGCGGGCCGATTTTTTCGCGCGGGGCCTGGGAAACGGCTGGAGCCAGGACGAACTCGAATTGTTCTGGAAGCTGGCCCTGGATTTTTCCTTGTACGCCTTCTGCCAGGCCCACAGCCTGGCCTACGCGTACGCGGCCTACCTTTCGGCCTGGCTGAAGACCCGGCAGCCGCTCAACTTTTTCTGCCGCCTGCTCAACGCCAACGGCGGCTATTACCCGTTGCCGGTGTACATCGAGGAGGCCAAAAGATCGGGCTTGACCATTCTGGCTCCCGACGTCAACAGCAGCGGCCTGGGCTTCGCCCCCGCCGGGGAGAAGGCCATCCGCTGCGGCCTGCTGACAATCAAGGGTATCGGCGCCAAGCTGGCGACGCGCGTCTTGGCCAGCCGCGGCGGCGGTTTCGGCGGCCTGGATGATTTCCTGTTCAGAACGCGCCTGGGCGAGCGCGATCTTTCGGCGCTGCTGGCGGTCTCGGCCCTCCATTCCCTGGGCCGGGACGGCTTCAGCGCGCAGGAAAAGCAAGCGAACTGGCAGAAGTATCTGGGCTTTCAACCCAGTGAGCCTTCGTGATGCGTGAACGAACTTGAAGTGCTTCGTTATGCGTTACGAGAAAGAAAAAGAGCTTTTATTTATTTCTAATTAGTGCGGTTACTCATCACGCATTACGCATAACGCATAACGTAGTTTCCAAGCCCGGTTTGACTTTTCTAAGAATAGCAATTTATAATTGAACGACGACGGCAGGAGGGAAACCATGAAGTCTTTCACCCACGTGGCTGGCAAGGATTGCGGCCGGATCGTTTTCTACGGGCTGAGCACCTGCGTCTGGTGCAAGAAAACACGGCGGCTGCTCGATGACCTGGGAGTGGCCTACGAATACATTTACGTCGATCTGCTGGATGGCGAGGAACAGGAACGGGCCATGGCCGAGGTGCGGCGCTGGAATCCCAACGAATCTTTCCCCACCCTGGTGTTCAAAGACTCCTCCTGCGTCCTGGGCTTCGACGAAGCCCAGATCCGCGCTGCGGTTGGATCATGAAAAAGGAGATCAAAATAAACGATGCGGCCATCGACGCCCTGCGGCAGAAGCTGCAGCGTGAAGGCTCGGCGTCGGGATACCACCTGAACAGTGACCGTGAATTCACCCGGGAACTGGTCAGAAGCCTGCTGGTCAACCAGCAGCGCTACGGCTACCCGGCCTGCCCCTGCCGGCTGGCAACGGGCGACAAGGCCGCCGACCTGGACATCATCTGCCCCTGCGACTATCGCGACGCTGATCTGAACGAGTTCGGTGCCTGCTTCTGCGCCCTGTACGTTGGCCAGGAGATCATGGAAGGCAGGAAGCAGGCCGCCTCCATCCCCGAGCGCCGCCCGCCGGCAAGCGAGCGCCGCGTCGCCAGGGCCGAGATGGCCGGGAACGTACCGCTCGGCAAGCTTGCTCAACCCGTCTGGCGCTGCAAGGTCTGCGGATATCTCTGCGCCCGCGGCGAGCCGCCCGATATTTGTCCGATCTGCAAGGCCAAGAAAGATAGGTTTGAGAGGTTCTTGTAGGGTAGGGGCGCGGTCGTCGCGCCCCAGATTACCCCATCTTCATTTTAAATGGGCGGGATAACCCCGCCCCTACATTACATCGGTTGGAAATCGCTGCGCAGGTCCGTTACCGGCCTTTTCCAGGTGCGATGGCGGAACTCCCCGGTTTTCGGTTCAAAAACGTAGTCCTGCTGCCAGCGCTCATAGTTGTCCAGGACGGAGTGCACCGCTTCGGCGATGGTGATGACCTCTGCCTCGGTCAGGGTCGGATGGAGCGAGATGCGCACCCAGCCGGGCTTTTCCGAAAGGTCGCCGTGGTTGATCATATCGGTGATGTGCCTCGACCGCTCGCGCTCGACATGGAGCAGGATGTGGCCGTAGGTGCCGGCGCAGGAGCAGCCGCCGCGGCTCTGGATGCCAAAGCGGTCGTTGAGCAGCTGTACGATCAGGTTGTGGTGGCGATGGAGCGAATAGAAGGATATGATGCCTAAGCGGTGCGACTGGCCGGCTTCGAGAACCTCGATCTGGGGATGGGCACACAGTTTTTTCAGAAAAATATTTTTTAATGCTTCTTCGCGGGCGAGGATGTGCTCGCTGCCCATGTGTTCCTTGAGAAGAACAGCCAGGGCGGCGCGGATGGCCTGCAGATATCCGGGCGTGCCCCCGTCCTCGCGCACCTCGATGTCCTCATAATAATGCTGCTCGCCCCAGGGATTGGTCCACAGCACGGTGCCGCCGCCGGGATGATCGGGGACCCGGTTGTGGTAGAGCTGCTTGTTGAGCACCATGACTCCGGAGGAACCGGGGCCGCCCAGGAACTTGTGCGGGGAGAAAAAAATGGCGTCCAGGCGCTGTTGCGGATCATCGGGATGCATGTCTATTTTCACGTAAGGGGCGGAAGCAGCGAAATCGACGAAGCAGTAGCCGTTGTGGCGGTGCATGATGGCGGCCAATTCGTGAATGGGGGTATGGATGCCGGTGACGTTCGAGCAGGCGCTAAAAGAACCGATCAGCAGCTCCCGGCGCTTGTTGGCGGCCAGGATCTCCTGCAGGTGCTCCAGGTCGGGCAGGCCGTCGTCGGCGCGGCGGATGATCTCCACGTCGCAGCAGCACTCGTTCCATGACGTCTGATTGGAATGGTGCTCCATGTGGGTGATGATGACCAGGGGTTTGGATTTTTTCCGGCAGTTCGGCTTGGGGCAGAATTTTTCCGGGACGCGCAACCCCAGGAGGCGCTGCAGCTTGTTGATCACGGCCGTCATGCCGAAGCCGGCGAAAAAAATAACGTCATTGTCGTCGGCATGGACGTGGTTCTTGATGACGTGCTGAGCTTCGTGATAAGACTCGGTCATGCGCGTGCCGCTCTCCGTGGTTTGGGTATGGGGGTTGGCCACGAAAGGACCCAGGCGGCTGGAAATGGCCTCTTCGATGGGCTTGTAGAGCCGGCCGCTGGCCGTCCAGTCGGCGTAGATCAGGCGTTTTTTGCCGTCGGGCGAGTCGAATGTCTGGTCAATGCCGACGATCTGATCCCGGTAGGGGGTGAAATCCTTCATCAATACCTCGCAGCTAGTGTTTTATTTTATGCCAAACGCCCGCCGCAGTCAATCAGCGCAGCCCCGACGGTGTGCGTGGTGTGGAGAGAATATCCGCGAAAACCTGCCATTTGGCTTCCAGGCTGGAGTCCGGGCCCGCTGTTTTTTCAACAAAGGCGCGGATGATGTCCTGGCCGAGGTTATAGTTGATAATGTAGCTGCGATACGTGTTCCAGAAATCGATGGTCTTGGCCGCACTTTCGGGCGATGCCAAGGAAAAGCGGGCCAGCCAATCCAGCGCCTCTTCCCTGGAGATCTTGCCGTCCAGGTAACCGCGGGCGGCTTCATTTTCAGCATAGCTCAACTCGGTCAGCAATTTTTGCATCTGGGCGAGTTTTCCGGCTTTTTGCGGGTCGATGCCGGCCAGCGGGTATAATATTTCGCTTTCGAATTTCAATTTATCCTCTCCGGGGAAAATCAGTTCAATGCCATAGTTGGCCGTCCCTTCGGCGATGAGCGACTGGGGGCTGAACAGGGGATAGACCGTGAATTCATTCCAGCCTTTTTCCCTGGCCAACTTCTGCTCGAGCAGGACGTTGTAGACATGGTGGCCCGGGTAGCCTTCGTGGGCAGCGATGCACAGCGGGGAATCGATTTGCACCGGCATGTCGGTGTTCACCTCGATGACGCTGTACGCGTTTCCCTTGTACCAGTTGTAGGCGCCCCAGGGTTTGTTTTGCACGTACTGGGCCTTGAAGCTCTCGTTTTGTGGCAGAACGATGTGGGCTAGGGTCCGACGCCGGCATTCGGCGATGGCCGCCTCGAACACGGCCGGAAGTTTTTCAGGGGGGATGATAAACTCTTTTTTAAATGCCGCCACCCTTTCCTGAAGATCTCCCTTTCCGGGCAGAATCGCATCCAGAACCGCGATCTTTTTTTCAAACTCCTCGCGGCCGTGAACCGGGGAGACGGCGTCATAGAATAATTGCGATTCCTGGTCAAAGGTGAATTTTTCCCCTGACAGGAGATCGATTTCGGCTTTCAGGGCGATCATTTGCTTGTTGAGGAACTCCAGCCTGAGTCTATCCAGGGCGGACAGATTTCTCCTGGCCAGCACGCCCAGCTCTTTCAAAACCGATTCTGCCCGTTTCTTGAGCCCGACAGCCTGGAAACCGCCGCGGCGGAGATCGTCTTCATTTTTTATCTTCCATTCTTCCGGCCCGTAATAAGCATCGATATAGCCGGGGGAGTAAGCACCGACAAGTAAAGCCAGCCTGACATACTCCTCGGCAACCATGTTCAGCGACAGTTTTCCCTTGGGTAGGGCGGGCCCGGCGCCCGTTAATGAGCGCAAGACAAAAATCGTGATCAGCATGTATTTAATTCCACGCCGGTTGACCGGGAATATGTGCTTGCTCATACCGTTATTCTATTGGAAATCAGTGTAAATCTCAAACTATT
>Ga0315293_10001695_pt1 | contig 21361 bp, 21 predicted proteins | sample YL17G13_20_MG_FD_203071 | JGI IMG/M metagenome (GOLD analysis project Ga0315293, IMG submission 203071) | Sediment microbial communities from Yellowstone Lake, YNP, Wyoming, USA - YL17G13_20 | ecosystem: Environmental > Aquatic > Freshwater > Lake > Sediment | place: USA: Wyoming | collected... | reverse complement strand
GACTGCTCAAAAGGCACCGGTGAGTTCCAGCTTAAGGCTGGTGTGGTGACATTGTGCCGTTTACAGGAGCAAGACGGGCAATTCAAGATGCTAATCGCGCGGGGTAAAACATCTGAATCAAAACAAAAACTACGCGGCTCGTGGTGCTGGGTAGAAGTGCCAGATTTGGCGCATCTTTATGAAACATTGGTGAAGGAAGGTTTCACGCATCATGCCAGCCTTATCCATGGCGACTTCACCCAACCTATAAAGCAAGCCTGTGAGCAAATGAGTATAGAAACAGTCGTTCTACCATAATACAGCTATCACACATATAGAAGGAGCATTATGTTTAAATTCGGTGTAGACTCATTAATCTGGACGGAAGAATTCACTGAAAAAGATCTCCCTCTTATCGACAAAGCAAAATCCCTCGGGTTTGATGTTATCGATATCAACGTTAGCCATCCGGAACGTTTCCTGGCAAAAACAGTTGCTAAACAGATAAAAAAGGTTGGGATCATTCCGGTAACGACTATCGGTCTGCCGGCTGACAGTAACCTTATTTCACCGGACATAAAGGTCAGGAAGCACGGCATCGAAGCCATGAAAAAAATGGTCGATATCAATATTGAAATAGGCTCGAAGATACTTGGCGGTGTGATATACGCACAATGGGGCTATTGCTCGGGTAAGCCTAGGACTGAGGAGGAGTGGGGATGGTCGATTGAGGCGATGAAAGAAATAGCTAAATATGCTAAAAAACAGAAAGACCTTATCCTGGCAGTTGAACCGGTCGGACGCTTTGAAAGCCATTTCTTAAACATTGCCGGGGATGCGGTCAAGTACTGTAAAGCCGTTGGAACTGGCAATATCAAAGTGCATTTGGATGCCTTCTATATGATACGTGAGGAATCCAGCTTTAAGGAAGCTGTGGAAACCTGCGGCAAAGAATACCTGGGATACGTCCACGTCTGTGAAAATAACCGCGGCATACCCGGCACCGGGCTCGTTCCGTGGAAAGAATTCTTTACTGCTCTAAAGAAAACCGGGGGCGACGTTCCACTAACAATAGAATCGTTCGATCCCAGTTTTAAAGAGCTCAACCGCCTCTGCGCTATCTGGAGAAAATTTGCCGATACCGGTGAAGAACTGGCTATAAAAGGCCTGCAAAACTTAAAGAAAATCGAGGCATCGCTGTCATAGTTATAAGGGAGTATTATGAGTATTTACGATATATTTGATATCAAAGGCCGTAAAGCTCTGGTAACGGGGGCGGGGAAGGGAATCGGTAAAATACTGGCAATAGCTTTGGCCGAGGCAGGCTGCGATGTTGCCCTGTTCGGGCTGCACAAAGAAAACCTTACCGAGGTAGCTAATGCAATCAAGAAATTAGGGCGGAAAAGTATTGTTCTGCCGGGAGATGTTTCTCAAAAAGATGATGTCGCGAGAGCTTTTTCCATTATAAAACTGGAATTCGCCCGGCTGGATATCTGTGTGAATAACGCCGGCATCAGCATGCAAGAACCGGTCGAGGAAATGCCGGAAGAAGATTGGGATAAGATAATAGACGTTAATATGAAAGGCGTTTTTTTCTGCTCCCAGGCAGCGGCGAAAATGATGATACCGCAAAAAGGCGGCAGCATTATCAATATCGGTTCCATATCCGCGCGGACGGTCAATGTGCCACAGCCGCAGGCGGTTTATAATACTTCTAAAGCCGGTGTTATCATGTTAACGCAAACGACAGCGGTAGAATGGGCGCCCTACGGCATCCGTGTCAATGCCATCAGCCCTGGGTATATGAAAACGGAAATGACACTTTCATCAATGTCCCACCTGTTCCCTATCTGGGAATCCCTGACACCGATGAAACGGCTCGGCGTGCCGGAGGAACTGCGGGGGGCTTTAATTTTCCTCGCATCAGATGCATCCAGCTACATGACCGGCCATGATTTGGTTGTTGACGGCGGTTATACCATACGCTAAGCCCGGCTACATCTCGATGACGACTTTAACCGACGTGGGTTTAGGATTAGCGGCGTACTCGTATGCTTTAACCGCATCCTTGAACTTGTATTTATCGGTGATGAGCGGCTTGATATTTGTCTTCCCTGAAGCAAGTAAAGCCACCGCACGGGGATACTGGTTGGCATAGCGGAACACTGTTTCCATGCGGGCTTCTTTAGCCTGCGCGGCTACGATGTCCACCGGTACCGGTTCCACCGGCATACCGATGAAAACAATTTTACCGCCGGGGCAGAGGGGCTGGAAAATATTCTTGATAGCTTTCTCGTTACCGCTGGCTTCGAAGATAACATCAACGCCCCAGCCGCTGGTAACTTCATTCACAGTGTCCTGCAAGTTCTGCTTGTTTATATTGACCGATATCATACCGTAACCAGCCGCAATATCCAGCTTAGGCTGGATGATATCGGTAATGATCACCTTACTACAGCCACCGGCTAGGGCAGCCAACCCGGCCAGGAGACCAATTGTACCGCAACCCATCACCAAAGCGACATCGCCAGGTTTGATGCAGGCTTTCTTAGCCGCCTGCATCCCTACTGCTAAAGGTTCGACCATAGCGCCTTCACCATAGCTTACATTATCAGGCAGCTTAAAGGTGAACATGGCGGGGTGCACCACGGTTTCCCGCAAACAACCGTGTACCGGAGGGGTCGCCCAGAATATCACGGCAGGGTCAAGGTTATACATGCCCTCCAGCGTTGCCCGGCTACGCAGGTCCGGGACGCCCGGCTCCATGCAGACCCGGTCACCGGTTTTTAGCGTCTTTACTTTCTTCCCGGTTTCAATAACGGCACCAGACGCCTCATGCCCCAGCACCATCGGTTCTTTAACGATAAAATTACCGATTTTGCCATGTGTATAATAATGGACATCGCTGCCGCAGATGCCTACCGTATTCACTTTTATCCGCACGTCATCCGGGCGGCGGTTTCATTAAAAGACATATCCATGATGGCTAATGAATTCTTTTCTTTGAGAACCAGCGCTTTCATAACTAACCCTCCGAATAGCTTGAATATTTGCACATGAATGTAATAATAGTAGCATACATCTATGAATGGAGGGTAATATAATCAATTGCATGGAAGTATAGTTTGTGGTGGAGTTACACCGTGCTCGGTCTTAAAAATAAAAGCATGCTCAACTCATTCCATCAAGGGTTTTTGTTATACAATCAACAAACATATCCTTTACCGTCAACACAGCTATACCTACAGTAGAACGTTGATCCTATCGCTAATAAGATAATAGTTCTTGTAGAAGGACAACTCAAAAATAAAGGTCTATAATAGAAAACATCAGAATATGAGTGTGACTTTTTAATGAAGTTTAAAAATGGCGTCATGTTAATTACCTATGCGAACAGCATGGGTAAAAATATCCGTGAACTTCAAAAAATATTAGACCATTATTTTGACGGGGCAATTGTTGGTATACATGTTTTACCTTTTTTCCCATCTTCATCGGATCGCGGGTTTTCACCCGTACGATATGATATTGTGGACCTTGAATTTGGCGACTGGAACGATCTAACCAGACTCGCGGAAAAGTACTACTTGATGTATGACTTCATGATCAATCATATATCCAGTCTATCACTTTATTTTCAAGATTTCGTTGCCAAGAAAGATAAATCTCCCTACAAGGGACTGTTTATCCGTTATAAAGACTTCTGGCCCAACGGCGAGCCCACCGCAGATGACATCGATAAAATATATAAGCGAAAACCGCGGGCACCTTACATTACCGTCAAGTTTAAGGATGGCAGTTCAGAAAAGGTCTGGTGTACGTTTGGTGATGACCAGATTGATCTCAATATTCAGAACGATGTTACGTGGCAATTTATTAAAGATAATCTGCAATCATTAGCCAGTCACGGCACTACGCTTGTCCGGTTGGATGCTATTGGCTATATTACCAAAAAAGTAGGCGGCTCCTGTTTCTTTGAAGAACCGGAAATCTGGGAAATACTGGATCGTGTGAAAAATATTCTTACACCGTATAAAGTTGAAATTCTTCCCGAAATGCACGAAAACCCCACCATTCAATTAAAATTGGCTGAAAAAGGCTATTGGGTTTATGATTTTGCTTTACCGATGCTACTTTTACATGCCTTGTATACCGGTGAAACAGCAAGTTTAACTCACTGGTTACAGATTTGTCCTCGAAAGCAGTTTACAACGCTGGATACCCATGATGGCATCGGCGTTGTTGATGTGCGTGGATTACTAACTGATGACCAGATCAACAAGACCAAAGATTCTCTATTTACCAGAGACGCTGCTATTAAGAAAATCCACAATACACTAACTTATAAAGACCTGGATATCTACCAGATCAACTGCACGTATTATTCAGCACTCGGCAATAATGATGATGCTTATATAGTCGCACGCGCTGTCCAGGTGTTTGCTCCCGGCATTCCGCAGGTATATTATGTCGGTATGCTGGCTGGGAAAAACGATATTGAATTAGTGGAATTGACGAAACATGGCCGGGATATCAACCGCCATTCCTATACAACTGAGGAGATTGCCCAGGAGATGAAACGTCCGGTTATCCAAAAAATCTTGAAACTGATGCGGTTTCGCAATGAATTTCCCGCTTTCGGAGGCGAGTGTGAAGCCTCTGCGAACGGCCCCGTGTTATCCATCAAAAGGACCAGCGGTAATTATATGGCTGAACTGGTGGCTGATATGCAATCATATACATGTTCGATTACATATTCCGGACCGGACGGGAAAAAGCAAATATTGGACCTTTAAAGTCCTGATTTCGGGAGGTCAATAGCGTGAAGGTAAGAGAAGTTGTAGAGGCAGTCCTGGTTCAGAACGGCGGCAGAAAATTCGATAAAACCTGCGATCAGCTCATCGAAGGTAGCTGGGATTACCAGGTAACCGGTGTGGTTACGACATTTATGGCCACCGTAGAAGTGATCCGCCGGGCGATCGACGTAGGCAGCAACCTGATAATCACACATGAACCGACCTATTTTACCGGCGTAGACCACCCGGACTGGTTGAAAAACGATGATGTTTTTCACCGGAAAAAAGCTTTAATCGATGATAATAAAATATCTATCTGGCGGTATTATGATCACATGCACAGCGGCAATACCGACCTGATTTATGCCGGGTTACTGGAAAGCCTGGGTTGGAAAGAATATCTCGAGGGAAATATCCCCCAGCCGCACTGTTACATCATTCCCCCCACCACCGTATCGGCGCTGGTCGGGTTTTTTAAAAAGACGCTTGGAATGCAGGTTATCCAGATTGTCGGCGACCCGGGAACCAAATGCCGCCGGGTGGGGATACTGGTAGGTGGGGGTAGCCTCGGTCTCGGGCAGGAAGAAATGCCGGCTAAACTAATGAATGACGAGCAGCTTGATGTGATTGTCTGCGGTGAAATAACGGAATGGACACTTACCGCTTATGTCCGTGACGCTGCTGCATTGGGTTTCAATAAAGCTTTAATTATCGTGGGACATGAACGGAGCGAAGAACCCGGTATGAAAGTACTTCCTAAACTATTACAGCCCCTGCTGAAAGGAATACCGGTCCACTTTATCGACGCAGGGGAACCATTTATATACCTTTAGAATACTTGACCAGAGGTTCCAGAATCTGAAATAAGAGGTGTAAACCTATTATTTTTCTTGATGCCAGACTCACCAAAGAAGCATCGGTCAGGTTGGGTCCGAAGAAATCCGGGAAATAATAAACGGTGATTTAGAAGTGATAGATCTTACGTAACGAGTAACATAACTTATTCACCAAAGTGAAAATGGAGGATTCTGATGATTAAGGTCAAACTGGATACCGGCTATATTACGGGCACGACGGTGAATCAAGCCGGCCGAGAAATTCACATATACAAAGGCATTCCTTATGCCGCCCCTCCAATACGAGAATTACGCTGGAAACCGCCGCAGCCGCCAGCATCATGGTCGGGCATACGGGCATGCACTGAATTCAGTATCCAGGCAGCCCAGTACCCTGATCCTAATGGTGCCGGGACCATGAAAAGTCAATCATCAAGTGAAGATTGCCTATACCTAAATGTCCTGACGCCGGCCAAAAAGACTACCGACAAATTACCGGTAATGGTCTGGCTGCACGGCGGCGGCCTTAGATATGGAAACGGTAACTTTCCTTTAAGCGTCAACCTCGGGCTGCCCCTTCACGGTGTCATCCAGGTGAATATAAATCATCGATTGGGGGTGATGGGTTTAATTGCGCATCCTCTTCTCACTGCGGAATCTCCAAAACATACTTCAGGCAATTATATGTTCCTTGATATGATAGCAGCCTTGCAGTGGGTGCAGCGTAATATCGCTGCTTTCGGTGGCGATCCGAATAACGTGACAATATTTGGCGAATCCGGAGGTGGATTGAAAGTTGCGACTCTAATGGCTTCACCGCTGGCCAAAGGCTTGTTCCAGCGGGCCATCATAGAAAGCGGGGGACGCTACTTTGATACCATACCCCTTAATGAAATGGAAGCATTCGGGGCAAAACTATTTCTTAACCTCGGGGTGGACAAAGAAAAAGATCCCCTGGCTGCCGTACGTAAACTGCCCTGGGAGACGATTATCAATACCGACCAGGAAAACAACATTGAAATGGGCCCGGAATACCTGTTTATGGGGCCGTGGCAGGTCGTGCATGACGGCTGGTTTTTGCCGGATACGCTGGTCAACATTTTCCGAACAGGACGGAGGAATCAGGTCCCCTACCTTGTAGTAGCTAACCAGGGAGAATTGGCCGGTCCCGGCTCGTTAATTGCCGATATGATGATCAAGGATTACTTAAGGTTATTGAACGGGAAAAGTACTGCAAAATCGCGTGGATACGCGGCCGTCTTCGACCAGGTACCGGCAGGCTGGAGGCGCGAAGGCTGCGTAGCCGCCCACGGCATGGAACTGCACTATGTGTTCGGCGCCCTCGATGATGCTGAAGCCTGGGCCGCTGCTAAAGGCGGCTACACGGATTCCGGGGCTAAATCTTCAGTGCCAACAATATCTGAGACGGACCGGAAAGTGGCCGAGAACATCGAGACCATATGGACCAGCTTCGCCAGAACGGGTAACCCCAGCGTAAAAGGACTAATCGATTGGCCGGCCTGGGATAGTAAAACTGATAAATATCTGCTAATTACCGATCCTCTCCAGGTAAAGACGAAATACACCGACCTCTTAAAAATCAAACCGGACACGTCGAAATGGACGATTCATTAACGATGATAATGAGATAAATAACCGCTTGAAACAGGGCTAAATCAGGAGGGATAATGCGTGCTCAGGTAACACTTTTACCTACTGAATCTAAAAAGCTGATCGCTAAAGCTCTGGCTGGTATGGATGAAGTAAAGACAGCCCTAAAAGAGGGAATTATAGTCATGCATCCCTCCAGCAGTACGTTATTGCTCGCGGAGGAAATCCTGGGGAAAGTCCCGGAAACTGAAGTTTGGATGTGCGGGGCAATTACCCCCAGGGCGGCTTGCGGCGATGATGCGGTCAAGGTATGGATGACCACCCATCCTGAAGCCAGGGGTAAAGGTGGTCCGGAATCCTTTCCTTTTTCCTGGGTCATCGAAAAAGGAAAATTGAGTCAAGGGGAGACTCTTGCCAGCCTTTTTGCCAGGATGAGGCCGAAGGATGTCTATGTCAAAGGCGTAAATGCTATTGATCCCCAAGGGAAAGTGGGTGTACTGATTGGTAATGAGGTTGAGGGAGGCACCATTGGTAAGGTAATCGCTGCTCAAAAGCAAAAAGGATTTACTATTATTTATCCAGTTGGGTTGGAAAAACTAATACCGAGTTCAATACAGGAAGCGGTGGAGGCGGCCAGAGACAGATTGAACCTTTCTTATGCCATGGGTGCACGGTGTTCCTTGCTTCAGTGCGAAGGGAAAGTAGTTACCGAGCTTAAAGCGATAGAAATTCTGACCGGCGCGACAGCTATTCCTATCAGTTCCGGCGGTGTAGATGGGGCAGAAGGGGCTATTACGCTGGTGATCTCCGGGGAAGATAATCAAGTTATACGGGCGATTGCTTGTATTGAAGAGGTCAAAGGGGCTAAAATTTCCCGTAAGTTCCACCAGACCGATTGTACCAAATGTAACGATCAGTATTGTTCCCTGCATGGGGGAAATAAGCACTGGTTGAAAAACTAATATTGTGATTTATAATCAGGAATCAAGGGGGGAGCATATGTTAGCCCAAATTGTCCTGACACCCACCGAGTCTAAAAAACTGATTGCTAAAGCTATTGCCAAATTGGATGTGGTAAGACAGGCAGCGGCAGAAGGACTAGTTGTACTTCATCCAAGCAGCAGTACCTACTTTATTTTTGAGGAACTAACCGGGGCAAAACCCAAGACCAACTATTGGGTCTGTGGTGTGGTTACGCCAAGGGGTATGTGTGTAGAGATGGCAATGGCGCTCGGAGGGCATTCTCCTCAAAGTGCAGAATACGATCCGGGGAAGCTCGGCGGTTTGTGGGCGATAAAGAAGGGGAAGGTAATAACTGAAAACACCACTGCCGGATTAATGGAGCAAATGACCGCTATAGACGTGTATATAAAAGGAGTAAATGCCCTGGACGCCCAGGGGAATGTAGGTATATTGTGCGGAGAACGTGGAGCTATAGGCATAATACTATCAGCCTGGAAGAAAAAGAAGTTCACTTTAGTTTTCCCGGTTGGACTGGAGAAGTTAATACCTGTATCTATACGTCAGGCTGCGATGGAAGCAAAGCAAGCAAAGTATGAATATGGTATGGGATTGCCCGCCGGACTATTTCCTTGTCCAGGTGGAAAAACAATAACCGAAATAGAGGCTGTTAAAATATTGAGCGGAGCCATAGCTGTGCCTATAGCTTCAGGTGGTTTGGGCGGCGCTGAAGGCGCAACCACACTAATCATCAAGGGAACTAACAAACAAGTCAGAGAAGCGATAGAGTTTATCGAGCAATCGAAGGGAGCCAAATTGCCTGCGTTGCGCCTTTCTAACTGTAGTGATTGCCTGGTCCCCCATTGCCGGTTCCCCGTGGGAGATAAACACTGGGCCTAGAATATTGCCGTGTTAGTAAAAGGAATGGGCACCATTACTCATAGCTTGATGAAGAAATATTATGGACCCAACGATAGTAGTGTTGTGGAAGATAGCATAACTGCCAGGAACTTGTATGAGTATTCTTTTCTTTGAAGCTAACTGCCCCCGATTTTCAGGTATTTCCAGCTTCGACGGCATGGATTACCCGGACATGCTCCAAGCTGTGACTTAATATGTTATATCGCTATTTAGACTAGATTACATCCGTAAAAAGGAAAAGAGTAGGAATAATAAATGGATAAGCTTATTTTTGAAGTAGCCGTGGAAATTGATTCGACACAGATCTCTCAGTTGAAAGGCCCGGCAGGAGAAGTACTCATGATTCCATTCGGTGGTACGGTCAAGGGAGAGCTCTTTAATGGACGAGTCCTTCCTGGTGGAGTCGACACCCAGACAGTCGATCAAAACGGGGTGAGGCATATGTCCGCGCGCTATATGCTTGAAGGCATTGATAAAGACGGAGAGCAATGCAGGATTTATATCGACAATAATGGTTGGTTCTCAGGCGAAATGGTCATACCATTCAAAACAATCCCAACAATTTTAACCGATAGCAAAGCACTCGCGACCTATCTTCACAGCAATAAGTTCCGCACCGAAGGACACCCTCGCCAGGGTGGTGTAACTATCAAAGTATTTGAAATATGCAATACATAATGAGACGTACAATGATGCAGAGAAAACCGCTAGTTTATTTTCGAGGTTTGGGTTAGTATATTGCCAACAGTATATGGGTTGCCCAGTGAGTAGAAACCCTGGTTTTACGAATAGATAATAGTGAACATTTAAATTGTTTCAGAGAGAGTTCAACCCTCCCCCTTCTCCATCAAAACAATTAAACAGTAGCGGTAACCAACCGGCGCTTATTTTAAGAAATCAGTTATTTTTCAGCCATGATTCGAGATACCCGTAAGCCGTCCAGCCGCCATCTACCACGATAGTTTGACCCACGATATGTTGTGAGTCCTCTGATGCTAAAAATACTATGGTGTCAGCTATATCGCCTGGTTTTGCCAGCTTGCCGTTGGGAGTCCGGCCTGCCAACTCATTTACATCCAAGGTGCCTTTAGCCACAAGGTTACTGACAAGATCTGTTTCCACATATCCGGGAGCCACCGCGTTAACATTGATATTGTATCTGGCCCACTCGCTGCCCAATACTTTAGTCAGAGCCATTACACCAGCTTTAGCGCTGCAATAACAAGCCCTTTCCGGGAAAGCCACGATGCCATTTATCGAGGCGATGTTGATGATTTTTCCGCTTTTCAGCTTTATCATTTCTTTGCCGGCTGCTTGGCTGCAAAAGAAAACACCGGTCAGCATAACATCGATACCACGCCGCCAGAGGTTTTCTTCCAGTTTCTCTGAAGAGCCGACAACGGCCATGCCGGCGTTATTTACCAGGATATCTATTTTGCTAAACTGTTTCATGATCTCACTTACCATTTTTTCGACGGCCGCTTTATCCGATACATCAGCTTTAATCACGATAGAACGCCGTCCCAGTTCGCGGATTTCCCGCGCAACTTTCTCGGCTTCCTTGATAGAAGATGAACAGTTCACTACAACATCAGCGCCTTCTCCAGCAAGAGATAGGGCAATAACCCGGCCGATACCACGGCTGGCACCAGTAACAAGCGCCACCTTTCCTTCAAGCTTCATCACGGTATGACACCTTCTTCCTTTAACTTAGCTAGATCTTCCCAAGTATAACCAGCAGCCAGAAGTACTTCTTCCGTATGAGCGCCTATTTGTGGTGCGGCACCAGTGATTTTGGCCGGGTTATTACTGAACTGCACAGGGCTATTTAGTAGGCATGCCTTACCTACGACAGGATGCTCGATATCTGTGTAGAAGTTGTTCACGATAGCCTGCTCGTCCTTTAAAATTTCGGCGATAGTCTGGTTGCCGCTGACGATAAGGTCGTTCGCCCGGAATTCTTTCTCCCACTCTGCCCATGTCCTAGAAGCCATGACCTTATCTATCAGATTCACCAATTCCTCGGCGTGCTGTTCCCGGCTTTCCATGGTGGCATACCGGGGATCATCGATCCATTCCGTCTTGCTGATAGCCTTGCAAAATGGAGCCCAGTACTCCTGTGTGGGGTGGCACATCATACACCATCGGTCTTTACATTTGTAGGATGTGTAAATTGGATTAGGTGCCCGTTTTCTATCCCACTTTGGTTGCGGATGACCGTAAAGGGCGGTTTGAACATCCAACCCCAGAGTCCAGGCAGCAGTATGGTACAACGAAAGCTCCAGACCCTGCCCCTTGCCTGTCTTTTGTTTGTGGTAGAGGGCGGCGAGGAGCCCACTGGTTATATGGGCTGACGCTACAATATCCATCATGCCCGGTCGTGATATCGGAGGTGGGTTATCCGGGCCGGAACTAACCATGTCCATCATCCCGCCATAAGACCAAGCAGCGACATAATCATAACCACGGTCATTCGCTTTTGGACCTTTTGATCCGTATCCGGTAAGGACACAGTGAATCAGACCCGGGAACTTGTCTTTCAGACTGTCATAATCCAGGCAGTATTTTTTCAATACGTCTATTGAATAATTTGCAGCAAAAATATCGGCGTCTTCAAGAAGCTTATAAAGAACTTCACGGCCCTTTTCTGTCCGCAGGTTTAAAGCCACACTCCGTTTGCTCCGGTTCAGAAACTCAAAGTGAAGTTCGATATCTCCCTTCTCTAAATGGAACAGCAGGGGCCCCCGGTTAAAGCTGACCAGGCTCCTCTGCCAATCGCCCCATGTAGGTTCAATCTTAATGACGTCAGCCCCCCAGTCAGCTAAAACGGCAGTGGCTGCCGGCACTCCTACGACCTGTTCGAAAGCTATTACCTTAACACTATCAAGCAATCCTGCCATGTAAATATTCCTAATAATTGATACCTACCATCATGGTGACAGGTTTATTGGTTTTATTTAGGATTTCCCGGCCCTCGTTAGGAGCTAGGTAAAGTGAATCCATCGGTTTTAGAGTAATTTCTTCTTCCTTATTTTTGACCGTGATTTCTCCATCAATGACGATATAGACTTTCTCATTTGGGTTATCTTCATAAGCCCATTCAGCACCACCACCAGGGAGAAAGTAAGATAGACCCACCCAGAATTTCTGGATGCCAGTCTCTTCTTTACCCTGAAGACGCATGGCCGTCATGTTAAAATGCTTGGCCGCTGCATAAGGTTTAGCATTCGATAAACTGAACTTTTTCATATTATCTACCTCTAACTACGTTTTCCGGTCTATTGCGTCCCATACTTGTAAACGCGGTCAGGCACGTTATTCAGGTCTTTTTCATCAATATAGGCAACCATACGGACAATCGAGCCATCGCCCATGTACCAGCGTATTGGAAAGCCCGATATTTTGCAGCGTTTGCCGACTACTTTAGCGATATCACCGCCGACATTTTCCCAGCCGAGAATGCCGTTGCGCATTAAGAGGTTGTGGCAGGGTTCCCATTCCGGGAAATCATCTATTACTTCATGCCCGCCGGACCACTCTTTGTATTCCTTAAAAAGGTCAGGTCTAAGCGGGCCGGGGCCGTGGGGCCCGATAGCGGTATGCAGCGGATGGTCAAGTGCCTGCTGGTCTACGCCAACCGCTTTTACTTTATGAGCAACAAGCCACTCCCCGGCTTCTCTGCCTAGTCCCGGTGAATAGCAGAAGTAATTCGTGTTATCGCCCCAGTATTTGTTCCAGCCGGTATGAACGATGATAATGTCGCCTTCTTTCATGGGTAATTTTTTATTGGCGGCATCGAGGTCTTTGGTGGTAATCAATTCCCATTTCTTCTTGGGGATATCCCAAACTACGGCGTCGCCATAATAACAGGTCAGCGGGATTTCATGGGTAAAGCGGCCGCCTTCAAAGACATGTGCGGGGGAATCTGCATGGGTGGTACAGTGCATGACCGTGGTTACCGTTTGGGACAGCACCCCAGACTTGGCCATATAATGCATCCTCTCGATTTTTACATCGGCAAAGTACGGCCACAGGGGACATTTATCTCCGAACGGATGGCTTAAATCTACCAATACCTCTTTTCCCATAGTTTTCTATTCCTTTCCGGTTTTCATTACCAGGTAGTAACACCGCCATCGATATATAGAATTTGCCCGGTCACAAAGCTTGAGGCATCGGAAGCGAAGAAAATCGCGGGCCCGACGATATCTTCCGGTACCGCCCATTTTCCCATAGGGATACGGTCTTTCATTTGCTTCGCATAGGCCGGGTCAGCTAGTGCGTCCTTTGTCAGGTCTGTTTCTACGATTGTCGGAGCTACGGCATTAACCAATACATTAGATTTGGCCCATTCACAGGCGAGTGTACGGGTAAGTGAATCTACAGCGCCTTTGCTGGCGCAATAAGCCGCGTAATTCGCCGGAAGCCCGTAGCGGCCTCTGACAGACGATACATTGATAATTCTGCCACTCTTCTGCTTTAACATAACCCGGCCTACCGCCTGGCAGCAAAGGAATGTGCCGCGGGTATTAATATCCATCACTTTCTGCCATTCATCAATAGGGAAAGAATCGGCAGGTTTACGGATAGCGAGTCCGGCGGCATTAACCAGAATATCGATACGCGGAAATACTTTGAGGATTTTCGTAACCATTTCGTTAACCTGTTTTTCATCTACGATATCAGCCGTGACGGCCAGTGATTTCCGTCCTTTAGCCTCTATTTCTTTGACTGTTCCTTTGAGAGCGTCAAGATTACGACTGGCAACAATGACATCCGCACCGGCATCAGCCAATCCTAAAGCGATGGCTTTACCGATACCGCCGTGACCGCCCACGACGAGAGCTACCTTACCACTTAAATCGAATAAATTACTCATCTCAAACCCCTTCTTTACGATATTGGAATTACCCTGTTGCATTGATTCTCTTACGCTTAGGGAAAAGTCTAGGATGAAAATGTGCAACCAGGCATAACTACCCCATTAGAAAAATCAACTTCCTATTGCATATGCTACTTGATTTCTTATTTAATATTGATTATGATTAACGCTAATGATATTATCTCTTTAGTCGTTTGTCAAGTAAAATATTCAGTTAAGTAATGCAACTGCTTTTTGATGGTCTACTAAATCAATCAAGGAGGGTAAGATAAAATGCCGGAAGAAAAATTTCCTCAAGGGTGGATAGTTGTCGACCATACGATTCCCGGTGTCACCGAGGAAATGCTCGATTGGTGGTGGGTTAACATGGAAAAAGGTTATGAATTGTGGTGCCCTGATGAGCACAAGGGCTTTAAGTGGGAGGTCAAACCTCCTCTGGGCGGACACATCGGGGCTGTGCAGATTGCTACCGAAAGTATCGATTTCGGCCCGGTCATGGATCTGCGCATCGAATGGGTAGACCCCAATATCGGTACCCAGGAACAGAAGGATTTCTGGACTTATGGACACCTTCTAACCGCAGGCACTACCGGTAAGCAGCCGGGAACGAAAGCCTTCATCATGCTTTCCCACCAGTGGGAGGCCATCCCCGGAGGCTGCAAGATGCGTTCCTGCATGCACGGGTTCCCTACTCCGCCGACCGGTAGCGTGCCGCCGCCCAATATGCCTCCGACCGGCGCGATGCCGCCGCATCCGAGCGGAAAAAAACCTTCCGGAGGCGGCTGGCGCGTCCATAACATCGCCGAGGTAAGCACGTTTAAGGCTTTCTTGCCGGCGCTCTGGGAAATCTGGCAGGCTGTTCCCGACCCGGCGATCAATAAACAAGCTTCCCTGAGAGTTGAAAAGCAAGGTTCGAAGATTATTTACGTGAAGTGAAGGTGATATATGAAAACGCCTCAAAACTGGGTGAAAAAAATCAATATTGACTCAGATAAATGCAAAGGCTGTAAAACCTGTATGAACGCCTGCTTTGCGGATGTCATCCGCTGGGATGATGCCGCCAAAAAACCGGTGATCGCCTATCCGGAAGATTGTGTCTGGTGCCTGGCTTGTGAAGCTGGCTGTCCGGCACAATGCATCGAGGTAATTCCCAATATACCGGCACCTTTAGTTTCATCGTATGATTAGCCCCGGATCCGCAACTATGCGCACCCGGTATGAAGGAGGTTTATTTTGGCTACAATAGAAGATTTGGGTGTAATTATTTCTACCGACATTTTAATTATCGGCGGCGGAATCGGAGGCCTGGTAGCAGCGGTGAAAGCGAAAGGAGAGAATCCGGAAGCCGATGTCTTAATAGTTGAGAAACAGACGACCGGTTGGGCGGGTAAAGCAACAAAAATCGGTGGCATCCTGGCATTCCTCGGGCCGAATAATAACGGGGATAAATTCCTTGATTTTCAGGTCCGTTCTTCAGGTTTCTACCTGAACGACCAGGACTTATTGTCCAAATATATACAGAGTTCCTACAGGGCTATTGAGGATTTTATTGAATGGGGCACTAAACTAGCGCGCACTCCGGATGGTAAACTACTTGCCTTCCCCAATAACTTTGCTCCTGAATTATCTATGACTTTTATTGATATAGACTTGATGCTCCCTATCCGGGCTAAAGCCCGCAAAATGGGAGCTAAATTTTTGGATAAAATCCATGTTGTGGATTTATTGAAAAAAGCGAATAAGGTTATTGGAGCAGCAGGTTTTAATATTGTTACCGGTAAATTCTATATATTCAGGGCTAAAGCTACAGTGCTGGCTAACGGCAGTTGTGGTTATAAAGTGAGGAGGTTTTGGGTAGCGGGTACCGGAGATGGAATTGCCTCGGCTTACCGGGCCGGAGCGGAGATGCGTAATGCTGAATACGGCAACCTCTATGGCCATACCGTATACCAGGATACCGATGGGGGCATGGTAGGTCACCAGTTCCTGTTCAATTCAAAGGGTGAGAACTTAGCCCAAAAATATTTACCAAACTCGGGTCCCACCGGCGTTTTCTTGCCGGTGCCGCTGGCTGTAGGTCTGGAAAAAGAAGCGGCTGAAGGAAGAGGCCCGATAACCTTCGCTCCACCACCCGCACAAGGTGGTGGCTACCCGAAGATGGGCTTACCAAAGCTTAATGACTGGTCGCAGCGCATGGCTGAAAAGGAAGCGAAATATGGATTACCTCCGGGTACTAAACGAGAAATTGCTATTCCGTTACACGGAGAAACCTCATGCATTAAAGTAGACCATGAAATGAGAACCTCCCTGAAAGGGCTTTGGGCTATCGGGGATACCAGTTATGCCGGTTCGGCCGTGGCTGGGGCAGTATGTTCGCCTCCCGGAATTACACCTGGTTCGGGAATTATGTTTGCAGTAATCAGCGCTGCGTGGGCCGGGCCTTCGGCGGCCCATTATGCAAAAGAAGTCCCCCAAAATGGCTTAGATTATTCTGAAACCAAGAACCTCAAGCAAGCAATATTTGCCCCACTCCAGAGCGGGAAATCCTTTTTGCCTGGTGACGCTATAATCGCTTTACAGGAAGTAACCGCACCGATAAAATACAACCTCAGGCGTAACAAAGAGCGTTTAAACAAGTCTATCGCCAGAGTCAAAGAAATCAACGAAAAACTCCCTGAATTAACGGCAAAAGACTCCCATTATTTGAGTAAATGCCATGAAGTAAAGAGTATGGTTTTATGCGCCGAATTAACCTTCAGGGCAGCATTAATGAGGGAGGAAAGCCGCGGATCACATTTCAGAGAAGATTTTCCGAACCGGGATGATAAGAACTGGTTGAAATGGATAATTCTGAAACAGGATAATGATAGGATGAAGCTTTCAACACAACCGGTGCCGATAGAGAAGTATAAAATAAAAATGAGTGATTAACCACAAATACGCCTATACCACAAACGGGAAGTTAGAAATAAACCGAACATAATTTGGATTCCATCAGGAGAAGCTGTGCTACAATCGGTCTAAACTGCTATAATTAGTCGATATTGATTTAGTTGCGATAGGTCCAATGTGAAAAAAAACAATAAGAATGAAATAGAAGAAATAAGAACAGCAAAGAAAAACGACCCTGAGATAAATCTTTATATATTACTCGACCAGACCAACGGGATTGTGACCAGTGCGGTTGAGCTTGAAATCAAACATCTCAAAATGACTCAACCGCAAGTCAGGGTCTTGACTATGCTTTCCAGGCAAGATAAACCTGCCACTCTGGAAGAACTAGCCAATTGGACATTGAAAGAATTTAACTCTGTATCAACACTAATCAACCGCATGGAAAAGAAAGGGCTTGTCAAGAAAACTAAAAACAACGGGGATTTAAAGACCTATATCAGTTTAACCGAAAAAGGTAGTGACTTATATCATAAACAGGTTACCGAACGTTCAATTCACTTGATATTCGAAAGTTTATCACCTGAAGAAAAGAAACAGCTTGACTCCATATTGAAAAAGGTACGCGATACTACTCGTGACCTTATGGGTTTGGATTACCGGCCACCATTTTTGCCTTAGGTGTTTGATAAATATCCTGTCGAATATATATTCGACTTAAAACGATCCACTATCGTTGGTTAGCTTTTATTATGACACTTAATGTTACGAAAATATGGGAATCATAAAACAAATTAGCCCATAATTGGCGACTTTGTGTCTGTGTATTCTCGTAGCGCTCAACAATCAAGATATCCTAATAGTTGTCAAGAGTAATTTATTAAGTTTTATTGACCTCTGAGCCACTCTCAATTAAACTGTTATCCGGGAGATGCTTAAGCGACCACAGGTTGAGGAGCGGTAGCTGCCTCGTGTGCCCTGTGTGCTTTCATCTCCCTCCGCCTATTCCGCACTTTAGCGGGAAGCCCATCAGATTTACACCGCCGTCTTTCTTGTTTTATCTCTTCAGGTATCTGATAGTTCGCTAGTATCAATCTTCTCGCGTTTGCCCATGTGATTGGTTTGCCCTGTAAATCTCTGAGCTCATAAGGTTTATTTTCCCGCAGTATCGCCAATATCCTGGCTCCTATGTGGCTCATCACTGCTCCCATAGCTTGCTTATGGTTCTTACCATTGTTCATTATTTCGTGGTAGTAGACCCAGGCTAATTGGGGATCAAAGCGCCTTCCGATCTGGCTTGATTGATAGAGAGCCAACTTCATAATGGCCGGGCCGGCCTTGGTCATCCTCAATCCCTTTGCTTCCGTATTAGCCGATTGCCTAGAATCCGGCACTACCCCATTATAGTTGGCAAAAGCTGACTGGCTATGGAACCGGGCCGGATCTCCTACCACTGCCAGGAAAATCGGAGCCGTCTGGTCTCCAACTCCAGGTATGGTGCGCAGATTATCCGAAGGATGTAGTTCCCGATACAGTTCATCTATTCGCTGAGCTATGGCATCGGACTCAGCTTCCTCCGCCTCCATCAGCCTCAGTTCGCGAGCTATTTCGTCTTGCAGAGCCGCAAAGAAATCATCATCAATGGCTCCGGTAGAGCGAGATTTTTCATAGATAGTCGCTGCCATTTTACAGGTGAGGTAGACCGTGTGGCTTTCTTCACCATCTTCCTTCCCCCGAAATCTGGCTCGGGTTAGAAAGCGGTCAAGGGCTTTTTCACCGGATCGTGCCACAGCCAAAGGATTGAGGTGAGTGCGCAGGAATTCTCTCCCCTGGGGAGACCACAAATTCGAAAATGTTTGCCGTATCCCGGGGATATAGCCATTGACGATCGATAATATCCGCTTCTTGCGACCGGCTATATCAGCCTCAAGACGTTGCCTCTGACGAGCCAGACGCAGGATGGCATTGATCTTAGCCGGAGGGAGATAAATATCATTCAGCCTTTCCTGATTGACAAAGGGCATTTTAGCTAGCGTTAGGGCGTCGAGCTTATCACTTTTAGAAGACCGGTGCAGGTATTTGCGCAGGGCGACTACATTTCTTCCCTGTGTCCTTACTAAACGGCAACCAGGATGCTGTCCGCGGATATAGACGGCTACTATCAGCCAGGCTAATCCCGTGGGTTCGAAAACAATGATGGGATTAGATCCATTCTTGAAGACGCGCTCTTCAAACTTGGCTAACCCTTCAGGGGTGCTATCAAAGCTGAACCCGTCACATAATTGCCCCTGCTCATCCAGACAACGGACCTTGTGCTCACCACTTCCGGCTAAGTCAATCCCCACGCTTTTGATCATTTTCTACCTCCTAACTTGAAATCGGGTTCGGTAGTCTCTCAGCCGGATATATCCGCCCATACTTGTGTCCAATACGGGGCTGTCTGTTAATGACACCCCAATTTCCTAAATCGGGCCCTTTTATAATTCCGGCAAGCAATCTTGACGGCGGGGCAGCTTTTGGCTCCCCAGTAGTTTGTGCACTTCTCCGGAACCCGTTAGATTTATCTTAGCCCGTGATGGATCAAATTGCATCATCCAGCCTCATAAGTAATATACAAGTAGATTGTTGGGTCACAAAAGCTTGTTTTGCTCAACCTAGCTAAAAAAGAACGGATCTCACCCTTCGGTATCTTCTTTTGTGAAGTTAGTGACGAAGGAAAGTGCTAATGAATCTAATCTCAACAGATCCATTGCTATGTCCCAAGCCTGTTCCTCAGTCGGGTATCTCTCGCTCGAACCAGAAATACAACGTAATAAGCTATCGAGGTTTTCGGCCATGTAAAAAGCGATGAATGGGTTCTCGGAGCACTTCTCTCCATCGTTGATTTCTTGAATAATATCCTCGCTTGCATCAAGAGTCCAATCTTGTGATTGGTAATAGTTTTTCCATATCGGTAGAAATCGGGCTTCATTTTCAATAAACCAAGAACGCAAACCTTGATAAAGATTTTCCTCGATTATACCCGGCTTTAAAGGGACGCCAGCAGGTTTGTCTGTTCGAATCGTTTCATATAGAAGGTCAACCAAGTCACGCCATCGTTCTGCCCACTTATCAATGAAATCATCAACTGTTTCTGGGTATCCCATGAAAGTTTTGGCTCCTCGTGAAAATATTGAATGCTTATATTTATATAAGCAATAAACGATGTTTGATACCTGCCAACTGTTGGTAGTGTATCTTTTTCAAATCAAATGTACGGAAATTGAAAAGATTACAACAACAGTCCATTAAACAACAAATCGCGTGATGAGAACAACTACATAAATTATGACTCCTACTGACATCCAGAGAATAGCAATACCTTTCAGCTTTTTGTGCACGGTATGAAATTTACATCGGATTGTTACGCTGTCCCCCCTTTAATTCTGGGTAAAACTGCCGGATTACCGTTTGCCAATCTCGAGGAAATACTATGATTTACCACTATGATTGCTACTATGATTTGCTATGATTGAGATACTATGATTTACTACCATAATACCACTATTATTAAATATGATTATTAGCTACTATAACTAGTTGAGGTCGGATGTCAAAAATAGACACCAAACCTTTCATACCGCCAGCTGTTCAGCATAGAATTTCCGGGCATATGCCGCCGGAGACAGGAATCCCAACCTTTCCTGTCTGCGCTGGCGGTTATAGAAAATCTCGATGTACTCCGTGATATCTCGCATTGCTTGTTGCCTGGTGGTGTAGTGGCGGTGATGTACCAGTTCCTGTTTCAGGGTGCCCCAGAAGCTTTCCATGGGAGCATTATCAAAGTAGTTCCCCGTGCCGCTCATTGATGTTCTCAGGTTGAAATGGCTGAGCATCCGTTGATATTCATAGGCGCAGTACTGGCTGCCGCGGTCGGAGTGATGGATCAGCCCGCCCGCCGGACGCTTGACGGCCACGGCTTTAAGCAGGGACTGGCTCACCAGGTTCCTGGTCAGGCGCTCTCCCATGGCATATCCAACAATATCAGCGGAAAAGAGATCCTTATGAGCAGCTACGTACAGCCAGCCTTCGTCAGTCGGCACATAGGTTATATCACTCACCCATACCTTATTCGGCGCGGCAACCTTGAACTGCTGCTCCAGTATATTCTCAGTTACCGGAAGAGTATGCCTTGAATTGGTGGTAGCTTTGAATTTCCGTTTCTGCTTGCAGCGTATGCCGAGCTTTCTCCGAATTCGTTTTATCCGGCAAATTCCCACCCGGATACCATGCGCCGCCAAATCGTGCTGCAGCTTCTCGGCGCCGTAAACCTGCCTGGTGCGCTTGTCGGCTGCTCTGATCTCTACCTCCAGCCTTGATTCCTCTCTGGCCCACTTCGATAACGGCCTGTCCAGCCAGTCATAATACCCGCCTGCCGATACGCTTAAAACTCGTTTCAGTAGATGCACCGGATAATTGAGCCGCATCTCTTTCATCGACGCGTA
>Ga0315293_10001694_pt1 | contig 21362 bp, 14 predicted proteins | sample YL17G13_20_MG_FD_203071 | JGI IMG/M metagenome (GOLD analysis project Ga0315293, IMG submission 203071) | Sediment microbial communities from Yellowstone Lake, YNP, Wyoming, USA - YL17G13_20 | ecosystem: Environmental > Aquatic > Freshwater > Lake > Sediment | place: USA: Wyoming | collected... | reverse complement strand
CACGGAAGCTGACCTGGGGTGGGTGCTACTGATCGAAGACCGCTCGAAGCAGCTGGTGCTTCGTGCTCAGCGCAATCTGCCTCCGGCGGTGGCGGCCAAGCTGCACCAACCGTGGGACGACGGCGTCAGTTCGCTGGTTCTGCTGTCCGGCGAGACGTTGAACATCTACGGCGAGGGACTGACGAAGTTCAAGATGGCCCGGATGGGAAAAGCGGCGCTGATCGCGCCGATCAAGGTGCGCGATCAGCCGATCGGGGTGATCAGCGTCGCCCGCCACGAGCACCGGCCGTTCAGCGAACGCAGCCAGGCAATGCTGGAGGCGGTGGCGGACTATGCCTCGATCTCTCTGGTGAACGCCCGCCTGTTCCAGGCCCTGGAGGAACGCGCCCGGCGGTTGCAGAAGGCCATCGAGGACGCGCAGGCCGGGGTGCCGGCGAGCAGCGAGATGCTGGGCCTGCTGGACCGGCGGTTGCGACACATCCAGGGTGAGGTGGCCCACATGCTGAGCGTGGTGCAGGAACCAGACTTGCGGGCTTCGCTGGGGGCCATCGGCCACGACCTCGAAGGCGTGCTCCACCAGATGGGCGAGCCGCCGGCCCGCCCGGCTTAGGCGGGGGCGCCGCCGTCCACCAGGAGCCCACGGAAGTAGCATACCCGTTCCCAAGGCGGCCGTGCTAGGCTTCGAGATGGCCTCCATCCGAGGCTGGTCCGCCGCTGTCGGCTGAGGAAGCATGGGCGAAACCATTCTGATCGCCGACGACTCGGCAGAGATCCGCAAGTTCCTCGAACACACGGTCCTCAAACCCTCCGGGTACACGGTGTACTCCGTCGGCGACGGGATGTCCGCGCTGACGTTGACGCTTGAGCTGCGTCCCGATGTGGTGCTTACCGACCAGAACATGCCCAGCCTGCGCGGCGTGGACTTCATCCGCCGCCTGAAGCGCGACCTGCCGATGCTGCCGGTGATCCTGATGACGGCCGAGGGCTCAGAGGCGCTGGCGGTCGAAGCCCTGCGGGCCGGCGCGGCTGACTACCTGGTGAAGCCCTTCGACGCCGAACACCTGCTGGCCGCCGTCGGACGTGCCCTGGCCGTCGGCCGCCGCGGTCAGGATGTGCTCAAGGCGCAGGCCGAGTCCCGCGCCGGGGCCCAAACGCTCGAACGGCGGCTGCACGAACTGGAAGCGCTGGCCCACATCGGCCGGACCGTGACGGCCATGCTCGATCTCGACCAGGTGCTGACCACCGTGGTCGAGTCGGCCGTCGGGTTGACCGAGGCCGAGGAGGGCAGCCTGCTCCTGCTGGATGAGGACAGCGGCGAGCTGACCATGCGGGCGTCGATGAACTTCGACGATGAGTTCGCCCGCACGTTCCGCCTAAAGGTTGAGGACTCGCTGGCCGGCCAGGTGATTTCCAGCGGCAAGCCGGTGATCCTCGACGAAAGCGCGCCGCAGAAGATCAAGACTTCCTACCTTGTTCACTCGCTGCTGTACGTGCCCCTGCGCGCTCGCGGGCGGACGATTGGCGTGCTTGGGGTTGACAACCGTAAAGCCGGACGCTCGCTGACTAGGGAAGACATGACGGTCGTGATGGCCATGGCCGACTATGCTGCCATCGCCATCGAGAACGCCCGGCTATACAACCGCTCGGAAGCCGAGCGCGTCAAGCTGGAGACCATCCTGACGCAGACGGAAGATGGCGTGATCGTCGTCGATCCGGAGAACCGACTGTTGCTGATCAACCGGACGGCGGCCGAGGCGTTCGACGTTCACGAGCCTCTGCTGGGCCGGTCGCTGGTTGAAACACTCGAACATCCGCAGATCCTGGCTCTGCTACGCGCCCCGGGCAATGCCCCGCGGCGCGAGGAGATCGAGCTCAAGGACGGCCGGGTGGTGAACACGCAACGCACGCCGATCGTGGGCGTCGGCCAGGCCATTGTGATGCAGGATATCACCCACCTGAAGGAGCTCGACCGGATCAAGTCGGAGTTCGTCACCACCGTCTCGCATGACCTGCGGTCGCCGCTGACGGCCATCCTCGGCTACGTCGACTTGGTCGAGCGAGTCGGCGAGGTCAACGAGCAGCAACGCGAATTCATCCGTCGGGTGCGCTTGGGCGTGGAGCACATCACGGGGTTGATTTCGGATCTGCTCGATCTGGGGAGGATCGAGGCGGGGCTGGACAGCGCCCGCGAGAACACCCCCCTGGCAGCACTGGCGCGTTATGCCGTGGAGACGCTGCGCGGCGTCGCCGAGCAGCGGCAGCTGACGCTCGAGGCGAACCTGCCGGACGACCTCCCACTGATCAACGGCGATCCGATTCGGCTGCGGCAGATGATCGGAAATCTGCTCGAGAACGCCATCAAGTACACGCCCTCGGGCGGGCACGTGTGGGTCGAGGCGATGGCCGAAGCCGACCAGGTCATCCTGCGCGTTGCCGACACGGGCCCGGGGATCCCACCGGCCGAGCAGCCCTACCTGTTCGACAAGTTCTACCGCGCCTCGAACGTGCCGGAAGACGTCACCGGCACCGGCCTGGGGCTGTCGATCGTGAAGTCGATCGTCGACAGCCACGACGGCCGCATCTGGGTCGACTCGGCGCTGGGCAAGGGCTCGCGCTTCACAGTGGTCCTGCCGGCCGTCAACGACTGATCCACGCCGCGGCCCGCTCCGATGGGCCATCCCTGACCGATAAGCCACCCATGATGCCACGATGCTGGTTGCTACGAGGTCGTGCGTGAGCCCCGGCCGCAGGGCAGGGTTCGCCGGCACTATGCGGCCGGGGTGTCGCGGCTGGTGGAGCTTTGCCTTCGGGGAAGTGTGCGACTCTCGCGAGATCGGACCGCGCTACTCAGCGCTGCAGTCGCTTGTGGTGGGGCTCCTGATGCTTGTTCGGCGCGAGGTGCTCTCCCGGGCCCAACCCTGAAGGCTCTCCGGTGCGGCCCCGCGGTTCATACGGACCATCCTTCCGGCCTACGCCACGCGTTCGGGCTTGGGGTCAGGTTCCATACCCGCTTCAATGACGGCACGGCGTTGGTCACGGCCGCGTTCGTGCCGGAGTTGATGCCCCAGGCGCCGGGGCGGCTGTGCAAGCCCGGCGGCGGAATATCCATTGACATGGGCTGGGGTCGGCACCGAGAGACCATTGCTGAGATGGAGCGAGATGGCCGCCAGTCGGATCATCACTTGAGCTTTGAGAACTTTGTCGAGACCTGCTGTCTGGAGGACCAGCTGGCAAGCGAAGCGGCAGCAAGGAGCAAGCTGTCATCGAGGACGTTGCCTGACCAGGCGGTTTCAGGCACTTCCACCGCGCGAGGCAGGTAGCAAGGCGAGGCAAGCGGCCGAGGACGGGGGGTTAAAGGCGCCTCCCCCGGGGCGGTGAGGGGGGTAACCCGGGGGAGGCTTTCGCCAAAGGAGGAGACAGTGATGAGCGTAGGCGTGCCCCGTCTCTCGTCTCCGAGCGCCATAGTACAATCCCCAGCCGATAGGCCCCACTACTGAAGGTCATCGGGGATATGTGACATCCTTAACAGATAAGTCCTGTCGGTTCCGACGAAGACTAGGCTGACTACTTCCGATTCTGACGAACTCCGATTGATCCTTCGTACATGAGCGACAAATCTGACCTACGCAGGCGGTTGAGTAGGCTCGGCCACAGGCCGGGTTCGGCCACGCTTCCCGGGGCAACCCGCCGGGCGGCAGGGGGTCCGCTTCCCGGCGAGGAGATCACCACGCCGGCCGGCCTGGCCTACCGCCTGCAGCGTTCCTACCCGGCCGAGCATCAGCACGGTCCCACGCGCCTAGCGGACCTGTTGGAGTTCGACGTGCTCCTTGCGGCGGACGTCGCCCGCCAGCCCGCGCTGGCGCAGGCGCGCATCGAAACCTTACTCTTCCTGGACACGGAAACGACCGGGCTGGTCGGCGGGGCGGGGACACTGGCGTTTCTGGTTGGGGTCGGAGCGTTCACCCCGGATGGCTTCCGCCTGCGCCAGTACTTTCTGCGCGACCCGGCCGAGGAACCGGCGATGCTCCAGGCCCTGGACGAGGATCTCGAGTCCGCCTCCGGCCTGGTGACCTTCAACGGCCAGGCCTTTGATCTGCCGTTGCTGGACGCGCGTTACATCGTCGGCCTGCGCCAGCGGCGCAACCTGGTGGCTGCACCGCACCTCGACCTGCTCCACCCGGCGCGCCGGCTGTGGTCACGCGCCCTGCCGGATTGCAGCATGAGCACGATCGAGCAGCACGTGCTCCATCTGCATCGAACCGAGGACGACATTCCCGGAGCGCTGATCCCCGGATTGTACCTGGAGTACTTGCGAACCGGCGCAACCGACGGGATGCTGCGTGTCTTGTACCACAATGCCATGGACGTTCTCTCGCTGGTTGGAGTGGCGACGCAGGTCCTGGGCCGCCACCGGCAGGACGACCCGAGCCAGCTGTCGGCGTCCGAGGCGCTGGCTGTCGGCCGCTGGCATCAGCGGGCCGGCCGCATCGACCCGGCCGAGCAGGCGCTACGCTCGGCTGCGGGTTCATCCGATGGTGAACTGCATCTCGAGGCGCTGCGGCGGCTGGCCGAGTACCTGAAACGCGGCGGACGGGTGGCGGAGGCGTTGGGGGCTTGGGCGGAGTGGCACGACCGGGCGCCCTCCGATCCCATACCGTGCATCGAGCTGGCCAAGTACTTCGAATGGGAAGCGCGCGACCCGGTTCAGGCCACGTTCTGGACGCAAGAGGCGCTCGGGGCGCTGCGGCACTGGCCGGATGACTGGCGCAGGGATGAGGCGGCGGCACGATTTGCCCACCGGCGGGAGCGGCTTCGGGCCAAGATGCCCGACGCTGCCGGGGCGGCGTAACGGCAGGGCGTCAGCCTGCGGCCTGAAGTGCGGCCGCCACGCGTTCCAGGCGCACCCGGGCTTCGGATGCCACGCTGCACAGCGGCGCGTTGTGCGCCAGCGGCCCGATCGCCAGCAGGACTTCGGGGTTGACGATCGATACCCACACCCCGTCGCTGCGTTCGTCCACCACGACATTGCAGGGCAGGAGCAGCCCGACCCGCGGATCGTTGTCCAGCGCGCAGTGCGCCAGAGGTGGGTTGCAGGCGCCCAGGATGACGTAGGGCCTGAACTCCTTGCCCATCTTCTCCTGAAGCGTCGCCTGGACGTCGATGCGAGTCAACACGCCGAAGCCTTCCTGCTTCAGCGCCTCGGTCACCACCTCAACCGCCTGTGGAAGCGGCATGGCCAGTCGGACGTCAAACCCCAGGGGCTGTTCCATGGTCGCCTCGATGCCGCGGATCTACCGGGCGGACGATGCGCTGTCGAGCTCCTCGCGCACCTTCCGGTACAGGTGCTCGGCTTTGAGTTCGTGGAGCGTGTAGCAGGGTCCGCCCAGGCGGTCAGCCAGCGCGCGGGACAGACCTTGGTCAAACGCGGCGTGCTCCATGTTGATCACCACCGAGCGAATGTCCTGCGCATGGAGCAGATCGGCCACTTGATGGGCTTCCTGCTGCGGAGGCAGGCTGCCGACCGAGACATTGCCCGCCCCGTCGGTGAGCAGGATCATGAGCGGCAGAACGTCGGGGTGCGCGATCTTCTCCTGCTGCAGGGTCTCGAGGGCCAGCCGCAGGCCGGCCGAAAGCGGCGTCTTGCCTCCCACCGGGATGTCGGCCAGGGCGCGCTGCGCAAGCTGCACCGAGTTGGTCGGCGGCAGGACGGTCAGGGCGCGGTCCTTCTGGAAGACAATCAGCCCGACCCGGTCACGCCGCTGGTAGGCGTCGGTCAGCAGGGACAGGATGGCGCCTTTGGTGGCCGACATCCGTTCGGCGACGGCCATCGACCAAGAGGCGTCGACGACGAACAGGATCAGGTTGGCGGCTTTGCGGACGCGGACCTTGCGCTGCAGGTCCGAGGTCTCAATGGCGAAGGCCACCCGCCGCCGCTGTTCCTTTCGCTGGAGCTGATGAGGTGCGGCCGCGCGCAGCGTGGCATCGAAGGCGATGTCCGACGTGATGCCATTGGCGGGGCGGGCCGTGATGTAGCGGCCGCGCTTGCGGTCGGTGCGGGTCTGGGTGCGCCGGCCCCCCAGCCGGCGGGTCATCCGGTCGAGCTGGCCTTCCAGGCGGCGCGGGTTGAACGACTCGCCGGTCTTGACCTTCTCGCCGCCCTCCCACCAGTTGGTCTGAAGGGAATCCACCGGCGACTGCTGCGCCGGCTCGGCCAGGCCGCGCCGCTGCTCGTCTTGCGTAGTCTCCCGGGCTACGCCACGGGGCTCACTTTTTTTTTATCGGCAGGCTGGGGTTCCGAGGCCGGTTCCGACTCGTAGGCCGCGCCCACCTGGGCCTGAGCCTGGTCGATGCGGGCCTGCAGATCGTCCAGGCTGATCTCGGCCTGGTGGAACGGGCCGCGCCGCAGGCGGTGCGGCAAGGCCAGTTCCGCCGCCAGGGCGATGTCGAGGTCGGTGATGGACGTGCGTCCCTCATAGGCGGCCTGCGCGCGGGCTGCCTTCAGGATCACCAGGTCCGCCCGGTGGCCGTCGACCTGAAGCGAGGAGGTCAGGGCGGCAATCGACAGCAGGTTGCGCTTGCTGTAGGTGACGTGGTCGACCAGCTTACGTGCGGCATCGATCTGATGCGACAGTGCGCCTTCCTGGCCCAGCCAGAAGGAGCGGAAGCCTTCCGCGTCGGCCTCGAAGGCCAGATTGCGTTCGATGATGGCCACGCGTTCCGCCAGCTCGGAAATGCCCCGGATGTCGACCGACAGGGCGAAGCGGTCGAGCAGCTGCGGCCGCAGGTCGCCTTCCTCGGGGTTCATGGTGCCCACCAGGATGTAGCGCGCCGGGTGGGTGAAGGAGATACCCTCGCGCTCGACGATGTTCATCCCCAGGGCAGCCGAGTCCAGCAGCAGGTCGACGACGTGGTCGTCGAGCAGGTTGACCTCGTCGATGTACAGCAGGCCCCGGTTGGCGGCGGCCAGCACGCCAGCTTCGAACCGGCGCTCGCCGCGCTTGATGGCTGCTTCGATGTCGAGCGTGCCGACCACACGGTCTTCCGTGGCCGAGACAGGCAGATCGACGAAGGAGGTGCGCCGCAGCTGGGTGGGCAGTTCCTCGCCGCACGCGACCCGCTCCCGGCACTCGGTGCACCAGGTGGTCGGCTGGTCTGGATCGCACCCGAAGCGACAGTCGGCAACGACCCGCACCTCGGGAAGCAGGGCGGCCAGGGCGCGCGCGGCGGTGGACTTGGCTGTTCCGCGTTCGCCGCGGATGAGCACCCCGCCGATGCGGGGGTTGACGGCATTGAGCACAAGCGCGCGGCGCATGCGCTCCTGGCCGACGATGGCGGTGAAGGGGTAGACCACGGCCACAGGATGAACTCCGAGGGCATTATACCCCGCTGGGCGGAGGCAGGAGCTCGGCGGCGAGGCCGGCACTGCCCCGTATATGGGCAGAAGGAGGCGGAGGGTGAGCGGGAGGGCTTGAGGAACGGCGTAGCGGCGGTCCGTTGTCAAGACCCCCATCTACCTTTATAATCCCCTCATCCTGATCCGAAGAAGGCGTCGTTCATGGAGCAAAATCCGCAGACCATCGGGTTCGAGCCCGGCCAGCCCCCGGAAACAGGGACGCCGGAGGTGCATCCGATGGACGCACTCCTCAGGGGAGAGTCGCTGGACATGGAGACCCCCCGCCGGGGCGAGATCCGACGTGGCACGATCGCCCGCATTTCCGACGGCGACATCCTGGTGGACATTGGGGCTAAGTCGGAAGGAACCATCCCGGCCCGTGAGCTCGAGCAGCTGCCGCCTGAAATCCGCGAGGCGCTGGCAGTGGGTTCGGAGATCAGCGTGTACGTCATCCGCGCCGGCGGCGGCGAGGATGGGTTGATTCTCTCGCTGGCACGGGCCGAGGAAGAGCACGATTGGACGGAAGCCGAGCGCCTACTGGAAAGCCAGGAGACGCTGGACGGCCAGGTGGCCGGCTACAACAAGGGCGGGCTGATCGTCAAGCTCGGCAACCTGCGCGGCTTCATCCCGGCCTCGCAGGTGAGCCTATCCCGCCGACGGCGGGCCGAGGGTGAAACGCCCGACAAGCGCTGGGGCAAGATGGTCGGTGAGCCGATCGTGGCCAAGGTGATCGAGGTCGATCGGCGGCGCAACCGGCTGATCCTCTCGGAGAGGGCAGCCGCGCGCGAGGCGCGCAAGGTGCTCAAGGAGCACCTGATCACCGAACTCAAGGCCGGCGAGATCCGCACCGGGCACGTCATCAGCCTGGCGGACTTTGGCGCCTTCGTCGACATCGGCGGGGCCGACGGGCTGGTGCACCTGTCGGAGATCTCCTGGCGGCGGATAAGCCACCCCAAGGACCTGCTCAAGGTCGGGCAGGAAGTCCAGGTGAAGGTGCTTGGGGTCGACCCGGAGCGCAAGCGCATCAGCCTGTCGATGCGCGAGCTCGAGCCCGATCCCTGGGAGACGATCGCCCAGCAGTTCAAGGAAGGACAGCTGGTCGAGGGCCAGATCACCAAGCTCACCAAGTTCGGCGCCTTCGCCAGCCTGAAGGGCATGGAAGCGTACGAGATCGAAGGCCTGATCCACATCTCGGAGCTCTCGGACCGCCGGGTCGAACACCCGCGCGAGGTTCTCGAGGAAGGCCAGACCGTCTCGCTGCGCGTGATCAAGCTGGACCAGCAGCGCCGCCGCATCGGCCTGAGCCTGAAGCGCGTCGACTCGGCCGAGTACGCCGAGACGGACTGGCAGACGGCAATGCGCGACCTGGGCGAGGAAGAAACCCATCCGGCCGTGGAGGCCGTGGAGGACTTCGACGCCGACCTGGAGGCGGAGAGCCCGCCTGAAGCCGAGGGCGAGAGCCCACCGGCGGCATGATCCGCCAGGGCCGGGCCCCACGATGCCCGGCCCTTTCTTTTTTCCAATACAACGCTAACGCGCGTAGGCCGCGGGCGGCAGGCGATGTTTGGTAGAATAGGACTGGTTCGGGGCGATTTGTGCGCCCGGATGGGAGGTACGTGACGTGGCCGATAAGATGGAGCGCTTCACGCAGCGCGCCCGGAGGGTATTGAGCCTGGCGCACGAAGATGCGGAGCGGATGCACCACAACTACATCGGCACCGAACACCTGCTGCTCGGCCTCATACGCGAGGAAGGCGGCGTGGCGGGACGCGTCCTGCGCGAACTGGGATTGGACACCGCCCGCGTCAAGGAGATGGTAGAGCGGTTAACCGGGATCGGCCGGCAGGCCGGGAGTCACGTGGAACTCTCGCCAGGAACCGAACAGGTCCTGCAGTACGCCATCGAGGAAGCCCGGCGCATGGGCCATCACTACATCGGCACCGAGCACCTGCTGCTCGGGCTGGTGCGTCAGGGCGAAGGTGTTGGGATCGAGGTCCTGCGTCGGCTGGGAATCTCCCCGGAGCAGGTGCGCCGGCAAACCCGCCGGGTGCTGCAGGAGAGCCCGGCCCAGCCCCCGCAGAAGGCGGCCCAGGCGGTGTCCGCCTCGCGGTCGAAAGACAAGGAAGCTAAGACGCCGTTGGTCGACCAGTTGGCAACCGATCTGACCGCCCTGGCCGAAGAGGGCAAGCTGGACCCGGTCGTCGGCCGGCAGATGGAGATCGAGCGGGTCATCCAGATCCTGGCCCGGCGGACGAAGAACAACCCGGCGCTGATCGGCGAGCCGGGCGTCGGTAAGACGGCCATCGTCGAGGGCCTGGCCCAGCGCATTGTCGCCGGAGAAACGCCGGAACCGCTGCTCGGCAAGCGTGTGCTGCAGCTGGACGTGGGGTCGCTGGTGGCCGGGACGATGTATCGCGGCCAGTTCGAGGAACGACTGAAGCGGGTTATCGATGAGCTCAAGTCGGCCCATGCCATCCTGTTCATCGACGAGGTGCACATGCTCGTCGGCGCCGGATCGGCGGGCTCATCGGTCGACGCGGCCAACATCCTTAAGCCGGCGCTGTCGCGCGGCGAACTGCAGGTGATCGGCGCCACCACCCTGGACGAATACCGCAAGCACATCGAGAGCGACGCCGCCCTTGAGCGGCGCTTCCAGCCGGTCATTGTGGAAGAACCTTCGGTCGAAGAGACGATCCAGATCCTGCACGGCATCCGCAAGCCGTACGAGGAGCACCACAAGCTGGTGATCACGGACGAGGCGCTTGAGGCGGCAGCGCTGCTTTCGTCGCGCTACGTCACCGAGCGCTTCCTGCCCGACAAGGCCATCGACCTGATCGATGAGACCTCGTCGCGGGTGCGCATGTATAAGAGCCCGGCGGCAAAGACGATGCGCCAGACGATGGACGATCTCAAGGCCACGCGCCAGGCGCATGCCCAGGCGGTCGAGGAAGCGCGCTTCGACGACGCCCAGGAGCTGATGACCCGCGAGACCGAGCTGGAGCAGAAGCTGACCCAGCTGCGTGCCGGCTGGGAGCGGAACGACAACAGCCCCCGGGTGACGGCGGAAGACATCGCCGAGGTGGTGTCGATGTGGACCGGCGTGCCGGTGACGCAGATCGCCCAGGAGGAATCTGTCCGCCTGCTGCTGATGGAGAAGGCGCTGCACGAGCGCATCATCGGCCAGGACGAGGCGATCGAGATGATCTCGAAGGCCGTGCGCCGCGCCCGGGCGGGCCTGAAGGATCCCAAGCGGCCGATCGGATCGTTCATCTTCCTGGGGCCGACAGGCGTTGGAAAGACGGAACTGACCAAGGCGCTGGCGGAATTCATCTTCGGGACCGAGGATGCGCTGCTTCAGATTGACATGTCTGAGTTCATGGAGCGGCATTCCGTCAGCCGGCTGGTGGGCGCGCCTCCAGGATACGTGGGCTACGAAGACGCCGGGCAGTTGACCGAGGCGCTCCGCCGCCGGCCGTACTCGATCGTGGTCTTTGACGAGGTCGAGAAGGCCCATCCGGAAGCCCACAACATGCTGCTGCAGATCATGGAGGAAGGGCACCTCTCGGATGCCCGCGGTCGGAAGGTCGACTTCCGTAATGCCATCATCGTGATGACCTCCAACGTCGGCGCCGAGTTGATCCGCAAGAGCACGCAGTTCGGGTTCGCCACCCCGCGGGACGAAGCCGCCGAGCAGCGCACGGCCTACGATGACATGCGCAAGACTCTCACCGAGGCGCTGCGCAAGATCTTCCGTCCGGAGTTCCTCAACCGGGTGGATGCCACTGTCGTCTTTCACGCGCTGACCAAGGAACAGATCGCCGAGATCGTCGATCTGGAGATGGCCAAGGTCGGGCTGCGGCTGCGGGACCATGCGATCGTCCTGCGGGCGTCGCCGTCGGCGCGCCAGCTGCTCGCCGATCTGGGGTACGACCCCGAGATGGGCGCCCGGCCGCTCAAGCGGGTGATCCAGAACAAAGTCGAGGACCGGCTGTCGGATGCGCTGCTCTCGGGCGAGTTCAAGGACGGTGAGCGTGTGCTGGTGGACGCCGTCGATGGCGAGATCGTTCTGCGGCCCGACGAAGGCGAGCCGGCGAATGAGGCACAGGCGGCACTGCCCGCCGGCGAAAGCTAGGCTAGGCGCTTCGAAGAACGTGCTTGTGGGGCGACCGAAAGGTCGCCCTTTGGCTTCACGGCCGCAACCGGGGGGCCTATAATGCCTTCCTCGGCGTCGGGGGAATATGCCATGTGCAGGTCCCGATGGCTTGTGTCCCTGGCAATGACGGTCGGTGCCGTGCTGCTGGCTGGTTGCGCCCGGACGCCGCCGGGTCCGGAGGCTCAAACCGCGGCAGCGGAGAAAAGTCTGAGGACATTCCTTGGTCTGCTGGCGGAGGCCAAGTACGACGAGGCCTCAGGTTTGTATGGCGGGCCCGTCGAAGTCATGCAGGTCTGGTTCCCGGATCAGGATCCGCAGGACGTCGCCGGCCTACTGAGCCGTGCATGCGACAGCCGGCTGCTGCAATGCCTGCCGGTTCGGTCTATCCAGCCGGCGAAGGCGGCAGTTTCTGGAGAGATCGCCTACGACGTCGAGTTCAACCTGCCGGATGGAACGCTGTTTGTGCGAGGTCCATGCTGCGGGGCCACGTCCACAGAGATGCCGTACGAATCGACCTTCACCTTCCGAGCTCGGCCCGAGGCCGATGGCGGTTTCGTTGTCCTGGACCTGCCGCCCTACGTCCCCTGAGCGCCGCCCGGGCAAGCCCGGCTGCTGACCAGCTGGAGCAGGCGAGGACGTTGACGGCCGGCAAGGCCGGAAGCGCCGCACCGGAGAGTCCGAAGAATGCCTTCACGCCCGCGTACCCAATACGTCTGCCAGCAGTGCGGCCGGACAGCCGCCCGAGAGCTGGGCCGCTGCCCGCAATGCGGCGCCTGGAACAGCATGGTCGGCGAAGCCGTAGCCCCGGCCAAGGCCCGGCGCGTGGCCGGAGCAGCGGCAGGAGCGCGCACGCCGCGCCGGCTGGCCGAGATCGAGGGTGATGCCGAAGCCCGCCTGGCGCTCCCGATCGAGGAGTTTTCGCGTGTGCTCGGAGGCGGCATCGTGCCCGCCTCGGTCGTCCTGGTCGGGGGCGAACCCGGGATCGGCAAATCCACCCTGCTGCTGCAGGTTGCCGTCCAGATGGCGCACCAGGGACCGGTGCTGTACGTCTCGGGGGAGGAATCTGAGCGCCAGATCAAAGCCAGAGCACAGCGGCTGTTCGGCAGTCAGGGGCTGCCCGGGGACTTGTTCCTGCTCAGCGAAACCGACATGGACGCGATCGTCCAGCATCTCGAGACGCTTCACCCGGTGCTGGCGGTGATCGACTCGATTCAGACCGTCTACCTGCCGGAGGTGGAGTCATCCGCCGGCTCGATCACGCAGGTGCGGGACTGCGCCGCACGGCTGCAGGCTGTCGCCAAAGCCGGAGGCTCTGCCATCTTCCTGGTCGGGCATGTGACCAAGGAAGGCGCCATTGCCGGGCCGCGCGTGCTGGAGCACATCGTGGACACTGTCCTGTATCTGGAGGGAGACCCGTTCCACGCCTACCGGCTCTTGCGTTCAGTGAAGAACCGCTTCGGAGCGACATCGGAGGTCGGCGTATTCGAGATGGGTGCGGGTGGGATGACCGAGGTGCTCAATCCATCGGAGGCTTTCCTCGCCGAGCGCGTGGTGAATGCGCCCGGTTCGGCGATTGCCGTCACCATGGAAGGCACACGCCCGCTGCTAGTCGAGATCCAGGGTCTGACCAGCCCGACGAGCTTCGGCCACCCTCGCCGGACGGGCAACGGTGTGGACCTCAACCGGCTGCTACTGACCATCGCCGTGCTGACCCGTCGAGTGGGACTCAAGCTGGCGGAGCAGGATGCGTTCGTGAACGTGGTCGGGGGGCTGCGCATCGAGGAGCCGGCCGCCGATCTGGCGATCGCCGCCGCCATCGCTTCTTCGTACTGGGACCGGCCGCTGCCTGCGGACACGGTGCTGATCGGTGAGGTTGGCCTCTCGGGCGAACTGCGGGCCGTTGGCCAGCTTCCGGCCCGGCTGCGGGAAGCCGCCCGGCTTGGATTCCGGCGCGCCATCCTGCCGAGCAGCACGCGTTTGGAGCGCGGCGGGGCGGAGGGATTGGCGGCTATCGAGGCGCGCAGTGTGCGCGAGGCGCTGAGCCTGGTCCTTCCCAGCGGACAATCCGCGGTCACCGAATGACCGTCGCCGCCCTTAGCGCGGGCCATCGCCTGAGGCCGTCGCGGACGACGCCCGATTCCATCCCTTGGCCAAACAGGATGATGGGCCTTCGAGTCCCCGCCTGGATTTAAGGAATCACGGGCGCGAACGGGGTCGCCGTCTCGGTGCCGTGTTCTATGCCAGATCTAGGCCGGCACCTTGGATCGAGCACGGATGTTGGACGACCGCAACGCACGTGTACCCAGGTCGCGTTGGGCGACGCCCGCGTGAGGTCGCGTTCGCCGTTAACAGATGGACGTCTTAAAACATCGGTAGTTTTTAGGTTGGCGGTGGTCAAACGTCTTGAAGCGCGTCGATGCCTGCGATAGAATGAATGCGTTGATCGATCGAAGGATGTGCGCGGGGCGCGCCTTGGTTGATCGACGTGGGTAGCCGTCTCCCCGACGGTGGTTCACCACATGACGATGGTACCAGCGGGTCCGAACCGGGGCGGGCGCGTTTCCGCTCAAGGGGAATCTGCGTCCCGGTTCCAGGGAGAAACGCATGAACGCGGAGCGACTGTGGCAGGCGGCCCTCGGGCAACTTCAGATGGAGATGCCTCGGGCGACGTTTGACACCTGGGTTCGCGACGCGGAACTCCTGGCCTACGAGGACGGCGCCTTCATCGTCGGCGTGCAGAATGCCTATGCTCGAGATTGGCTGGAAGACCGGATGCTCGCCACCATCAAGCGCGTCCTAACCGGTCTGGCAGGACGCACGGTCGAGGTGCGCTTTGTGGTCTGGCAGGGTGACCCGGCAGAGGAGGCGCCGCCGGCCGCGCTGACCGCCGCTCCGGTCGAGCGCGTGGTGGCTACCTCGGTCGTCCATCTCAACCCCCGATACACGTTCGAGGGTTTCGTCGTCGGCCCGAGCAATCGGCTGGCGCATGCCGCCACGCTGGCGGTGGCGGAGAACCCCGCCCGTGCCTACAACCCCTTGTTCTTGTACGGCGGCGTCGGCCTCGGGAAGACGCACCTGCTGCACGCCGTCGGGAATGTGACCGCCGCCCAGGGGCTCCAGGTCCTGTATGTCTCGTCGGAAGACTTCACCAACGACCTGATCAACGCCATCCGCACCCATACCACCGAGGTCTTCCGCGAGCGCTACCGGCGCATGGATGTCCTGCTGATCGATGACATCCAGTTCATTGCCGGCAAGGAGTCGACTCAGGAGGAGTTCTTCCACACCTTCAACGCGCTGCACGGGCAGGACAAGCAGTTGGTGATCTCCTCGGACCGTCCGCCGAAGGCGCTGGTCACGCTTGAGGAGCGCCTGCGCTCACGCTTCGAGTGGGGCCTGACGGCGGACATCCAACCCCCGGACCTGGAGACACGCCTGGCGATCCTGCGCTCGAAAGCCGAGCGGGCGGGCCGCAGCGTCGACTCTCAACACCTGGAGCTGATCGCCCGCCGGGTCCAGAGCAACATCCGCGAGCTGGAAGGCGCGCTGACGCGCGTCCTGGCCTACTCCGATCTTAGCAGCCAGCCGCTGTCGGCCGACCTGATCGAGATCGCATTGGCCGACTTGCTGCCCAGACCCGGTGCCCTGACCGCCGACCGGATCATCGCTGCCGTGGCTGAGCACTTCGGCTTGGACGAAGCGGCGTTGCTCGGCCGCAACCGGGCGCGTAACGTGGCGCTGCCGCGGCAGGTCGCCATGTACCTGATCCGTGAGGAAACCCGGGCGTCGCTTCCGAAGATTGGCGAGGTGCTGGGTGGACGAGATCACACCACGGTGATGTACGGGTGTGACAAGATCAACGGGCAGCTCGAGACCGACGATGGGCTGCGCCGACACGTGGCCGCCATCCGCGAGGCACTCTACAGTCGGGTCCGCCACCCGGCCTGACGCACAACTCAGCCGCCTACCATGCATGCGCTGCGCGCCGAGCGGCTCCCAGGGGGCCGCTCGGCGCGCGTGCAGGGGTCACGCGGTCTCGATCGACGAAGGCCCTGCGATGGTCCGTCGAGGCGCAAGCCGAAAGCCTTCCTGGTCGAAGCCGGGAGGGCGCCATCGGGCGTTGGCCGCCTGGGGAGGATCGCGCCGACGACGGTCACAGCAGTGTGACCGGGTCGACGTCGATGGCCCAGCCCTGCGGCAACTCCGTTGGGATCAGCGGTCGTGGATCGGCAGCGCGCAGGACAAGCTGCCAGCGGAAATCGCCGCGCATCTGCTCAAAGAAACACGGTGCCGGCCCGATCAGGTCGGAAAGGTCCCCGTGATCCGCGAGCGCCCGGCGGACGAGACGCCCGAGGCGTTCCGCCTCGCGCTCGGCGCGCCCGGCGTCCGGGTGTCGGTAGACCAGGCGGGTGAGGCGATGGAAGGGCGGGTAGCCAAGCTGGCGGCGCTGCTCAAGCTCCTGGCGGTAGAACGCCTCGTAGTCATGCCGGGAGGCGGCGAGGATGGCAGGGTGATCCGGGTGGTAGGTCTGCAGGATCACCCGCCCCCCGAGCAGACCCCGGCCGGCGCGTCCGGCTACCTGGGTCAGCACCTGGAAGGTTCGCTCCGCGGCACGGAAATCGGGCAGATGGATGCCGGTGTCGGCCGACACCACCCCCACCAACGTCACCAGGGGCAGGTCGAGCCCCTTGGCGATCATCTGGGTGCCGATGAGCACGTCGGCGCGATGGGCGGCGAAGTGGGCCAGCAGGACCTCGTGGGCGCCGCGCGCCCGTGTGGCATCGTAGTCCCAGCGCAGCGCCCGGGCGGAAGGGAATCGGGAGGCTAGCTCCTCCTGGACGCGTTGCGTACCGGCGCCGAAATACCGCACCCGGCGGCCGCCACACTCCGGGCACGCGGCTGGCGCTTTGCGCCGGTAGCCGCAGCGATGACAGACGAGGGCCTCCTGCCCCGGATGGTGGGTGAGTGGGATGGCACAGCGCGGGCAGCGTGCCACCCAGCCGCAGTCCCGGCAGAAGACGAACGTCGCTTCGCCGCGCCGGTTGAGAAACAGAATCGCCTGTTCCCGTGCGTCGAGCGTTTCCTGCAGTGCCTGGAGCAGGGGCCGGCTGAAAAGCGACGCGTTGCCCGCCTTGAGTTCCTGGCGCATGTCGACGATGCGGACCGGCGGAAGATCGGCCGCCTCGGCCTCGCTCTCCAGCGAGCGGTAGTGGGACGGCACACCCAGGCGCTGGGACTGCTGCCGTAATCGGCGCCGGTGGCCGAGGATGCGCTGGGGCAACCGCACGCGAACGATCTTCCCGCGCTCGGCCTGGTGGAAGGTTTCAAGGTCCGGCGTGGCGCTGCCCAGAATGCAGACAGCCTTGAGGCGGCGCGCGTAGGCGATGGCCACCGCCCGCGCATGGTAGCGCGGCTCCTGGCTTTGTTCCTTATAGGACTCGTCGTGCTCCTCGTCGAGAACGATCAGCCCAAGGTTGGGCAGCGGGACGAACAGGGCGCTGCGCGGCCCGATGATGATGGGGAGCTGTCCGGCGCGACAGCGCCGCCAGGTGTCATAACGCTCACCCTCCGTTAGGCGCGAGTGGAGCAGACCGACCTGGCCCGGGAATCGCGCGGCGACGCGGGCGACGGTGAGAGGTGTGAGGGCGATCTCCGGAACAAGGACGATCGCCGTCTTTCCCAGACGCAGAGCCTGCTCCACGGCGCGCAGGTAGATCTCGGTCTTGCCGGAGCCCGTAACGCCGTGAAGCAGAAAGGGGCGGGGGGCTTCGGCGGCCGTGTCGAAGGCCGGGAGGATCTGCTCCCAAGCCGCGGCCTGGTCGGCCGTGAGCTCAGGGGGCTCGGCGGGGACGAAGTCCGTGTCCGCCAGGGGATCGCGCCACACCTCGGTCTCACCCAGGCTAACGAGATCGTGCTCCTCCAGGAAGCGAAGGTCGGCGGCGGTGGCGCGCGTTTCGGCATACACCCAGTCGGCCTTCAGGGTGCCCGGTTCTCGGGCGAGCAGTTCGAGCACTGCCCGGCGGCGGCTGTCAGCTTCCGATGAGCGGCCAAGACGTTCCGCGGCGGCCTGAGGAGCAGCAGCCAGCGTAACCGTCCGGATGCGCCGCGGCCGGACCGTCGGCGCGTTGAGGACCGATTGATGCTGCACGGCGCCGCGACGCACAAGGGTTTCGATGGCGCCGCGCCAGTTCTGCCGGGGCAAGTGGTGGGCCAGTTGCCGCCCGCGCAGCGGCCCGCGCGCCGAGAGCAGGTCGAAGACCCGTTTCTCGGCCGGCGTCTTCGGCGCGATGGAGGAATTGGTGAGCGTGTAGCGCTGATCCGCCTGTTGGGCGAGGCCGGGAGGCAGCATCAGCGTCAGGCAATCGATCAGGGGCGCCAGCGTCTGTTCTGCCATCCACGCAGCCAGATCGAGCTGCTCTGGCCGGAGGACGGGCTCGGTGTCGACCAGGCTCTCGACCGGGCGGGTCTCGGGGACCTCCGGTTCCGCCACCGACCGGGTGACTACGCCGTGCACGCGGCGCGGTCCAAAGGGAACAATCACCAGATGTCCGGGGCCCACACGTCCTTCAAGCTCCGCCGGCACGTGGTAGTGAAACGCCCCACGCACGGGCGGGAGGTTGATGACAACCTCGACGAACGCGCTCATGGGGCGGGGTGGTCCCCAGGCGGCGGAGCGGCATCGATCGGGCGCAGCGACAGGCGGGCGATGCGCAGCCCGTCCATTGACTCAACTCTCAGACGCACGGTCCCGGTCGAAACACTGTCGCCGACGCGCGCCATCCGTCCCAGGCGGCCCAGGATGTAGCCGGCGATCGTGTCGTAATGTGGGTCGGCGAGCGTCAGTTGAAAGCGCTCGTTGACCTCCTCCATCGGGGTGAGGCCGTCGATCAGCACCGAGCCGTCCTGGAGCGGCTGGATCTCGCCTTCGGGGTCGAACGGATCACGCACCTCGCCGACGATCTCTTCCAGGAGGTCCTCGAGCGTGACCAGCCCGGCCGTGCCCCCGTACTCATCCAGCACAATCGCCAGGTGCTGGCGCCGAGCGCGGAAGCGGCGGAGCAGATCGCTGATGCGCACGGTGTCCGGGACGAACAACGTCTCGCGCATCAGGTCGCGGGCCGTCTGGCTGGATGGACGGGACCGGCGGGATGCCGATAGCACATCCTGCAAGTGGACGACGCCGATAACGTGGTCGAGGCTGCCCTCGTACACCGGAAGCTTGCTCACCGGTCGGCCGGCGATGGCGTCGAGGATATCTTCCGGGGTGGCTTCGGCAGGCACGGCGACGACCTCGGTGCGCGGCAGCATCACCTGGCGCACAAGCGTGTCTCCGAAGTCGAGAACGGCGTGGACCATTTCCTCCTCGTCATCCTGAACGACGCCGCTGTCGGCGCTGGCCGAGACGAGCATCTTCAATTCCTCGACCGAGTGAGCCAGTTCCTTCTCGGAGGCAGTGCGCACACCCAGTGCGCGGGCGGCCGCCTGCCCGGCGGCGTTGAGCAGCCAGGTGAGGGGACGCAGCACGGAGGCGGCGGTCAGGATGGGGCGGGCGACCAGGCGGGCCGTTCGTTCGGGATCGTGCAGCGCCATCGCCTTCGGGGTGAGCTCGCCCAGGACCACCAGCAGGAACGTGGTCAGCGCGAAGGCCAGCGCAGCGGCGGCGCCGTAGGCGACCCCGGTCTGCCAGCGCGCCGGCAGGAGAAGGAGCAGGGGCTCGAACAACCGGGCAACGACCGGCTCGGCGAGCCAGCCCAGCGCCAGCCCGGCCATGGTAATGCCAAGCTGCGTGGTGGCGATGAACCGCCCGGTATCCTGCAGCGCCCGTTGAATCCAACGTGCAGGCCGGTCGCCGCGCGCGACCATCTCTTCGACGCGGGTGCGGCGGATGCGCACGATAGCAAACTCGGCCGCCACAAAGAAGCCGTTGAGCAGGATGAGCGCCAGCACGGCGAGCAGGCCGAGAGCGTCTCTCACGAGATCAGCGGGCATCGCGCCTGGCAGGGGTGAGAAGCCCGCGGGAAAAGGTGCGGGTTGACTCAGGCATTTTGCACCCGCACGGCGGCGGCGGCGCCGTAGCCGACCACGGAACTGGTGTCACCGGTTACGTCGCCGGAGTTGGCATACCCGAGGAGGTGGACGCGCGAAGCACCGAGATCCTGCGCCGCCCACAACACGGCGGCGATCGCCGCCCGGCCGCAGGCGAAGCCCTTGCCCTGCTCTTCGGCCTCGATCACACCGCGGGCGTCGAAGGCCTCCAGGCGGGAGAGGAGGAAGGCGTCGAGCTGCCGGGCGACGGCATCCGGGTAGAAATGGGACAGGTCGGAACTGGCTACCAGCAGGCTCGATCGGCCGCGCAGGGCGTGGGCCAGGGCACGCCCAAGCGCCTCGGCGGTTCCCGGGGACTGGTCGCGCAGCATCAGGGGTACGAGCCGGAACGGCGCTGCCAGGACGCGCTGCAGGAAGGGAAGCTCGATCTCGAGCGAATGCTCGGCGTCGTTGGCGACGCGCTCGATCCGGAGGCCTCCAGGAAGGTTGGCCTCGACCGCCGAGAGCAGCTCGATGTCGACCTCCACGCGTCCAAGCGGGGTCTCGTATGCCGGGTGGGCGGTGGTCAGGATGCGGCCCGGGTAAGGCTGGTGCATCGGCGAGACGATCGCCACGGTGTCCACAGCCGCGCCCTGCAGCAGATGGAAGGCCCGCGCCGCCACGTCGCCGGAATAGCGGTGGCCAGCGTGGGGCACGACCAGCGCCACCACCTCGCCAGGCGGACGGTCGGCGGTGGCCCGCGACAGATGGGCATCGACCGAGCGGGCCAGGGCCTCGGGGGACGCGGGATACCACGTGCCGGCAATAGGGGAGGGTCGAGGGTGGATCATGCCGGGGTCAGGCATCGGCAGATTCATTGTAGCACAGCGGCCCGGACCAGCCCCCGGGGCCCAACCCGCCACGGTCACCAGGCCGGAGACACGCGATCCCACCGCGATCGGGCTGGTTGCAAGGGGCCCTGAATCGGCGAGTGGCAAGGCTTGACGAGTGGACAAGCGTCGCCTATACTATTAGAACAAACGTTCTAACGACGCTGGGGCTTGGAGCAGGTGAGATGCAAGGTCAATCGTGCTGCACATCCGTCGTCTCGCTGCCGAAGTGCGCCTGCGCAGTCGAACGCGCGGGTTGAACGCGAGGGCGCGCGTGGCGGCGGGCAGTCAGGCGTGAAGCCCTCCATGGGCACGGGTCCCCCACCGATGGATGCGAAGGAAGGTAAGAAATGGACATCGGCATGCTGTGGTTCGATGGAGAGGGTGCGAAGGACGTAGCCCCGCGCGTACAGGCGGCGGCCCGCTACTACCGCGACAAGTACGGCCGGATGCCGAACGTGTGCTTCGTCCACCCTTCGATGATGAGCGATCCGAAGACGACACGCGTGGACGGCGTGGACCTCCGCCTGAGCAGCTCGATCCTGCGCGGGCACTTGTGGCTTGGAGTGGACGAGGGAAGCAGTTGACGGCTGTCAGCCGGCGACTGCCGCGATCAGCCCGACGAGTGCGGCGTCGAGCTGTATTTGACTGGTCTTGTCGGCCAGATCGATCTCCATCAACCGATGGTAGATGCGCTCCAGGTCGCTCAGGCTGAAGTTGCGCGCCTGCTCGGTGACCTTGCCGGCGACAAAGGGGTGCACGCCCAGAGTCTGCTGCGGGTTGAGGCCCATATCGATCGCCTCGCGCGCGCGCAGCAACAGCCGGAACTGGCGGGTCATCATGCTGAAGGCGTAGTGAGGGTCCTCGTCCTCGAGGAGGCGCTGCAGACGGGTGAGGGCCA
>Ga0315293_10001693_pt1 | contig 21365 bp, 17 predicted proteins | sample YL17G13_20_MG_FD_203071 | JGI IMG/M metagenome (GOLD analysis project Ga0315293, IMG submission 203071) | Sediment microbial communities from Yellowstone Lake, YNP, Wyoming, USA - YL17G13_20 | ecosystem: Environmental > Aquatic > Freshwater > Lake > Sediment | place: USA: Wyoming | collected... | reverse complement strand
ATTCCGCGGATGTTTTCATGGAGTATCGCAAACTGATCAGCACTTACGATGATGTCGTTAAGACCGGAGTTCGCTGGAAGAACCGGCGTTCGGCAATCCTCCGCGCTCAGGGAAAGGGCAAGCAGACGCATATGCTCGATTCGGAGATTGATCGTTTCAACCTCGCTACGGCTGACAGTTACATAGCGCAATACGAGGACGCCAAAAAGGTCTACCACGAGCGGTTCAAGCAGTTAATCAGCGGTTCGAAAACCCTTCGCGCGCTCCACAGCATCCCCGGAATCGGGCCGATCGGCGCGGTCAGGATCGCCGCGGTTATTGTTGATCCGGAAAGGTTTCAGGACAAGGGGCGCTTCTGGAGTTACTGCGGGCTGGTGAAGCATCACAAAATGAGCGGAGGACGGAGTTACGGCAGCCGCTCTCCGTGATAATCGTCGCTGCTGGCAGCAGCTCCTACCGTCTATTGCATAGTAGGAGCGGCAGCCTTGCCGCGATGCAAAAGGACACTTAAAACTGTTTTCAAGACGGCTACCCTTGCCGTCATCGAGAGCGGAAGCCGGAACTCGTTGAGGGATTATTACGATTCGCTTGTTTCGAAAGGGATGGCTCCGTGGGATGCCCGTAATAAGGTCGCGAGGAAGATCGCCGGGTTGGCGCTCTCAATCATGGCCAGCGGGAAACTTTATCAAGCAGGGAGGTTTGAAAAATGTAAAGCGGTTTCAGGGAATTGAAGCCGCCGGGTCCGCTTTGCTATGCATCGGGAAGGCCGGCGGATTGCCTGATAGAGATCAACGAGCATGATTACCTCGGCATCCTCAAGATGCTGGAGAGCACAATTCGTCGAATATCCCCAGGCCAATTCCCTGGATTTATAATAGCTGTGACAAACGTTCTTTAAAACCACAGAGGCTCTGATAGACGCGTAAGGGATTTTAAATCCCTGTGATCGAAGTAAAAAAATAAAGAAAGACCGATAAAGCAGGAAAAGAAAAAGGCAACTTGGCTTCGATGATGGTCGCGGGTGAGAACACGAGAGGAGGACATAAGCCAATGGAACAAAATATTGGCAAAGGAGAATTACATCCCTTGACTTACTTTAACATAGACATTCTGACGCATGCTTCGAAGGGATACAGACGAAGAATCTATTGGAGCTTCGGGGGCTTTCTTCCAAATGACAACAAATCATGGTTTTTCAAAGGTTTTGAAATTAATATCTGCGGCTTGAGTGAGGTTTATAGATATCATCGGATATGCCATACTATGCACCCCATTCATAAGTTATGATTTTTAAAGGGAAATATTTAACTTAATAACATTTTTATAGTGAGAATTATAGCATGGGAAACTATCGTAGCAAAGAATCATATATCAGCAAGGACCCGGAAAAACGAGCGAGGTCGCCTGGCCCCTGGTGATCTGCGGAGGCGAACTGGGGGCGAAGGCCGCGGACGGACCCACCGCGTGCATCATCCCGCCCAGACCATCGAGGGCGGACAGATCGCCGACCTGAACACCTTGAGCGTGAAGCAACTCCAGACCCTGGCCCAGCAGAACGGCGTGTCCATCGCCCGTACCAAAGCCGACTTTATCCATCTGCTCGACGCTGCCGAGCCTGGCGTGGACCATTCCACACTCGCCGGAGCCGCGCCATTTACGGTGTCGGCTGCATGGCGATGTTAGCCCGCTCTCCGTGATAAGTCAAAATGGCTACGATATATTCAACTCCAATATACTTAAGATTCCTGCATCAACGGTTTCGTCGAATTTGCGGGCAAACAAGCCTTGACTTGCTAGCAAGAATTCGGCGTCTTTGAATATGAAGTCTTTCGGACGTAGCTTTATTGTTCCTAGCGGCACCCACATAATTGTCCTTTTATCGTCGTTCACGATAGTTCCCTTGTAGCCAGTATTCATTATTACCGTCTGAAAGAATCCTTCATCAGGTATGAAGGTGTGCCGATAGAATCTCTTGAACCTTTTGGCCTCAGGGCTGTAGCATACAAATTCACAGAACTTCCTGCTGGAGATCATCCACTGATTTCCGATCTGAGGAGTCACACCTCGAAGATACGGTCGCTTGATTGGAATGCGCAGTATCCTGTTGCCAAACTCGATATGGTAGTTCTGCAATCGAGATATTGTATCAGGGCGGAACTTGCTCTGGTCGGCCACTCTGATGAAATCCTTTCCTGCGTTGCAGTCAAGAAAGTCTTGGATGTGTGTCTGTGACTTTAGGGGGAAATCTTGTCCGCTAAGGTTTATGAAGAATTCCCATTTCGAGCTGATCCTCAATAACTCCTCGATGCCTCGCAATTCAGCATCTACGATGCTGTATCCCCCCCAAAGAATGCTTTGGCTTTTCAGCAAGGATGCGTTGGTAAAGCTTGACAAGAAATCTTGTATCTCCATCTGTAATACAACGCCTGATCTCCTATCCACATGTACCAAGTAGTAGTTGGCGGGATGGTAAATTGCCATAAAGAGTCTTTTGAACTGGCCGGGATACCGATGCACCAAGATGAGGTATGCGATCATGTCCTTAACAATCTCCTAATACGACGGCTTGGCCGAAAAATGGGCGACACCTTTGCATATAACAAGCGGGCTAACATTCGGCTTCAGCGGCGGGCTGGCTCAACCCAGTCGCCGAGATTATTGTATCCATCATCCTGCCCGCCGTTTTCGCCTTGATTTCTTTGGTTTCCAGTTCTTCGGCGTTCATTTCCCGGCATAATTCCACAACCTCGGAAATTGTATGATCCACTGGATATGAAGTCGGGTACGGATCGAACCCCAATTCCTCGATTTTTTTTATCTTTTCTTTTCTGATCCTGATCAGTTCGTTCTCGTCAAGTTCCATCATCTGCGGCTGGTCCGCCGTCTGTTTCTTTTTTTTCTTTTCGCCTTCCATTTTTAGTTTCAAGCCTCTCGTTCGTATTTAGTCATCGAATCTCATTATATATTGCTGAACCGCAAATTAGAAATTATAATCTGCGGCATTACAAGGACTTATTAATATTATCTGATTTTCTGGAACAGCTGACGCTTTCCGGAGCTGGAATTTTATATCACGGACGTCGGTGCGATATCAGGGTTCCGCTTTTGCGCCTTGAAATGTATTTCTTTTTCCCATTTCGTCATCCAGGGCTTTCAACAGTCCCGATTTATCCTTAATCCATTCCGGAGCGGCGAGCATATCGCCCAGCACATCCGCAGTCGCGCGGACGATCACGATATCCTTGCGTAAATGTTCAAGGAATTTTATCAGCAGATCAATGTAATCCGTTCTGGTCATCGGGGAATACTCATTGATGTTATACATTTCCTCCAGCCTCGTCCCCTTAACGATATGCATCGGATGAATCTTTACGCCGGTAACCGGCAGAGCGGACAAAGCCTTCGCGGTATCTATGATCTCCTGTTCGCCTTCGCCCGGCAGGCCGATTATTACATGAGCGAAGACTTCGATTTTTCTAGCTGCCAGTAGCTTCGCTGAACGGACAAACGCGGCGAAGTTATGCCCGCGGTTGATGACTTCGAGGGTTTTATCGTTTGCGCTCTGAAGGCCAAGTTCCACCCAGACGTCCAATTTTTCCTGATATGAACTTAAAAGAGAAATGCGCTCTTCATCAATACAATCGGGCCTGGTTCCGACGCACAGGCAGACAAATTCGGGATAATCCAGCGCCAGGTCATATTTCTCCTTCAATCGAGCCGGAGTTCCGTATGTATTGGAGAAGCTTTGGAAATATAAAATGAATTTTTCCGCGCCGTATTTTTTTCGGGCGGAAGCGATGCCCGCTTGAATTTGTTCATCGATCGGGATGGAGGAATCGTTTTTGCCGAAAGCCCTGTTGCTGCAAAAGATACACCCCTTCGTCGAAATCGTTCCGTCCAGGTTGGGGCAGGAGAACCCGGCGTTGACGCTGACCCTGTGAACCCGCGCCCCATAGCGCGATCTCAAAAAATCTGAGAACCTGTTATACCTTGAAATGATAGCAGGCATATTTTTTACTTATTTTCTTTTTTTCTAAAACAGATTATTTTTGACTACTATGTCTTAATTATAAATTGCATATCCACCGCGAAATGGATGCAACCTGATCTTCATTATTTAAATTTGCAGCATTAGCAAGTGAACCGTTTTCTAATTGTTTCCATATTTCAAAAGTCATTTTTTTCTCAATTGCTGCACCGATATAAAATGTATAAGGGGAAACATTATTCCTGGAGAATGAATCGCGGATCCGATCTAAGGCGGTTTGCGCGGTTTTCCAATGTTCATCTGCGCCTGCAGGATCAATACCACCTTTGAGCTCGTCAATAGCGACATAGGAGTCTGCAATACTATTTCCTCTGGTTTCTAATTCACTGGGTGGAAGATTAAATAAACAGAAATCCACATTGTTTTTTAAAAAAGGAATAATCAGATTGAATAGAAGAGTTCGCTTTCTTTTTTTTTCATTCCAGCTCAAACCGCCCAATGATAACTCGATATCAGAGTCATCATCTGCCATTTCAATCCATTTTTTAGTTTGAGCATGAAACCATTCATATTTAAGCCCAGCAATTAACAATGTAGAAATGATTGAGCGGGTTAATTTTCGCTGAGCTAAAACTCCGCCGATATTTCTCATTGAACCCCCAAGGGCATCACCTCGGATTAGTAGAAATCTATAAACAAGTTCTTTGATGAATTTTATTCCTGCCGGTTCGAGGAAGTTTTTTATCAATCCATTGATGGCTTCTTCTTTATCCTGTGGTAATAAATTGCCAAGAGCTTTATCTGACAAACCTGCCGCAGTAAGCAAACCTTTTTCAATCCCTTTTATTTTTTTTAAGTCGGCAGCTTTTTTAGCTGATGAGGCGGCCTTTTGAAGCGCTTGCGCTTCCGCAATATAAGGAGTCGCCCTTCTGTTTTTCTCGAGAGCCAAAGACACAAAACCGGCTCTTGTTGCCTCATAAGAAGTAATGAGATCATTGAAGGATTGCAGGTGATTTCTATAGGGATATTTTCCTCCGCGGTTCATTTTTTTCTCCAAATATAGACGCATTTGCGAAGAGCTTCTTTTCCGTGCAGACCCATCTGCTGGCTGCTGTTGCCTTTAGTGCCAGGCAGCACAAGTATGTTTTCGATCTTGAAGCCGAGGTTTTCCGCTAATTCAGACAATATCATATCTACCGAGATACCGACTCCCGCATAACGAACATTATCATTAACCATAATTAGAGGAGCGCCGGGTTTTAAAATCCGTGAACATTCATAAATTATACAAGCCATTTCATAAAAATAGCCTTTTACCATTCGTGGAATGCCATTGTTATTCAATGCGCCTTCAGTTTTTTGGTCCTCTAAATATTTCAAGATGGCCTGCAGAAGCCTTTGTTGTTCGGCTGCCTCTATTGCTTTTTCCCAATTTGAATGGATTTGTAATAATTCTTTTGATCGGTTCTCCACAGTGCAACTAATCATTGTTTGGCGAAGACTCGATAATTCTTGCTCTGTAATTCCCAATAGAGCTAATTCCAATGCATAAGTCCTAGTATAGTCATAGCGATTGCAGTAAGGAGGCGAGGTTATTATCGCATCATAGTGGTTATTGCTGAGTCGGGGCAAGAGATTAAGGCATGAATCAGAAAATAAGTTAATGGTTCCCTGAATGTTTGTGACAGGGAATAATTCAGTCTGTCCTTCCGAAGAAAAGTCTTCAACGATTTCGTTGATTTTGTCACTGATAGCTAGATCAAAGCTTGATATTTCTCCTTTATTAAAAACTGTTTTACCTTGTTTTCGACCTGACCGATAATCCCATCGAAGAAATTGTCCATCCTTCCGCGTAAAACTTATTGATTCTAAAATACATAATAGAGCAAACTGCAAGACAGTTTTGACACGTATATTTTCATTCCGACAAGCAGAAAGATATTTTCCAATAGACTCTTTTGTTTTCTCTGGATAAGCTCCCTTGGTTATTCTCAGCTCATGCACGTCATCAATTTCTTTTGATTGTTTCCATATATGCAATACTGACCAACTCTTCAATCTCTCTAAATCTTCTTTAGTGAACTCGGAATCCAAAATTTTTTTAGTAAGGATGATTTCTTGTCCTATAGGAAGCAATTCTATTCCGTCGGCATTTATCCCCATCCCGCTTCCCGCGAAGGGGTCTAAAATTACACCTTTCGTTATTCCGCACTTTTGAAGGAAGTTTTCGACCAAAGCAGCAGAAAAAGCTTCCTTATATTTGTACCATCGATAAACCGGACGGCTTTTATTTGCTTGAAAACTAACCAGAAGGTGAGTCAGAGAAGCTTGAACGGAAAAAATATTTTCGAAATGTTGAAATAATAGATTGTCATAGCGTTCAATTTCTATGAAAGGATAACTCTTTGTTTTAACTGATGTGCTTATGATGTTGTTTACATTCAACAATTTTTCCAATCTCCGGCAAGGAATGCTATGCAGCAATTATACTACAGTTCTATCGAAAAGTTGCCCAATAATTATCCTTACAATTAATTACTTCAGGAGAAAATGTCCGCCTTATAATTGAAACAAATAGGAGTTACTTTAAGGCCGCGAAGGTTTTCTCTCAACAATATCTCACTATCAGCATGCGTCAACGGCAGATGCAAACATTCGTAAAGAAGTTATATATAGTCACAATATTTGGAACTTTTTCATCCGCAGAAACATGCACGTGCTGCCGGTCTGATATCTTCCAGCTCGAGTCTGTGATTGGGTGCTATATCAGTAGTCTATTTCCTCCGTTTGTTTCAACAGGGAACGAATGATATCTGCGCGCTCCGCATTGCCTCTTCTGATCTTGTGATGCCAGTTCACGGCATAACGCTCCAACATCCCGCAGTTTAAAACCATTCTGCACGCTTCCTGAATAAATGATAGATTATCAGTGTATTTTTCTTCCAAGATTGTATATGGATTATCAAGGCTATAAATTTTAACTTCTGCCGAGGCAAGAAAATTGTAATAGACGCTGTCTTTATGAAAGATAAAGACTTTTTGCGGGTTCTGATGCTGGATTTTTAGTATCTTCCGGGGGAGAGTGAAGCCGCAAAAATAAAAACCTTTTATGAATTCAGGTTTTGTGCTAACAGAGTTTATATAGTGTATAGCTGTCTTGCGAGTTGTGACAAGAAGTGTTTCCTTTCTCATCTTTTTAAGCATTAATTCCATGCCAGTGTTGATATTTCTCTTCTTAATCCATCTCCAGTCTTTGAGAACTTCTTTCAGCTAATAATTTTCGAAATAGTTGAAATTCCTTCTTTCAATTCCATACAATATAGCGTTCGACAACATCTTTTGATTGTTTAACAAGACATAAGGATGATTCTTTATATAACTATCGGTGGAAGCGAGTTTTCGCAAGATTTTATAATCTATCGAAAAGATTGTGCACTCTTGAGAATTATAAACATCTTTCAAGAAGACCGGGTCGTCCCAGTAATTTGTATAAGTGCTAAGTGAAGATATGACGTACCCGGCATTATACAGATCGAATAATGGTAATAGGACATCATACCTTCTCTCTTCAAGCGCCAGCAGCATCAAGTCCCTGTCCTTCAGTCTTTTTTGGTAATCGACAAATGGATTCGAAAGCTCCGGCGTAACCGGATGCACGACGAATTTACGCGCGGTCATCAGCATTTCCTGAGGAGTATTTTCATCGTTAACAAATACTGTATCAGGCGGAAGGGTAGTCAGTACCCAGTCATGAAGCTCCTTATACCATTTCAAATGCCTTTTCGCGCAGGATGGGTGGCGCAAGGCGGTGAAATCCTGCCGGGAGAGAAAATCAGACCTGACGCTGAAGAAGAAAACTCCAAGCAATAAATTAAAAAGTATAAAAGCGACGCCATTCTCGACGAGTGGTTTGGTCTTTTCTTTAATATCCGATTTCTTTTTTATGATAACTCTCATTGCTTTTATGACGATTAAAATAAATTCATAAATTCCGAGACCAAAGAGAATCGCCTCAAAAAAGCCGATGTACACGAGATAATGAAAGTTCGGCAGCAGCTGAGGAAGATAAAACAGATTGCCGATCAACTGCGGCAGGTAACTATAAGCGAACAACAGAATGACAATTACGAATGAAAGCAATATTAACTGGGACTCCTTGTTTTTTTTCGCTCTCTTAAAGAGACTTATCCCTCCCAGTACCACAAAGAAAAGAACCGTTAACCCGGGAGTAAAAAGTTTGAGGAATTCCGAGATATTATCGAGCCGTAGAAATTGAAGCGTATAGAGTGTTCCACGTTCATTGAGTACATTCATCTTGTAATGTATCAACATCGGATACAACAGCGGCAATGCCGCGACTGCGGCAAACAATGTTACCAAAAGGAAATTGATAAAATGTTTCAACTTCATTTTCCGGCTTTCTGTGCTACGCGCGTCGATGATTTTTTTTACGGTGGTCGTAAATATGACACAGCCGATAATCAACGCCGGCGCATTGTGGGCAAGAAAAGTCAGCCCCAGGAAAACACCAGTTAAAAGATACATGCGGGATTTACCTGTTTTCAGGGCTTTGAAATACAATAATAAAGTGACGAAAAACAACCACGGCGCGAAATGGGATGAATAGAGTATCGGAGTATAAGTGCCGGAAGAACATGTCGGAAGGTGATTATTAAAAACGAACAGCATTCCCAAAAGAGATGCTAATGCGATTGCAGGTTCCATTAGGATAGCTATAAAGATATAGAAACTTAAAGGCACCAGTATATTTAGAAAAGCGCCACCCCTTTGAAATATTATATGCGGCGGAATTTTGGAAACAGATGAGATTAATGCAACGATCCAATGGGCCAAAGGAGAATACCAGGTTTTTTCACCAAGATAAGTCGGGTCATCAAGCAAAGAGCTGTCTAGCGCAGATTGGGCTTGAGCTGTATTACGAATCAAATCGATTTCACAGGGCCAGCTTAAATTACGAGTAACGGAGAAACCCTGATAAAAGGCATAACCTATAAGAATAGCAGCATGGATATGATGAATCACAGAAAGTCTTAACGGTTTTATTATTGATTGTGAATTCACAATAGCACGCGTTACATTTTTAATGATAAATAGTATTTAATTTCCTTAATCGCACCAGGAAGTATATCAAAAAAAAGCAAATTGGAAATCCGGAATTTGTCCATAGGTCAACCCGTATATGGCTGGAATTTATATGAATTTCTTTCGTCATCATCTGAATCTATCTATTAATTATGGATAAGGTATTTTTAGCACAATCAGATTGGAGGGCGGTTTCCATTTGTCAAGTCGTTTGTATCCTCTCACTCTCCTGAATTTGCGCCCGGCGCCCTGAAACCCTGCCGTACGCCAATAAAATGATAGGTTCTTCTTCTGCCGTATTTATACGGATCCGGTTCTTGATTTCGTGAGGCTCGGCGCGGATTCGATCAAGTTGATCTTGGAAAATTAATAATACCAAGAGTAATTATTTTTATAAATAATATACATGTAATTTTGAATTATCCTGTTTAAAATCTATAACATACAACATTTTGTGGCTGTCTTGAAAAAATGCAATATATATTGTATTTTTCCTTGACAAAGGGTCTGCGTGGCACTATATATATTACTGGAGAAGGCTACCCCACATTACAATAGAGTTAATGGCGGGAGTTTTTGTCTTTTCGCGAAAGCGAAGCAATTCGGAGGTTAAGACGGGAAATGGGAGCAATATCTGATAAATCGGCGGATCTTTTGGACTTTCATTCGGACTCGATGCAGTCAGCCGCCTCTATTACAGTGTCCGAAAAGGAAAATGAATTGAGTTTGGCAAAGAATAATCCGATACCAATCCGCAGGTTCTTCACGGCCGGGGGCGTTTCCCCTTACGATGAAATAAAATGGGAAAAGCGCAGTGCGGTTATAACGAATGACAAGGGCGAAATAATCTTCAAGCAGGAAGGTGTCAAGTTTCCTGATTTCTGGTCGCAGACTGCGATAAATATAGTCGCTTCCAAGTATTTCTGGGGCGCCCTGGGCAGCAAGGAACGTGAGAATTCCGCGCGTCAACTCATCGGCAGGGTGGTGGATACTTTTGTCGAATGGGGTCTGAAAGACGGCTATTTCAACGCGGAAACCGCCGAAATCTTCGGAGATGAACTTGCCCATATCCTCCTTAACCAAAAGGCATCCTTCAATTCTCCTGTCTGGTTTAATATGGGGATAGAAAAAAAGCCGCAATGCTCCGCCTGTTTTATAAATTCCGTAGAAGACACGTTGGAATCGATAATGGACCTTGCGAAGATCGAAGGGATGCTGTTCAAGTACGGAAGCGGCACCGGAACAAATCTTTCTATTCTCCGCAGCAGCCGGGAGAGGCTGAGCGGGGGCGGCACTGCGTCTGGTCCGGTATCTTTCATGCGTGGGTACGACGCATTCGCCGGCGTAATAAAATCCGGCGGAAAGACGAGGCGCGCGGCCAAGATGGTTATTTTGAACATAGATCACCCGGACATCGTCGAGTTTATCAATTCCAAAAAGGTCGAGGAAGAGAAGGCGAAATCGCTGATCCGCCTGGGATACGATTCCTCCCTGGGCGGAGATGCGTACAGTTCGGTATTTTTTCAGAACGGTAATCACAGTGTCCGTGTTCCTGACGCATTCATGAGAGCGTTCGAGGAAGACAGGGAGTGGTACACAAAGAAGGTGAAGGGCGGCGAGATGGTGGACCTTTTCAGGGCGAAAGATATGATGAAAATGATCGCCGAAGCCACGCATACTTGCGGCGACCCCGGCCTCCAGTTCGACTCCACCGTCAATAAATGGCATACGTGCAAAAATTCCGGGAAGATCAACGCGTCGAATCCATGCAGCGAATATATGTTTCTCGACGATTCCGCATGCAACCTGGCGAGCATCAATCTGCTCAGATTTTTGAATCCTGCCGGGGAATTCGATGTTGAGGCTTTTCGTCACACTGTTGATATTATTATAACGGCGCAGGAGCTGATAGTTTCCAACGCTAGTTACCCCAGGGACAAGATTGAAAAAAATTCAAATTTATACCGCCCGCTTGGTTTGGGTTATGCGAACCTCGGCGCGCTCTTGATGGCCCGTGGCCTGCCCTACGACAGCGAAGCGGGCAGGGCGCTTGCCGCCACAATAACCGCTGTTATGACGGGCCAGGCGTATTCCGCCTCGGCGAAAATTGCGGAAAAAGTGGGGACTTTCGCCGAATACGAGCGCAACCGTGAACCGATGCTTAATGTTATAAGAATGCACAGGGATGCGCTGAAGAACGTGGATTCGACCCTCGTTCCCGAGGCCGTGTATAAGGCGGCCGTCGAAACCTGGAACGAAGCCCTCGAGCGTGGCGGGAAATACGGTTTCCGCAACGCGCAAGTTTCAGTCCTCGCGCCCACAGGCACGATAGGATTTATGATGGATTGCGATACGACCGGCATAGAACCGGAACTGGCGCTCGTGAAGTACAAGAGCCTCGCCGGCGGCGGCAAGATCAAGCTAGTGAACAAGACCGTTGCAAGGACGCTTAAAATGCTCGGATATGCCGAAGAACAGATCAAGGGTATTCTTGAATACACCGAAAAGAACGGAACCATAGAAGGCGCTCCGTTCATCCATAACGATCATCTGCCGGTCTTCGACTGCGCGTTCAAACCTGCCGGCGGAATGAGATTTATCCACTATATGGGGCATATAAAAATGATGGCGGCCGCGCAACCTTTCCTGAGCGGGGCGATCAGCAAGACGGTCAATGTGCCGGAGGAGATTTCGCCGGAAGAAATTATGGAAATCTATTACCAATCCTGGAAGATGGGATTGAAGGCTATAGCCATCTACCGCGACAACTCCAAAGGCCAGCAGATTTTGACGACCAACGAGAAGGAAACGGGAAGGAAAGATTCGACGCCCGGCGAACCGACCCGCTTGAAACTGCCCCTCGAAAGAAAGGCGATCACGCATAAATTCAGCATTGCGGGGCATGAGGGATATCTTACCGTCGGCATGTATGAAAGCGGGATGCCCGGCGAGATATTTATCGTGATGGCGAAGGAAGGTTCGACGATAAGCGGCCTGATGGATGCCTTTGCAACCGCTGTGTCGCTTGCGCTTCAATACGGAGTCCCTCTGGACGTTCTCATTAAAAAGTTTTCATATACGCGCTTCGAGCCATCCGGCTTCACCGGCAACAGAGAAATCGGATATGCCACGTCCATCATGGATTACATCTTCCGTTGGCTGGCCAACAAATTCCTGGAACAGATGCCGCAAGAGGAGACCGCTTCGATCACGCGCGAACAGCTGGAACCGAAGATCACAGAGGTGTCTGTGGATGATAATACCGTCCAGACCGACCTCTTCAAGAACCAGGAGGACGCCCCTCCATGCCACGGCTGCGGGGCGATAATGATTCGAAGCGGCTCGTGCTACAAGTGCCTCAATTGCGGGGAAACCAGCGGCTGTTCGTAGTCTGGAAGATTTCAGATTTAACTATATTTAATCTCTGATACCTGACAAGAGAGAAAATATTCCTGCGAACAGAACGATGAAGAGGGCTATTGTCTTGAAGTTTTTTTCCGGGACTCTTCCCGACATCCTGTTTCCGATGATCGTGCCGGCTGCAAGACCTGGAAACAGCAGCAGCGTCCATCTCCAGACATCGGCGGAGATCAGTCCGTTGATGAAATAGAAAGGTATTGTAAAAATATTCAGGATAAGGAAATACAGGGCGAGGTTGCCTCGGAAAAACCCCCTGTTCACTTCCTGGTTAACGAAGAAGAGGACGACGGGAGGGCCGCTCATCGAGATGCTCCCGTTGAGGAAACCGCTTGCCAGTCCGATCGGGATTGACGCGATTTTTTCGTTTTTCATCTTTTTCCTGAAACCGATAAGATAAGCCGCAGCCGTAAGAGCTATCGCCGCTCCAATGAAAATTTTTATATATCTCGGGGGGAGGACTGCGAGTATTTTCGCGCCGGGAATGATTCCCACGAAACCGGCGATTACGAGAATCAGGATTCTTCTGATATCAATGTGTTCCCTGCATGCAAAGACAAGGTAGAGATTCAGAAAAAGGCACTGGATTATTATCATCGGGACGACGACCTTCGGCGAAAGAAAAAGCACAAGAAGGGGAACGGCGAAAAGAGAAGAGCCGGTTCCGATGATCCCTTGGATCAGCCCGCCGATGAAGATTATAAGGTTGCCTGCCGCTATATAGAATATTTCCATTTTTTCCCTCTCAAGCAGTTAAATTCTGTTCTAATAAATTCCTTTTTACTATTGCTTCCAGCGTTCCGGAATATCTTCATTGGTCAATTGTGTATCTTTTTTCAATTTATCCGTTGGAACGCAGTTTTCCAGGATATAAAATGTGCCGCCTTTACCTGTTCTTTCATCGAAGGATTTTACTTTCTTCCAGCCTTTAAAATATTTTTCAATAACACGATTGGAGTAAAGGAGAATTTTATAACGCTTAGTAATGAAGTTTGATAAGTTTTCCCAATTGGGCCTAATGAGGTATCTATCAGGTATAACGACTACCCCCCGGCCTTTGAGTTTGATGGACTTGATGATACTGAGGGCAGGAACATCGGCCTTATAATTTAATCCCCGCCATTTGAGGAATAAATCGAGGTTATGCGGCCTAGCGGTATCTTTCATTATATCTGTAAAGTTGATTAAGAATGGAATCAGGCAAAGAATAATTATCAGACCGGATATAAGATAAGCAGTCTTCTCTTTGATCCATTTCTTTTTTTTGTTGAAACCGAGAGCCGTATCCAACGCCAGGAAAGCAAATAAAACATAAAATGGAATAAGGAAGGAGCTGTATCTATTAAAAGTTGTATAGTAAGAACCGATGAACAAATAATGCGCTGCAATCATTGAATATACGTACAGTACCCATTTTGATCTTCTTATGAGTCCGATGATGAGCCCAGCTGCCCCGAGAGCGAATATCCCATAACCGATGCCGTCTTTTATAGTCCAAAATGTTATAGCTTTATAAGTATTGGTCTTATCTAAAACTGCCTGGTATTTGCTAAAACGTTCAAAATAGAGCCGTTCATACTGGAGTTTTTCTCGAAACACATCCAGGTTTTTCAACGCCGGGATCAACAATAGCACTGTCACTAAAAGAATTGAAACGGTAAATATGGTAAGTTCCTTTGTCCAGCGCCGGTCGCGGATTATGCAAAACAGCAGAAACAAACCTATCGGCAATGCAATCACGATTCTTATAAAAAAGGAACATATGGCGAGCGAAGTCAGGATACCGAGGAGCGCATATTTATAGGTTTTCGGTTCCCGTAGCAGAGAAACCAGGATTATAAAAACGAGAATTACGTAGAAATCCGATGCCGGCTGGGTTCTGAAAAGGGAATCAACGTTAAGCCTCAGCGGCGAGATCAATGCTGCAAAAGATGCCAGCAGACCATACATAAAGCCGAAAATCTGGTAGCAAAGGATGAAGACGCCCGCTATGAACAGCGCGCCGTATGCGGCGTTTACCTGCCTGCCGAATTCATACCAACGATAATGAGGCACATTTCCGACTCCGCCGTATTCAGCCTTCAATTCGAGATTGTAATATATGGAGAAAAGAACGTAGTTTGTATAGTAAAAGACAGGCGGATAATTATAACGTTCATAATCAAGGGTTCTCATAGAAATCATTTTCAAGAGATCGTTAACAATTATGTCTTCATCTACATGAAATACGTGGGTTGTGATGCCTTTCGCAATATAGCTCTTGATGCAAAACGCCGTGAGAAGGATCAATATCGCGGTCAGATAATGTTTTTTAAGAAGGGCATTGAAACCTTCAGGTTTAAAAAATGCCGGGGCATCTCCCCGAGGTTTCTGAGTAATCCGCTTATTGTTTGTTTTATCTCTTTTCCAGGGGGCAATTTTTAATGAAAAGAGAACAGCTTTAAATATCAAAATCATAAAAAGCGGAAATATCAAAGGGTATTGGTTGAAAAATTTTGTATGGATTGGAAGAAATAACTTCCCGTAGAAGGTTACAAGAACCAGGTACATGACCAGGACGGCATCCAAGATTTTTCTTAAACCCGGCCTGGCTATTATGCTTATTATGCCGATTTTCATATTCTTTTAATGTATCAAGCGCCAATTCTAAAGCCGTGAGGCTTTTTTTCAAGCCCGTTTGAAATAATTTGATTAAGGACAAAGGAATGGATATACTTTTCGTTCCATTGCATAGATCAAAATGACAGGGGTAATATGTCGAAAAACATTTATAAGCTTATAGTCTCTTGTATTCTTATATTCGTTGTTCTGGTTTTCTTATGCAGGTGCAGTGGAGAAAGCAGCCGGGAGAAGGCATCAGGGTCAGTCAATGTGAAAAAAATTGTTATGGTAACCGATCAGGCGGGACTCGGCGACCAGGGTTTCAATGATTCCGGATGGTCCGGCGCCCGCAGAGCAGCCGAAGATTTCAAATTGAAGGCTGATTTCATAGAATCAAGCGAGCAGGCGGATTATGTGCCGAATCTGTCCATCGCCGCAAGGAAAGCGGATGTCGTCATCGCCATGGGCTATCTTATGAAGGATGCAGTCGGGCAGGTTGCGCCGCTCTATCCAAAGACATCTTTCATCTATATTGACGGCAAGGTCGAGATTGCCAACGTGGCGAGCTATGATTTCAAGGGAGAGGAAGCGACGTTTCTTGCCGGCTTCATCGCCGCCGGCGTAAGCAGGAATAAAAAATTGGGCGTCATAAACGGAATGGATATTCCGCCCGTCATCGCATATGAATACGGCTTCCGTTCCGGAGCGGCCTTTGCAAATGAAATATTAAACACGAATGTTACGGTCGCAAGGCTTACAGTCGGGAGCTTCGATGATCCGGTTAAGGGAAAATCTCTTGCGCGAAACCTCTTGGGGTTTGGCTGCGATATTATACTCCAGATCGCAGGCAATTCCGGGATCGGCGTTATCGAGCTCTTCAAGCAGATCAAGACGCCGGAATATCTGATAAGCAGCGATATTGATATCGAAGACGTGATTCCCGGCAGGGTGCTGACCTGCGTGATGAAACGGTTTGATAACGCGGTTTATAACGCGACCTCCGATTATGTTAAAGGTAAATTCAAGGCCGGATACCATAAAATCGGCCTCAAGGAAGATGCGGTGGGGATTACCGAAATGCGTCATACATCTGCGCTCATCTCCCGGGATACCGTGCAATTGCTGGACAGAATCAAGCTGATTATTAAGGAAAACGGATTCAAAGTTCCAGCGAATGAGGAAGAATTCAGTAAGGCGGATTTCAAGGCATTGGCGCAAAAGGTCTCTCGAAAATAGTTACATTTTCCCGGCCTGCGAAACAGCTTTTTTTCATAGAAATATTCCACTAAAATATCAACTCAATTAATAACAGTTTTAGAAGATCATTATAGTTCCAGGAAAAGTAGCTGACTATGTTGGAGTGCAAAGGCATAACCAAGAGATTTCCCGGGGTTACAGCCCTTGATAGAGTATCCTTCTCTCTCGGACGGAACCGGATAACGGGCGTGCTGGGCGAAAACGGCGCGGGAAAAAGCACGCTGATGAATATAATCTTCGGGCTGGTCAGACCGGACGAAGGAGAGATGCTGCTGGAGGGGAAAGCATACGAACCCCGTAGCCCGGCGGAGGCGATGGCGCGGGGCATCGGGATGGTCCATCAGAACCAGATGCTTATTGAAGATTTCACCGTTACGGAAAACATCATTCTCGGGCAGGAGCCGGTTGGTCCGGGCAATCTTATAGATTTTAGAGATGCGGAAACACGGATCGAAAACATATTCAGGGACCTCGGCTCCCGGATCAACCCCAGATCAAGGATGTCCGATTTGGACCCCTTCGAGAGGCAGGAAACGGAGCTGGCGAAGGTGCTTTTTCGAAATGTTTCATTGATCATTCTCGATGAACCCACATCGCTGCTTGCTCCACGGCAGATTGAGCAGTTTTTTTCGGTTTTATCGAATCTAAAGAAGGCCGGAAAAACGATTCTGCTGGTTACACACCGGATCGCTGAGGTCGAGGCTATCGTGGATGATGTCCTGGTTTTGAGCAGGGGAAGGCTGGCTGAATTCTGCCCGATCAGGAAAATCCGTAAAAGCGAGCTCGTCTCTTTGATTATTTCCGGCAGCATAGAGAAAAGTCATCAATATTCAGATGATTCGAGCTCCGGTATGCTCTTGGGAAAAAGGAAAAAGACTAAAAAAACGGAGCGGATCGAACCCACAGCCGCAATTTTTGAGCTGTCAGCCGTGACGACAAATCCTTCGGCAAGCGGAAAGAAGCTGGAAAATATCAGCCTGAAAATCAACAGAGGGGAAATAGTCGGAATTACCGGCGTGCCGGGCAACGGGCAGACGGAGCTTCTGGAATTGGCTGCCGGGATGCGCAGTGTGGTGTCCGGTAAAATTTTTTTCGATGGAGAAGAGATCCCTTCGGGAAGGTTGAAGGATATCAGAAAAAAACCGGTAGGGTATATCTTCCCCGACAGGGATGAACAGGGATTGATACCATCATTCAGCCTGGAGGAAAACCTTTTATTGAGTTCGAGGATGCTTTCCTTTTTTTCTCTTCGGGGATGGCTGAAGCGAAGCAAAATGCTCGACTTTTCAGACCGGGCTGTGGCGGATTTTTCCATAAAGAACGCGGCCGCGGGTATGCCGGTGTCCGCACTGTCCGGAGGCAACCGCCAGAAGGTTGTGCTTGCGCGGGAGCTTTTCGATAATGTGAAGTTGGTCGTTGCGGGAGAACCTTCGAGAGGCCTGGACATAAAAACTGCCGGCGAGCTGAAGGATCGGTTCGTTCATCTAAAAAATTCCGGCGCAGGGGCGTTGATTATCAGCGGGGATCCGGATTTTCTTTTCTCGATAGCGGACCGGATTGGTGTAATCTACAAGGGAACCATCAATTATCTTGAAGAAAAAGCCTCAACCGACATGGATGAGCTGAATAGGGCTATATTGGGATATAAATGAAAAAACCGGCCTTCTGAGCCGGTCTGATTGATTCGGAGTCTGAAGCTTATTTTTTTACATCTTCGATTATCACTGCCGTGCCATAGGCGAGTATCTCGGCCACATTATTCATAACCTCTGTGGCCGCAAACCGCGTCTCGATGATCGCATTCGCTCCGAGGTTTTCAGCTTGCGTCTTCATCCGGTCCAAAGCCTGTTCACGGGATTCCGCCAGCAGCTTAGTATATTCGTAGACTTCTCCGCCGACGATATTTCTGAAATACGCAAGTATATCCTTGCCCACATGACGCGCGCGGACAGTATTGCCCGTGACCATACCGAGGTTCTTGACGATTTTCTTCCCTTCAATAGTGGCTGTGGTTGTAATTATCATCTAATAATTCCTTTGTATTTATCGGTTTTCGCGTCCTTATATCTCTGAAGGGCAACTGAAATGAAAAGCAGCAATAAACCGGAAAGCAACATGAAAACAATCATCTTCTCGAAGGGATTCACAGACTTGCTGATTACGAACGTATAGAGCGCATATACTAAATTCGCCAGCGCGCCGATTATAAAAAATGTCCAGCCGAACCCCCTTGACAGCCGAGAGCTGATGTTATTCCAGTATTCGTTCATAACTTCATCGCCGGGTTCTTTGAATGCCATATCGGAGATCACCTCCTTCAATTTTCGGTTCTTTTCTAAGTAGGCTTTGGCTTCTTTGTTTATGTCAATAAGCCGCCTGATTTCGGAGCTTTCCTCTTCCGAGAGTTCGCCGTCCAAGAACAGGTTGATGCTATCTTCCAGTTCTTTCTTGATCATTTTAAATATTTCTCCATTTCTTCGATGAGTTTGTTCCTCGCGTAATGGATACGGCTTTTAACCTGTTCAATCGTCGCTCCTGTTATCCTTGCAATCTCGTTGTAACTGAGCCCTTCGAATTCCCTCAGGACAAATGCCTCTTTCCTCACAGGCGTCAGATTGTTTATCGCCTTCCAAAGGGCATTTTTTTTCTCGCCGCGGCCGGTTTCATCCTCGGGGTTCGGCGCTGCGTCCAGAACCTGGTGCTGCGTGTCATCGAATGGTTCTATTTTCCTTCGATTTTTGCTTCTCAAATGGCTTATGCAGGTGTTCCTGAGTATCTGGAAAAACCAGACTTTGAAATCCAGGTCAATCTTGAAGCTTTTAAGCGCCCTGTAGGCTTTGATGAATGCTTCCTGAGAAAGATCATGCGCATCCTCGGGATTGCCCGTGAGACGGAGAGCCAGGAAATATGCCGGCTTCTTGTATTTTTCGACGATATGCTCGAATGCCTCTGTATTGCCGCTAAGACATTCCAATATAGCCTTTGAATCGTCCAGCGCCTCCGGCTTTCCGTTCATATTTGTATACGCTCTCCGCCCTCAGTTTGTTATAATCGGAATATCAGGATTCCGATTTTTTAACGGCATTCTTCAAATTCCCGCAGACCGAGGATTGAATTTCGTCGGTGATCGTTAAGGCCTGGTCCTTCAATTTTTCCGCATCATCGAAAGTTTTTTTGACGAACTCTTTATCGGTAATGCTCTGAAGATTGATCAACACGTTATAATAGGCGCCGATAGCGGCTGTCCTTGCCGTGAGTCCCGCCACGCCCGCGTCGCTTAAGGAATTCTGATTGCCGATCTCGGCAATTCTTTTCGCGAGTGCGGCGGCATCAACGCTTTTGCGCAAAACGCCGAGCGGCACAAGCGTCGCATTTTTGGTGGCTTCCTGGACGGCTTCGTCTCTCGCCGCTTTCTCCCCGGGAGTGCCTTTCGGCATCTTGAAACAGTCCATCACTTTATTGAACGCGTCGGTGTCGTCGTCCACGGCCCGCAGAAAAGCGTCTTTGATGATTTGCGAATCCATTGAGATTTTTTCAACTTCTTCCCGGACTCCCTTGTATTGCTTCTTTCCATGGGTGAGATTTCCGACCATCGCGGTCAACGCGGCCGATAGGGCGCCGCATAATGCCGCCACGGAACCGCCGCCGGGCGCGGGGGAATCCGTGCTCAGCTCGTCCGTGAAGGCCGCGCAGGTCATATCGACAAGTGCTTTATCTCTTTGCCTTGCCTGGTATTCTATGATCTTTTTATCTATATCGAACTCCGCCACCTCGCGAAGGCCGAGAGAGCGGATCGCCGCTTTGATGATCTGGCGTTCCGGGATGCCGCGGGATTTGCCCTGTTTTTCAAGGTAATAATTGCCGGCCTGGAGGATGGCTTCGAGAGGGATGAGGCCCACAAGCTCGCTGCCGGTTACCCTCAAGCCCATCTTGCCGGCAAGATCGCTGACCGTTTCGAACGCCAAATGCGGCGGCGTGACGTGATAATTCGTGAGGTTTATGGATATCTGTGCCGCTTCATAAGTATCTATGTACCAGCCGACCGCTTTGCAATTTTTCAGCAAACCCGGCTCGGTAACGGAATTACCGTCCTTGTCCTTGACGAACTTGCCGTCGCCGTCCCGTTTTTTCTTGCCGGATTCCCGGATCGTCGTCGCTATTTCATGGGCGAGCTTCGCGTCCGTCGTATTGAGGTTTACGTTATATGCGATCAGGAAATCTCTCGCGCCCACCGCCGTTGCGCCGGAGCGGGGATTGAACTTAACCGGGCCGAAATCCGGTTTCCAGTGCGGGTCTTTAAGTTTTTCCTGCAGCCCTTCGTATTCACCGGAGCGGACGTTCGCGAGGTTCCGCCGCTCCTCGTTTGTCGCGGCGTATTCATATAAATATACGGGGAAGCCGAGTTCGGTTCCGATCCGCTTGCCGACTTCGCGGGCAATCTCGACGCATTCTTCCATCGTGACGCCGCTTACCGGGATGAACGGGCATACGTCCGTCGCCCCCATCCGGGGATGTTCCCCCTTGTGCTTGGACATATCTATAAGCTCGGCGGCTTTCTTCACCGCCCGGAACGCCGCTTCCTTGACGGAAGTTGGGTCCCCGATGAACGTGACGACGGTGCGGTTGGTGTCCGCGCCCGGGTCCACATCGAGCAGCCTGGCGCCGGATACGGCTTTTATTTCCGCCGTGATCTTATCTATTATCGTCATATCCCGTCCCTCGCTGAAATTCGGGACGCATTCGACTATTTTCATTACCAATACCTCCTGAAAGGATTCGTTTTGCGTTCACAATAATAACAAATAGGAGATAAGTTTGGAAGTTTAAATCTACAGATCGCCGGGTGCTACCGGCTCCCACTCAGCATTAGCAGGTGTCCTTTACAGGCTGTGTCGCAATTATATTTTCTGCTGGATTTGTTATAATCATTTCAATGATATTTTATTGAGGTGGTGTTTATGGCGTTTCGGTATGGTGATCGCAATCAAACGAATCTTTT
>Ga0315293_10001691_pt1 | contig 21374 bp, 12 predicted proteins | sample YL17G13_20_MG_FD_203071 | JGI IMG/M metagenome (GOLD analysis project Ga0315293, IMG submission 203071) | Sediment microbial communities from Yellowstone Lake, YNP, Wyoming, USA - YL17G13_20 | ecosystem: Environmental > Aquatic > Freshwater > Lake > Sediment | place: USA: Wyoming | collected... | reverse complement strand
ATGTCATATCGGTTTTCAGATAGATGTCTTTTTAATGCCTTTTCAAAGGCAAAATACCCCGTGCGTTTGCCGGGTTTATCCTGACATAGAATATGGATATTTTTGTTATCCGGCTGACCCTTTGCAACGAGGATGTCAACTTCCAGACCGAGCTGCGACAAGGCACCTGCCAGCTCGAACATCGACCGTTCTGCTCCTCCAAGGCTTGTTTCAGCCCGCTCAATTATAATCGCAACTTTATTCATTGTGAACCACAGATAAGTTTGCTCAACTTGCAAAGGGCGCCGCCCTACCATACTTAATATCGTGGCGTGCCATCGATTCTGCCTTATTTATTACTTTACGAATAAATACCTTGTCGTCTTTTGTCAGCTTGTTTCGGCCAACATAAGCAAGATAAAAACGCAGACGGTCGGTCTTTGAAAAATACCTTGCGGGAGCAGAATAATATAACTGGGCGATGTCTTTTATCTGAAATCGCCGGCAAAGCAGAACCGGCTTAAAGGCCCTTGCCAGGTCTATTAAATAGAAAGTGCCATTACCGCTATAGTATATATGAGAAAAATACAGGTCACGATGGCGATAATCTGTGTCGTGAAACTTTTTTATAAAAGATGCTAATTGAACAATAAAAATTCTGCGCAGCTTAAAAATTTTTACCGTAGCAGTGCCAATAAAACAGGCGGGCAATTTCCGCTCCAGGGATTCAGCGTCCGAGAGCTTCTCAGTAATGATAAAGCTTCTTTTCTCAAAAAACCTGCCTCGCTGCTCGCCGTAGCAAACAACTTTCGGGGTATTTATACCTGCTGCTGCCAATTCGCTTGCCGATTCCAGCTCGTAGAAACTACAGCTTTTCCGTCTTCGATGAGAAAGCCGGTTTTTAAGCTGAAGCATAATTGGAGGTCTATCATAACGCTTCAAAAATAATGTAGCCGATGGTGACTCTATTTCAAACTGTAACCGGCTGCGGAACCGGGCAAGATTGTCTTTGGAAAGGCTTTTACCCGCATTAAAAGAAAAAACACTATCGACAGTAATCAGGCCTAATTTGGCCAGAGCTATTTTGTAATGGGGGTCCACGAAAAAAGATTCTGAGATTTCTATAAATTCCTGACAAGTTTTTATTACGCCTCCCTTGCAATTTTTGAGTCCCTTTTCGGCAGCGTTACAGACCATCTCGACCGTAATTGCCTCCATACATAGATGTTTTGATTTTTTGCACACCGCTTTGGTGCAAGGAGCGCAAGAAACATTGCCGACGATTTGAATTTCATTTTCATACCCGGTATCCGTCCAGACAGGGTCGTTTGGCCCGAAAAGCGTGATGACCTTACGGCGCAGCGCTATACCTATATGTCGCGGACCCGTATCGTTGGTTACTATTAAGTCTGCCTTTGTAAAAAGCGCCTTTAGCTCGCTGAGACTTACAGGTCTTTGGGCCAGGCTGATGAGTTTGTGCTTACTTAAAGCGCAAATTTCCTTCGCAATTTGCTTTTCAAAAGGGTCGGAGCCAACAGATATGAACACTATCGCGTTGCAGGTGCTGATGAGCCAATCGGCTGTTCGTTCAAACCTTTCGCTCGGCCAGCATTTGCTGGGTCCAAACGCTCCACCAGGAACAAAAATTACAAGCGGACCCCGGCAATTAGCAATTTCCGGAAATCGGGCTTTGAGCTTATCAGCATTTTGCGAATCGACGGGCAATTCGAGAGTCCTGTCGGATGTATCGGCGCCGAAGCAGAATGCAATTGCAAGATAATAGTCAATCATAGAAACCGGCTTGAATTTACCGTCAGGAAGTTTTTGCGGATAAATCTTGTCGGTAAGCAGGAAACCACGTCCTTCGCGGGCATAGCCAACACGCTGTGGTATCCCTGCCAGAAAAACAGCCAGCGCCGAGCCAATTGAGTTTTTGAAAAGGATTGCATTGGTAAATTTGTGTTTTCTAATCTCTCGAAAAATCGCAACAGGATTGCTATCTGACTGCACCAGCCAGTCATCGGTAAAAGGAGATGGTGACAACAATTCACGAACCGCGGGCCTGGCTAAAAAAGTAATTTTACCGGATGAAAAATACTTGCGAATGGCGCGCAAGGCCGGTATGCAAAGGACAGCATCGCCCATCGGTGAGGGAAGCCAGACTAAAATTTTGTGGTCTGTATCTTGCATTTGGCATCTCATATCTCGCTTCACAAGATACACTTTAGCGGAATTATTTCCGCTCCTGCATAATGTAAAAAGTTAGCGCCATCAACTGAAGGACTGCAGCAAACCCGAGCAAAATCATAATCGAATTGTCCTTTCGAGTCGGGCTCATCAGAAACAATATCGTAAGCAACAGGCAAAACAGGACACCTATTTGCACAATCCCGGACAGGAATCTGGGTATGGAAAATTCTTTGCCGAACATTTCGGCCCGCTGCATTTTTCTGAGCTGTTCAAGAATCGCCTGAAGCAACTGGATGGTCTGGTTATCAGGAGCTTCTTGCCCGCCAAAGCCTGCCTGCATTTGAGCAGGCTCAGATTGAGGTAATTGTTCAATATCCTGAAAAGCCATCTGCTCAGCTTGCAAAACGGACTCAGTATCCTGTGAAACAAGATCTTCAACCTGTGAAACAGGCTCTGTAATCTGTGAAACAGGTTCTTCAAACCTTGAAAGAGGCTCAGCAACTTGCGAAACAGGTTCCTCAACCTGTGAAAGAGGCTCAACAGTTTGTGAAACAGGTTCTGTAACTTGCGAAACAGGTTCGGCATCCTGTGAAACGGATTTCTCAACTTGCAAAGGAGGCTCGGCAGCTTGTGAAACAGGTTCTGTAACTTGCGAAACAGGCTCATTAACCTCCTGAGGCGGTTCAGTCGGATTAGATAAGTCTGGCTGAACTTTGGTTACCACATCACTAAATGAACGATGGTGCCTTTTTATGATGTTTACCGCCTCTCTGATATTCACGGCCTTGTAGTCTGAATCCGGCAGTGGCGCCTCAAGCTGCCGGGAGTGCAAATAGTTGTTTATCAGTATAGTCTTGCAGCCGGCCTGCACACCGGCCTCGACATCGCGGCTGCTGTTACCAATGCACCAGGACTGGCCAAGGTCAATGTCCATCTGTTCAGCGGCGGCCAGTAACATCCCAGGGCTTGGTTTTCTCCAGTTGCTTTCCTTACGATACTTTGGAATAACACCATCGGGATGGTAAGGGCAGTAATAGATGCGGTCTAAAAAAACGCCTTTTTCGGCAAGCAACTGCATCAGACGGTCGTGAATCTTATTAAGAGCATTTTCGGTAATAATCCCACGCGCTACGCCTGATTGATTGGTAACAACAATTAGCTTATATCCCATAGCTTTAAGCTCAGCCAGTGCTTCAGCAACACCATCGAGCAGCTTTACCTGGTCGGGATGATTGATATAGCCGGGGTCCTCAATCAAAGTGTCATCACGGTCTAAAAATATCGCTTTATTAGACATTATTTATCCAATATTATTTTTTGCAGAAATTCTGCTCTACCAGGTCACAAATAATATGATAGGCAAGCTGGTGCATCTCCTGGCTGCGGGCCGTTGATTCGGAGTCGGCACAAAAACAGATATCTGCAATTTGCTCCAGCTTACTATTAGATTTACCCGTAAAGGCCAGCACGCAGGCGCCTTTCCGTCCGGCTAATCGGGCGGCTTTAATAATGTTGGGTGAGCTGCCGCTGGTTGAAAATGCCCACAGGATGTCGCCTTCTGTAACAAGGGCTTCCACCTGCCGGGCAAAAACATCTTCATAAGAATAATCATTCGCAATAGAAGTAAGTATGGAAGTGTCCGTGGAAAGCGATACGGCTGCCAGGGCTTTTCGCTCTCTTTTGAACCTGCCCACAAATTCACCTGCTATATGCTGAGCATCCGCTGCGGAGCCGCCGTTGCCACAAAGATAAACTGTCTTGTCCTTTTTCAACGCCTGTATTATTGCCTCAGCGGCAGCGACAATTGCCCCGACGCCGCTTTTTCGGAAATTAGTAAGTAATTTTTCGTGCGCTTCTATAGTTTTTGCAATCAGTTTTTTGGCGATTTTATTCATCTGGATTTTGTTTGCAGTGATTTAATTTTCTCGATTGTCGCGGTTGAGCTTTTGCCTTCCACAAGAGGTGCAAGGACGACCTTGCCGCCGTAGGATTCGACAAATTCGCGGCCGACGACGCCTTTCTGTGCCCAGTCGTTGCCCTTCACCAATATATCCGGTTTGACTTTGTTGAGTAAGTTAAGCGGGTCCGGCTCATCAAAAACGGTAATATAATCAATAGTTTCCAGCGCAGCCAGGACAGCAGCCCTGTCGTATTGATTGTTTATTGGCCGCTCAGGCCCTTTTATAATTCTTACCGAGCTATCGCTATTTAATCCGACAACAACTATGTCACCCTGCTGTTTGCAGAATTTAAGAAATTCAATATGCCCCCTATGCACGACATCGAAACAGCCGTTTGTAAAAACTACAACTTCTTTTTGCCTGCGGCGCCAGGAAAGCTCTTCAAGCAAAGAATCAACCGAGCGGACCTTACCGCTTTTGCTGCGATTTTGACTGACAAGCTCGTTGATAACTTCCTCGATAGTTACCGTTGAGGTGCCGAATTTCTCCACCTCAATTCCGCCGGTTATATTGGCCAGTTGCACTGCGGTTTTATAATCACAGCCCGCCGCCAATGTTACTGCGAGTGTCGCCAGGACCATATCACCTGCTCCGGTAACATCATAAACGCTGCGCGGCCTTGTGGGAACAATTTCACTTATACCTTTTGTCTTCAGATATGCACCCTCTTTATCGAGCGTGATTACCACTGCTTCGAGCTTCAACCTCTCGGTAAGCTGCTGGGCTGCTTTGGCTGCTGTCTCTGCGCTTTTTACCTCAAAACCGACCGCCATAGAAATTTCCTGACGGTTCGGCGTAATGACAGCAGCACCGGCATATTTTGAATAGTCACTGATACGAGCAGGGTCAACCAAAACTTTTTTGTTAGCAACCGCCGCCCACTGTATCATTTGTTTGCAGACAGACGGGGTGAACAAACCTTTGTTATAATCCTGCAGACAAACAATATCGGCCTGCGATAAACTATTTTTGTAGAGATGCAAAACCTCCTCATACTGCCGGTCGGAAAATGGCTCTGTGGATTCCACGTCCATTCTGAATAGCTGCTGGCGATGACGATGCTGTGCCAGGCCTATCAGCCTTTGCTTGGCAATGGTAGGACGGTCGGTAACTTTCAGAAGTCCGCCGGTGTCGGCACCGATTTCTGACAGTTTCTCCTTGAGGATGCTGCCATTTTGGTCGTCTCCGATAACGCCCAGACAAAAGGGCAGCCCCCTTAAGGCCACAACGTCCGCAGCTACAGAAGCAGCCCCGCCACAGCGATATTCGGTCTGGGTAACCTTCAATACCGGCACAGGGGCCTCAGGACTAATCCGCAATGCGTCACCATAGACATAGACATCGAGCATAAAATCGCCGACCACAAGAACCTTCGGCGAGCCGAGATTTGTTACGATTTTCAATAATTTTTCGAACATTTTGAGTCCTTGAGAATTTTTATTTTTCTTTACTTTTTGAGGATTTTACCAGATAACACGTCCTCAATCAAGCCTTTTAATTTGTCTTCGCCGGATAGAAATTTTAGCTCAACAGCCAGATATACAAGGGGAATACCCTCTTTAGTGGGAATCAAGTGGCGGATTTTAGTCCAGTCCTTCTGGGTGGTCAGAATTAAGTTTGTCCCACAGGCCATTGCTTGTTCACGGATATTAGAAATATCGGCATCAGTGTAATGATGGTGGTCGTTGTAAATCTTCGAGCCGACCGGCTCAACGCCGAGACTTCTAATTGTATTCAAAAAGGCCTGCGGATTGCCTACTCCGCAGAAAGCAAAGATTCGCCGACCCTTTAGGGAGTCAATAGCGATTTCTTTATTATCTGCAAGTTTCGCACAAACAGGTTCGTGCATCGACCTTGCAACTATCATATCGGGATTGAGCTGTTTGAGTTTTTCCTCAAGCTCATTCAATTCGGTTTGTTGCACCTGGTCGGAGTGTGTAATAACAACGGCATCGGCCCGCTTGAGTGATGTAACAGGCTCGCGCAATAAGCCCGCCGGCAGCATCCTGCCATAGCCGAATGGACAGGTAGCATCGATTGTTACTATATCCAGGTTCCTATACAGACGACGATGTTGGAAGCCGTCGTCCATAATCAACACCTTCGCCCCAAATTTGTTGACAGCTTCAGTCGCACCTATAACACGGTCGGGATTGACAATCACCCTGGCCTGGGGACAGCTTTCGGCCAAAATGGCCGGCTCATCAATACTCGTCTCTCGTCCTTCTGTGCGTGTTTTATAACCTCTGGTTAATATGGCACACTGGATTCCTTTTTGTTGCAAAAATTTACATAGCCAGATTACAAGCGGCGTCTTGCCTGTCCCGCCGACCGTTATGTTGCCGATGCTAAAAATGGTCGCATTTACACGGCGAGTTTTCAGCCAGCTTTTAGAATATAGAAAGTTTCGCACAGCTATAATGGCTGTATAACCTGCCGCAGCGATTTGCAGAAATAACAGCAAAACCGCTCCCACTGCCCCCCTGCTTTCACCTGAAATCAGTTTTCTATAAGTTTCCTGGTTCAACTGTAATGCCCTTTTCCAGCAACTGTTTCCCGTAACAAGGACATATAGTTTACACTTAAATCCTGTTTTTTACCACAAAAAAAGCCGTTCCTGCAAAGCAGCAAAAAAATTATTATTTTGTTGTTGCATAGCCCTGGTTTTATGCTATAATGTTCAATAACAGGGTTATTCTTTCATCTCTCAAGGGTATCTCCTGGCAGATTAAAATGAGAGGTATTATTTTATGTGCTCTGGAAACAGAGCCAAGGAGAAGTACAGTGAGTACAGGTAAAGTAAAATGGTTTAACGCAAGTAAGGGCTATGGATTTATCACTCCGGATGACGGCGGCGAAGATTTGTTCGTCCATCATTCAGAGATAAAGACCTCCGGTTACGCGAATCTCGATGAAGGCCAAGTGGTCAAGTTCGAGATTGGCCAGGGCAAAAAAGGCCCCTGCGCCACCAACGTAGCACCCGCCTAACGAAGGTCAAAGCGTTCAAAAACCAGCAGGCCCCGCAACTCAGCGGGGCCTGTTTTTTTTTCTGTTACGTTCTCTTCGTTTCTATTACCCTGTATCCACCGATTAAAGATTGATAACCAACAACGGTCAAAGTTCCTTGCTGTTCAATTAATATCAAATACCGCGATAACTGGATTATGGTCACTAAGCTCATGAACTACTGGTTCATCTACAACATCGCATGATATGAGAGAACCAATAAGTTCTGTGCTTGCAAATATGTAATCATTTTGCCATAACACCTCGCTCTTAGGATGCCTTAGGGTTTGCACTTGACCAGGGTGAAATCTTTCAAGACAATCGACAAGACCGAAATCTTTAACTCTCTCAAAAAAGATTTTGTGAGATGAGCCACCCTGCTGCACCGAGTCCCATTGTAAGCTGGCGTTAAAATCTCCACCAAGTATTATTTTTCTCTCGCCCATTTTTCCACGCAATAGAGGATTAATATCAGAAAATATACGATGAAGAGTAGTTGTACTGTAGCCGTATTGGTCAATCATTCCATATAAACTGATTGCTGTAAGAATGGTCCTACTTGGCAGCATAATCTCTGCTGCTATCACGGCCCCAGCATAGCTATTCTGGAAATGCACCTCACGCAACGGAAAACTTTTCGTTAGCACCCCTGAACCCCAGTTTCGTTTTTTGTCAATTTCCTGCCAAACGGTTCTTTCGTTACCAATAAGACTTCCTTGGTTTGTCGTATTAAGACATATGAAACCCATCTGTTCTGAAATAGGAACAGCCTCCTGCACAAGGGCAATGTCGGGCGCTACTGTCTTATCAAGATATTCCCAAGCTTGCTTTGCCTTTTCGCTGTGTTGCCAGTGCCCCATATTCCAAGTAGCTATCCTTATTCTCATATACCACCCACCCGTCGAAATCTAAAAAATAGTTTTATAAGGTACGCTTTAGCACACGAGTCAAAACTGTATCCTTTACGAGTATCGAGAATCGAGCATCGAGTAATCATAGAAATAGCTCTCTACAATTCTGCCTTTTGCTTTTTTACTTTTGCCTTTTTACTTTTTCTATTATTGCATCTGCTATTTCTTTTGTGCCGACGGCGGTCGGGTCATCACGGTCCGCTTTCATATCGTAGGTTACGCTTTTGCCTTCGGCGATTACCACAGCGACGGCATTTTCAAGATTATCGGCTTCTTTTGTCTTGCCAAGATGCCGAAGCATCAGGACGCCGCTGAGTATTAAGGCAGTCGGATTGACCTTATTTTGGCCTTTATATTTGGGTGCGCTGCCGTGCGTGGCCTCGAAGATGGCTGTCTTCTCGCCGATGTTTGCGCCGGGCGCCACGCCAAGTCCGCCGACTAAACCGGCACATAAATCACTTATGATGTCACCATAGAGATTCGGCAGCACAATCACATCATACAATTCCGGCTTTTGAACCAACTGCATACACATATTGTCAACGATGCGGTCTTCAAATTCTATGTCGGGATAATTCTGTGCGACCTCTCGGTTTACCTCAAGCCATAGTCCATCCGTAAATTTCATAATGTTGGCTTTATGAACGCTTGTTACTTTTTTGCGCCCCATTTTACGCGCGTAATCAAATGCAAACCGCACGATTCTCTCCGTTGCCCCGACCGAAATGGGCTTTATACTTATGCCGGAGTCCTCGTTTATCTTTCGGCTGCTGTGCTTGTTTAGCCAGTTGATGATTTCAGCCGTGTCGTCTTTTCCCTTCTGGAATTCGATGCCAGCGTAGAGGTCTTCGGTATTTTCGCGCACAATTACAAGGTCGATATCGGAATACTTACTCCGCGCGCCTTTATAGCTTTTGCACGGCCGCAGGCACGCATACAAATCGAGCGTCTGGCGAAGATGCACGTTGACGCTTCTATAACCTTTTCCGACCGGCGTAGTAATCGGCCCTTTTAGGGCGATGCCGTTTCGCTTGATTGATTCGAGCGTTGCATCCGGCAGGACCGTTCCGAGTCGCTCTAAAACATCCGTGCCTGCTTCGGCTATATCCCATTCAATTCCTGCACGCGTGGCATCGATACACCTCTTTGCGGCTTCTACAATTTCCGGCCCCGTTCCATCGCCGGGTATTAAAGTAACTTTTGTCATTTTCAACACTCCAAATTATTTATCAAGTCTTATAGTATCCTGTAACAAAAAAAGTGTCAATGATAGCGTTTTCATATCGTCTTTGTAGGCAGATTGTTTTCACACGACGTAGCACGGGCTTCCAGCCCGTGCAAACACGGCCAAGATGGCCGTGCTACTTTCTTTACCTATAAATGTGAAGCACACCCGCCTTACGCGAAGATTGCCTGATTAAAGGGCTTTGCTATAATAAGGCCGCTCAAGTGGAGCTAAAAGATAATTACGACAGAGCTATTGTGAAAGGAACAAACCACGATGGAAAGGTATAAACCCGACACAGCCCACCAAGATACGGCGGCACCAGTCGCATGGAAAACTTTACGGCAAAGCAGCTATTCGATTTTCTTAACAGGACTAACGTTTTTGTTTTCTGTTTGTTTAGCCGGGCAGGGAGAAAAGGCGGATGTTGCGGGATTTGGGGAGATTAAAAAGTGGGATGCGGAAGGAAAAGATTACGGCGTCCTATGGGAAGACTCACGCGACATATTCCGAGTAGTCGTTAAATTCGCTGAAGCCAACAATCTACCGCAAAAAGAAAACGTCCATTTAGAATACTGGCAATCGACCTGGCCCAGAAGCCGAATCCCAAGAGATAAACCCTCAGGGGCAGGCAGTTCCGGCTGGCTCAATGTCGGCGACTGGTTCCAGGGCAAATGGAAAACAGCAGACACAAACCTTGAGGTTCAGGATGCCACATATACCTTCACCTTCAATCCTCTTAATGAAAAAGAGTTCACGGATATGAAGGATTTTTCAGTCCCCTACCGCTCGACATTGAAGCTGCGGCTTGTATGCGATAAACCGCTTCCTAAAATCGAGATATTCGAGACTTATACGGATTCAGCCTGGGAGGTGCTTGCTTTTGAGGTTGAATGGGGAGCAACGGCAAAAGACCGGATACAAACCTGGGATGGCAAATTTGAGGTCTTCAATGGAATACTTCAGGAAATTAAGCCGATTGGGTCCGCAAGTGAAGTCGAGGTCGGGCAGAATTTGAACTGGACATCAAAAGTGCAGAATAAAATGGATGGTGTCCGTTCTGAAATACTATATGCAAAGACAAACGCCTATAATTCTTTTGACGATACTATTGTAACGGTGAGGACGGCCTGTGAGAGCTTTTCGTTTGCTGCTGCGGATTTAATTAAGTTCGGCCATATCTTTATCCCCGATTTTGGCATTATCGTTCGTAAGGCCGGCGACGACACAAGTTACCAGGCAGCAGAGCAGGAATGGCAAAAAAATAAGAATAAAAATATCTATACAGCGGTTTCCACAATGCCTGAGCAGACCTTGACACGGGCCTGGAATGATATGCCGCAGAAAGAGCCTTTTTATATTCCGCTTAGTTTCGAGGGAGGCAGACAGCATTTCGGGGTGGAGCCTGATGGCAGTATATTTTGCCAGCGATACTGGCTGTCACGCATTGCAGGCAAGGACACAAAACGCTGCCTGTATGAAGGCGACTCAATTAAATACAAGTTTGGATTAGACAACGCAAAGTTAGTTGAGCGGGGTATTGTCGATGGCTGCCTGCCGATGATTACAGCAACCTGGGAACGAGATGGCGTTCGCTACCGGCAAAGTGCCTTTGTCGTTCCTTTTGATGAGATTCCAAAAAAAGGAGGGAGGATTTATGCTGATGATACGCTTGTGTTGTTGGCCCGATTTCAAATAGAGCGTATAGACAATATAGAGTGCGAGGCAAAACTTGATATAGATGTTGTTACGACAAGCCCAGAGCAACTTACCATCAATAATGGATTGATTTCGGTTGCAGATATTGAGCCAAAGCGATTACGAATGCTTGTCAGCTCTTCTGATACTGCAAACAGCTACTCACTTGAAAGACAGGATAAAAAGATTATCTATCGAGCCAATCTTACAGCAAATAGACCAAAGCGGACATTCGATGTCGCCATTCCATATATAACTTTAACTGAGCCAGAGGAGTGGGCGAAGCTGCGAACAATAAATTTTGATAAGGCGTTTAAGAATGTTCGCTCATACTGGCAAAAGCGTGCCCAGGAAAGCGCACAGATTATTACGCCTGAGCCAATGATAAATGATTATTACAAGGCCCACATTTCACATCTACTGCTTAATACCGAGCGAGAGGTCGGAGACAGCGACCGCTATATGGCCAAGGTCGGGACATTCAGATACGGTGTATTCAGCAACGAATCCTGTATGATGGTAAGTGACCTCGATAGGCGTGGATACTACAGAAGAGCTGAGCAGTCTCTCGATACATGGCTGCATTACCAGGGCACGGTTGCTCTGCCGGGTTCATATTCAAGTGCGGAAGGTGAGTTCTATGGCGCCGGCGGCTATGAGGACGGGGGATATAATCAGCACCACGGATTTGTCCTGTGGTGCCTCGGTGAGCATTACTGGTACACACGGGATGTAGAATGGCTAAAACGGGCTGCACCAAAAATTGTAAAGGGGTGCGAATGGATTATTCGCGAGCGAAACCGCACAATCGCCGAGGCGGACAAGTCCACGATTCAAAAAATCGAGCGAGGATTATTACCCGCCGGTTCTCTGGAGGATATTGTGGATTGGCGATGCTGGCTATCGACAAATACATATTCCTGGTGGGGAATGAATAATGCCGCTGCTGCACTAAATGATGCAGGAATCCCAGAAGGCAAGCACTTATTGGATGAGGCGGCTGCGTATCGTGAGGATATTCTTACCGCCTTTACAGAAGCAATGCAGCGCACGCCGGTTGTCAGATTACGTGATGGAAGCTGGATACCTCATATACCGCCTGAGGTGCACCGCAGGGGCCGGACATTTGGCTGGATAACTGAAACGCTCGAAGGCCCGATACATTTAGTCGCCTGCGGAATCCTCGACCCCTGCGATAGGCGCTCCACCTGGATAATGAAAGATTACGAGGACAATCTTTGCATTTCCGAACAATACGGCTTCAACATAACCGGCGAGGAATTTGAACGCTACTGGTTCAGCAGAGGCGCGGTCTCAATCCAGCCGAACCTGCTCTGGATGGTGCCATATTTGCTGCGGGATGAGCCGAAGCATTTTTTACGCACATATTTTAACGGCTTTGCGATGTGCTATTTCCCGGATACGCGAATGATGACCGAATGGGTCCGCAAATTGGGCGTTCGCGCCGGCGACCACTACAAATCCTCCGATGAAGCCAACTCAACCTACTGGCTTCGATTGATGTTCATACAGGAAAAAGGCGATGAGCTTATACTCGGCGGGGCTATCCCTCGATATTGGCTTGCCGATGGAAACAGAATCGGCATCGAAAACGCCGGCACATACTTTGGCCTGATGTCGGTCAGTTATGAATCTAAAGTCAGCAAAGGCCGAATTGAAGTAACGCTTGAGTCCCCTAATCGTAATCCTCCAAAGAAGATTTACATTCGTTTCCGCCACCCAGAAGGTAAAAGGATAACCCGCTGCACCCTCAACGGCAAAGCGTACAAAAACTTTGACCCGGAAAAAGAATGGGTTGTGCTGACAGACTGTCCCCAGAAAACTACTCATATTACCGCCTATTACAATTGAGCATTCGTCCTTCTATAAGAGAATCTGAAAATCTCAGCGAAAAATCCTCTTTCAATTTCCTGCGATTTCTGGTAAAAGGGATTGGTTAATTGGTGAGTAGTTAACCGGTTAATCCGGCAACGCTGTTTTGATGGACTCACTACTTACAAATTACCATTCACCATTTTATCTCCGTGACTTCTGTGTTCTCTGTGGCTTATTTTTATGAAGTTGATTGTCCAAAAATCCCGGTTAAAAGGCACGGCGGCGACGCCATCTGGAACTTTTGAGCCGTTTTATTGCTTCCAGCTGCAGGATGGCTTCTCTGTCGCGCGGGCGGTTCATCGCTCTTTTTGCCTTTATCAAGGCATCCAGTCCCAGCACACAAATCTGCATATTCTGCACTTCAACAAGCTCACTTGCCTTTTTGACTTCCATATAGTCTCCAACACCGGCAACGAAGCTCACGCAATCCAGTTGCCCGATGTCGGTATCGAGGTATAGGTTCTTGAACTGCCCGCAGGTTTTCTCTGTCAGCTTAAGTTTTTTCCGACCAGGTGTCATCCGATGAACCGGGTGCAAATCGCTGATAGCCCTTTGCAGACGGAACAGGTTAGCAGGCGAAAAGTCACAGCAGATGTCGATATCCTGCGTCACGAAGGTGCATCCATGCACAACGCCTGCAAAACCTCCCACGATAACGAAATCAACGTCGGCACCAACAAGCCGTTCCAGAAGGTTCAGAAAATCGCTCACGCGTGTCTCGCTTTCCGCAATTTCTCTACGGTGCTAAGTGCGACCTGGTGTCTAATAATACGCTCGCTGTAGCCTCTTTTGACATTTCCAATCAGCATCGAAACATCAATCCCGTAGTCAATCGCTGCTCGGACCTCGTCTGTTTGCTGCAAGCTGCTTCTTGTCAGTTTGCTTTGCTTTATTTTTGCCGCCATATTTTTAAGTATAAACGTCCCGCCGTATATCTTCAATATGAAAATACTTACTTTCCCCAGATACCGGACACAATAAAAAAGCCCTGTGGATTACACAGGGTTTTTAATTCAAGAATAGTTATGCTTTTGCAACCGCAAAAACCAGATATACCCTCAGGAAATAACGGCAAAAATCCTCTTTCAATTTCCCGCGATTTCTGGTAAAAGGGATTGGTTAAATGGTTAATTGGTGAGTGGTTAACAGGTTAATCCGGCAACGCCGTCTTGATGAATTCACTACTTACCAATTACCACTTACCATTTTATCTCTGTGGCCTCTGTGATCTCTATGGCTTTTATGAAACTGATTGTCCAAAAATCACGGTTAAAAGGCGAGGTTCTAATGCCGGCATCCAAGTCGCACACAATCCGTGCGGTGGCGATTGCCTCGTTGGCATCCGGCCAGAGTATTATTCGCAATCCGCTGGACTCAGATGATGCGCGGGCAGCGGTAGGCTGTTATCGAGCGTTAGGAGCAAAAATTGATACATCCAACCCTAATCGCTGGAAAGTTGTGGGTACCGGCGGCAAAGTAACAACTCCAGGTGAAATTATAGATGTTCTTAATTCCGGCACGACCCTGCGGATAGGGATGGGTTCGGCTGCCCTGGCTGGACCCGGCCAGAAGACAACCTTCACCGGCGATGAACAAACCCAGACCCGGCCAATAGGAGCTTTAATGGAGTCGCTGGGACAACTGGGGGCAAAATGCAAAAGCCTAAAGAATAATGATAGAGCGCCTGTTGAAGTAACGGGGAAACTTATCGGCGGAAAAACCAGTATCACTGCATTTACAAGCCAGTATCTATCGAGCCTGCTTTTGTGCACGCCACTCGCTCAAAAAGATACCGAAATTGATGTTACGCTTCTTAATGAGCCCGGCTATGTGCAAATGACACTCGACTGGCTGGATAAACAAAAAATAAAATACCAAAACCAGGAACTTCGGTATTTTAAGATCAAGGCCAACCAAAGTTACAAGGCTTTTGATGATGCAATACCTGCTGATTTTTCCAGCGCGACATTCTTTCTTTGTGCCGCAGCATTATTCGGGGATGAAGTTACCCTCTCGGGACTGGACTTTTCAGACAGCCAGCCGGATAAAGCGGTGGTTGATTACCTAAAGGCAATGGGCGCCGACATAACCATCGGTCCAAATTCGATAACGGTTAAAGCTGCGTCCTTAAAAGGCGTTGAAATAGATATGAACCAGACGCCGGATGCCCTGCCTGCTATGGCTGTTACAGCAACTTTTGCAGAAGGGACAACAAAGTTCCTAAATGTCCCTCAGGCAAGAGCTAAAGAGACCGACCGAATCAAGTGTATGGCCGAGGAGCTAAAAAAAATGGGGGCAGATGTTGAAGAATTGCCCGACGGCCTTATAATACGCGGCGGTTGTGAACCCCGCCTGAAAGGCGGGGCTAAATATTCAGCCCCTCGTTTCACGGGGGGTTTAGCTCTTGACGGCAGAAGCGACCATCGAATCGTTATGGCCTTATCCATCGCGGGCCTGGGACTTGATAAACAAATAAGTATTGACACCGCCGAGGCAATGAACGTTACTTTCCCCAATTATGTGGAGCTAATGCAAAGCCTCGGCGCAAAAATGGAAGTAACTGATTAACGAATCAATAACTGCCAGGTAATTTTTCAATCTAATGACTATTTAGGAGTTCTGTAAAATGTTAGGCTGTCACATTGGACGATTTTTTCAGGTAACGGTCGCGGGCGGCTCTTATCAGGAAGGCCTGACCAGCGTAATACAAGGTGTTCCGCCGGGGATACAACTAAGCGAGCAGGAAATCTATGGAGATTTGCTTTTGCGAAAACCCGGCGCCGACGAATTATCCAGCCCGCGGAAGGAGCCGGATTTACCGATTATCTATTCGGGGCTAAATGCCGCCGATACAATTGAAAACGCCGGCAACAAAAACCACACCAACGGCACGCCCCTGACTATTTTGATTCCGAACTTAGACCGCGATTTTATTCACATTAAGCAATACCAGGACACAAACCGCACGCCCCGGCCGGGCCACTCTTCTTACGCATCGTTTATAAAATATGGTCCCGATGACGATGCTATCGGCGCCGGTTTTTTTAGCGGCCGCTACACCTCAACAATCGTAGCAGCTGGAAGTGTCGCCAAAAAAGTTCTAAAAAAATTCGGCATCGAAGTATTTGGCTATGTCAAGGAGATTGCCGGTGTGCGATGCCCTGATGTCCCTCACGAGCAAGCTCTTAACTACACCAATAATTACAAAAGGATGCGGCGTGACCTTGACCCATTCTATCAGGAAATTTATGTCAAGGGCCGTGTTACGATGGATATGAGGTTTCTGGAAAAGGCCGCAACCTTCGCCCAGATTGAAAAAGAAATCGACGCTATTCGCGAAAAGACCCCTAAAGTCTCTGCTATCGAACTCAGGGCTAAATACGGCGTTCATCCGATACTAAACTCGCCTGATATAAACGCCGCCCAGGCAATGGTAGATGCCTGCAACAGGATTGCCGGCAAAGGCGATTCGGCCGGCGGCGTAGTTGAAGTGGTCGTAACCGGCACCCCCATAGGACTTGGTGAGCCGGTCTTTTATAAGCTCGATGCAGAACTTGGCAGAATGCTCGGCATCGGCGCCGTAAAAGGAGTAGAAGTTGGCGCCGGCTTTGCCGTTAAGGACATGACCGGCAGCCAGAATAACGACCAGATGAAAGCAGAAAAGGGCAAGGTAATTTTTGAGTCAAATAACGCCGGCGGAATTACAGGCGGACTATCAACAGGAGAGCCTATCATTGTAAGATTAACCATCAAGCCCACGCCTACGATTGCCAGGCCGCAGAGGACAATCGATAAATATACGTTAGACAATAAAGAATTGGCTGCTATCACAAGGCGAGACCCAACGATTGTCGCTCGAATATGGCCTGTTGCAGAAAACTACACGGCTATTGTCATCCTCGACCATTTGCTTATGCACCTCGGCTACCAGGCACTAAAGAACAAATGAAAATGACATAACAACAGAGGCGCTCAAGCTGCTACTGTTTTTATTCCCATAACCACTATTTAAGGAGGCGACCGGTACTCACCTGCCCACTCATCAGATGCGCCAGTCTCGATATGGTAGAGGTCACGGACAATAACAACCCACTTAGTAACTACGAACCAACCGCCGACATTACACTCGTATGCAGGACTGGCCTGCCATCCACTACTAAAACGCCCGTCACTTGTGCATACGAAATTATACTCAACAAAACCGCTTGCGTCTGTAGCCGGGTCTGCCCTCATTATGGCCCAGTAATCTGTGGCCCCGCCGTAGCGATAGATTCTCAGCGGTTTGCCATCATAGCCGTTTGCATCTGTAATCGGGTCCCATCGGGCCGGGTTAGGCAATGGAGGATCCGTATCCGGCGGCACCCAGGTCTTTGCATAAGCTATAACTGACCAGCCAGTTTCGTTCATATTTTCCGAGTTATCTCTGGCTTCAACCCTGTAGCCGTAGGAAGTATTGGGGTCAAGATTGACATCTATAAATTGAGTGCCGCTCTGCCAGACGATATTGTTGCCGGCCGGGTCACGCGTTATGTTCCAGAAGCCATAGCTTACACCGCTATCATCGTAGGCAACGGTTGATTCCATCATAATCGAGTTTGGTCCGGTTGCAGTAGGCGGCACAGCCCAGGCAGGAGCAGGTGCAGGCGGCGTGTTGTCAATGCCGGCAAAGCGAATAACAGACCATTCGGTCTCATTGCCTATCTCGTCGCGGGCTTTAACTCTATAGCCATATCTATAGCCTGGTACGAGACCTATATCTGTATATGTTCTGCCGGCCTGCCAGCCGCTGTCGCTGCCGCCTTTGTCACGGCCATAGACGCACTCGAAGTAGTACTCAACGTTCCAGCCCCAGAGGTCGAATTCGATTTGCGCAATCATCCTGATTGATGTCAATGTGGCCAAATAAGGCTCAATCTCCCACTCGGCCGGGTCAGGAATCGGCGCTTCAGTATCCGCAACCAGCCAACATTCAGCGAAGGATGCCAGGTCTTTGAGATTCACAAACCTGTCAAACGTAAGGTCTCCACCATTGCACCAGCCATTGAGGTCTGAACAACCGGAATTGAGCCATCTTGAAGCAAGTATCGCAAAGTCTTTGAAGTTGATAATGCCATCATAAATCAGGTCGCAGAACCTGCACGGCTCGACCGTCCTGTAATGGTAGCCCATATCAACCTTGCCGCGCTCAAGTTCTCCATCGGTGCGAGTTGTGTATCCGACTATTTCGCCGATTGGCGTAACGTATCTAATCAATTCCAGATTACCCGCATAGTCGCTGCCTGTATCGACGCACGGGCTATTTTTAGTCTGATATGGGTCACCGACAGCCGTCTGGCTGAGATAGTAATTACCGAACGGCCCGAGCACAAACAGCGGGTCGCTGTCGATGTTCTTGCCCTTGTTAACCCAATCGGTGGGGTTGCTCGGTTCAAGCTTGCAACCCTTGTCAACATAAACGCCCGCCCAGCCGCCTTTAACGTCGCTGTATTTGACGGTAAGGGTTGCAGGTCTTGGGTCATATTCAAAGCCGGTTCCTACCGCGAGCTGTTGGCCTAACAGGGCATAGTTGTTCCAGAAGATGCTGTTATTAACATCGCAAAGGCTTTCATACGAGCAATACAGACCGCCGCCAAAGCCGGTGCGGCCCGTTTGTCCGCCCTCACCCGAGGCAGCATTGCCAACAAACGTGCAGTTCGTGATGACCGGGTATGCAGACCAGTTGACGGAAACTCCGCCGCCGTCCCTGCCCGCTGTGTTGTTGGCTATCAGGCAGTTTTTAATCAGCGGCGAATTTGAGTCTCCAAACAGATACACGCCGCCGCCGGAACCGGTGGCAATATTGTATGTAATATTGCAGTCTCGAATTACGGTATCGGTAGAGAAGCAGTAGATACCGGCGCCGGCACCAAACCTGAATGTGTTGGGGTCGTTAGGATCGACTATTGCATTGGGGTCGGCTGCCGGAGAAGCGATATTACGCTGGACATCGCATCCAACAATCGTGGCCACGCCATCGGTGCAACACAAACCGCCACCGACATAAGAGGAATTAGCGGCGAAATTGCAGTCCACAATATCCAGGGTCGATGCGACTCCATAAATGCCGCCGCCGACAGATGCAGAATTGTTAGCTATGTTGCAGTCAACAAATGTGGCGAAACAATTGCCCATAGCGTTAACATCGTAAAGATTGCTATCGAAGAAGTAACTCAAATAATAGTTGTAAGTATGATAGTAATAATATTCACCATAATCTTCGTAGCCGCTCTTGCTGCCATCGAAGCACACGCCGCCGCCGTAGCCGCTGTATTCGCCATTCTGATAGGTGGTTCGGTTAGCCTGCAGGTTGCAGTTTTCAAGTGTTGATGAAGAACCGGTATCGCAATAGATACCCGCACCATAGCTTGGAATATTGTAGTTTCTTCTCGGCTGCTGCTGGATACCGCTGGGCACGTTGTTACCGCCAACGCCGCTTATGCTGCCCCGCGTGACATTGTTGCTGAACGTGCAATCCGTGAAGGTAGGCGTGGACAGCAGACCAGAATATATGCCGCCGCCGTATGCACTGAACAGTTCTGGGTCAGGCTGGCAGGGGTCGGCGTATGTCAGGCCGCCGTAGCCGCCCATCCCGTATTCTGAGCCGCCGTTACCGCCGTTACCGCCATTGGCGCCGACTGCCCGACAGTTGTTGACAATGCAGTTTATGAACGTCGGGCTTGTTGCCACGTCGCAATATACTCCTGCCCCGGTAGCCCGCCCCGGCACGCCGCCATTGCCGCCGCCGGCCCTGGCGCCACCAACCGCGCCATTGCCGCCGTTACCGGCTGTTGCCACGCAGTTATTGATTATGCAGTTTCTGATGATTGGGCTGCTTCCCCATCTCAGTAAGACCGGCCTGTAGTATTCCCACCAATTCGGGTCGTTAATAATATCGTTCATATCCTCGGGATAGTCGTAGTAATACTCGAAGACATCGCCGATATAAATACCAGCTCCTCCGGCATAACCACCATTGCCGCCGTTTCCGCCGTCCTGGTCGTCGCCACCCTGATTACCGCCGCTGGCATCACCGGCAGTGACAGAGCAGTTCATAATAACACAATTCGATACGATGTGATTACCGATGACGGTAATGGCAGAATTGCTGCTTACAGAGCCGTTACCTGTGAAACCACCCTCTGCCGTATCCAGATACACGTAAGGTAAATTATCACCGCCTTCGATACCACGAGCACCATCACCGTCTGGGCCTGGAGAATCTATCGCGAAAGTATGTGAGTTCATAATCGTAATACCGTTCAGCACACACCTGCCGCCAGGAGCACCAATAAGATGGATGCCGCCCTCGAGCTCGTTGGCGCAATCTATGATTGTGGATAGTATAACATTCGGGTCGTCAGGATTGGTGCCGGTAATTGTGATATTTTTGCCCATTACTGTATAGCCGGTACCGGAGTATCTGCCGCTGTGAAGGACAATCATATCGCCTTCTCTGGCGTCATTTATCGCCTGCTGGAGCCCAAGGTAGGTGTATCGACCATCGGTGGACACGTTCAAAATACGCATGATAGCCGGCTCCAATTCCAAAACAACGACCCTGTTGCCATACATAGTGACGCTGTTGAGCACGCTAACCGAAGAATCATTGTTGGTGCCGGTCCATCTTCGGACACGGTAGTTCGGGTCAGGTATTGCCTTCAAACTCACCAGTTCGCCGGGGGTATAATAGTTGATTTCCGGCGACTGATTAGGCTCAACCGTGCCTTTACCGATAACAATTATCTCCAGCGTGTATTGAACAGGCGGGCCTGTAAAGAACGGATAGTGATAACCCATATCCGCATAGCCAATGTCAAACTGGTTCAATATGCTTGTGGTTATCAGGCCCAAATTATATGTAGTCTGGAGAATCCCGAGGATATATTGCTCGCCGGCATTGACGCAGGGGCTGGTCTGAGGCTGACCGGCCTGCATCTGGCTGAGGTAGAAATCGCCCAGACCTCCGCTTGCCCACAGCGGGTTATCATCTATATTACCATCGCCATCGTCGCCATTCTCGATGCACGAATATGTTGCCTCACAATTATAGAGGTCGTCACCGGCCGAGAATTGGTCGCCCCATACGCCCCACATACCGCCGCTGCGGCCTATGATGCAGTTACTTATCACCGGGTCAGAATCACGGCAGGCGATTCCACCCTTTGGATTGGGATATAGACCGCCGTCACCATAATCCAGACCGTCATTGTATGCGATTGTGCAAAGCGTAATGATCGCATCTGAATCATATAGATACATCGCGCCGCCAATGTCACCTGATATGTTATACGTAATCAAGCAGTTGATAATGGCAGGAGCAGAAGCAGCCTGGCAATATATACCTCCGCCGAACCCGCCTGCATTGTTGTAGGTTATCTCGGTATTGGTGATAACCGGCGAGCCATTGTTGCAATAAATTGCACCGCCATTACCGGTGGCTCTGTTATTAATAATCTTGCAGTCGGTTAT
>Ga0315293_10001689_pt1 | contig 21408 bp, 25 predicted proteins | sample YL17G13_20_MG_FD_203071 | JGI IMG/M metagenome (GOLD analysis project Ga0315293, IMG submission 203071) | Sediment microbial communities from Yellowstone Lake, YNP, Wyoming, USA - YL17G13_20 | ecosystem: Environmental > Aquatic > Freshwater > Lake > Sediment | place: USA: Wyoming | collected... | reverse complement strand
TTGGGGACTCGTTCGTCAACCTGACGAACACGAGTGCCACGTTCCACATCTTCACCAAGGTGCTGGACGGGTCCGAGGGCGGCAACATGGTGGTGACGGCGGCGGTCGCCACCAAGAGCGCGTGGATCGCCTACAACATCACGACCGGGACGCACGACTCGGCCACCGCTCCGGTGTTCTCGACCGTCGCCACCGGCACCAGCACCGCGCCCAACTCGGGGTCGCTGTCGCCCGCTGGCGGGAGCGCGGACTACCTCTGGCTCTCAGCCTTCGGGATGGCGGGCGAGGAAGCCGACGACGATACGTGGTGCAACAGCGCCCCCTCGACACCGGGCACGTTCACCGTCTTGCTCCAGGAGGCGACCGGCACGTCGGGCCTCGCCACCGTCAACTGCGAGGTCGCGTCGGCCCAGTACGCGGCAACTGCCGCGACGGTCGATCCGGGTGCGTTCAACACGGACCAAAGCCTCGCGTGGCGGGCCTACACGGTTGCGATCTATCCAAGGGTCGCGGTCAACTACACCCAGACCGCCGCCGACTCGCTCGCCACCCTCTCCGAAGCCCCGACCCGCGTCAAGGGGATGCCGCGCACCGCCGGTGACGCGCTCTCCACCCTGTCGGAGACAGTCGCCCGGATCGCCGCGAGATTCCGCACCGCAGCGGACGCCTTCCCAAGTGAGGCCTCGGGGTCGGTCACCCCGTCGTGGCCCTTTACGACGGACCCGAATCTGTCCGAGTCCCCGAACTGGAGCGAGCAAGAGTGGCTGTCTACTGGTGGCAACCCGGGCGGCTACATCGTCCTTGCCGCCGACTCGTACTGGGGGGACGGGAACCGCTGGGCGTACCTGACCGGGACGTGGGAGTCGCTGTTCGGCGTGCCATCCGGTTCGACCGTCACGCGGGCGAAACTCCTCGGCGTTGATTACGTACTCTCCGTCGGCGGGGCAGAGAACGGCTCGGGCGGGGGTGTTGACCTCTGCCTGACCGCCAATGGCTCGTCTCTTGCCTCGCTGTGCGGCGACCAAGCCCTGTCAGTGGCGTGGGACTCGGTGGGCGCACAGGCTTGGGCGGACTTTGCCGACCAAGCCAGCAGCGCGACCATCTATCTTCGGTTCCACGCCTATGCGGCCTACGAGGGTGCGGACTCCACCGCTTCCGCGGGTTGGGACAACCTCTCGCTGGAGATCGAGTACACCGGAACGGGCGGCGGACTCTCCGAAGCCGTTGTCGGGGTCAAGGGCGGGGTTACTGCTCACATCAAGACCGCCGCCGATACCGTGGCAACGGTGGCCGATGCCATCGGACGACACGTTGACCCCGTACGTGCCGTAGCAGATGCACTGTCAACACTCGGCGAAGTCCCTTCTCGACTCAAGGGAACGGGACGGACAGTCAACGATACTCTTTCGACCCTGAGCGAAGCGGCCGTCCGATCTGTCGCCTCTAAGGTCCGAACGGCCAGTGACAGTCTGACAACGTTGACCGAAGCCATCACTCGCCATATCGATATCACTCGTGCAGTTCAGGATGTCCTGTCAGCAATCTCGGAGACTGCACTAGGCCGGGAGACCCTGATCAGGGCGGTTGGAGACGCACTAGCGACCGCGAGTGAGTTCGTAGCGCGCGCTGCTGCAGCGAAGGGCCGCTCGACTAACGATGCCCTCAGTTCGGTTGCAGATAGTCTCGCCCGGTCGGTTGCCGCGAAGGTGCGGACAGCAGGGGATGTACTGTCAACGCTAGCCGATAGCGCTCTTCGACACATCGACGTCGCTCGGACGATTAGTGACACTCTCTCGACGTTATCGGAAGCGGTCGTTGGCATCAAGTCGGGCGTCGGTGCTTTCTTTGCAACTGCCGGCGACGCCCTCTCGGCAATCTCGGACGCTACGACTCGTGCCTTTACTGGAAGTCGGACAGCGGCCGACTCCCTATCTGCCCTTACCGAAGCGGCAGCCCGTATCGGGGCTCGATTCCGCACGGTCGCAGACGCTCTAAGCTCGATCGTCGAGTCGATTACGACCGTTCGGTTCTGGCGACGTGGCGTCCCCGACACCCTTTCGAGCTTGTCCGAAGCTGTCGTTCGACTCAGTGTACGGAGTCGGACAGTAACGGACGCCCTCTCGAACATCACGGAGTCCGCCCTACGCGGTACCGTAGTAGCCCGGGTAGTTGCTGACACGTTGTCAACGATTTCAGAGGGGATCGTTGGCGGTAAGATTCTATTCCGAACTACAGTCGACGCTCTCGGATCGTTAGCTGAAACGGTAGCAAGGGCTGCGGGGGCTCGTGCCCGTGCAGCCTCGGACACCCTGTCCAGCATGTCAGAGTCAGTCACTCGGGTCGTTGGGCTCCCGCGTACGGTCCAAGACGCTCTGTCGGGAGTCTCCGAAGCTGTGCAGGGCGGCAAGATTCTGTTCCGTACAGTCGGCGATACGTTCTCGTCCTTGACAGAAGCAGTTGCGCGGGCCAGCGCAGCTCGAGTCCGAACAGTCGGCGATACGCTGAATGCGATGACCGAAGCTCTTACGAGGCACATCGACTACGGACGCCTGGTGGGTGACGCGATCTCTGCCCTCTCCGAAGTGCCTACCCGAGTCAAGGGAACACTACGGACTACGGCAGATACGCTCTCGTCTGTCACAGAGTCCGCCATCAGAGCGCCTCTAGCAATCCTTCGAAGCATTGTTGACACCCTCGCTACGCTAGCCGAGGCTGTCGGTCGAAGCCCCAAAGCGTGGGCTCGGACGACTGCAGACACCTTGGGAACAGTCTCAGAAGTCGTCACCCACGTCACCCAGCGATACGTCGAGCCAGTCATCGGGGCGATCGTCGGACGACTCACGAGTCGACTGACTCGGGGTCGCGTGAGCAGCACACATGACGTCGATGGGACGCTCCGCAGTTCTCACACGAGCGGCAAGACCGTCCCCCGCAACAACACCCGCGGCAAGATCAAGTAGGAGACGACGTGTACGACTTGGAGATGTTCCGCGGGAACAATCGCGTGTTCTCGCTCGCAGTTCAACGAGACGGTCGACCACTCGACATCTCGGGAGCCACATTCCGCTTCCTCGTTCGGAAGTCGGTCGGTGACGCTCCGTCTGCGGCGGTGATCACGAAGACGACGGGAGCAGGGCTGGCGATCTCGGATGCTCCAAACGGCATCGTCGACATCACCTTCGTGCCAAGCGACACCAACCCCCTCTACGCGCCGCAGGTGCTCATCTTCGATATCGAGATGACGCTGAGCGGCGAGATCACGACCCCCGTCCAAGGCACGTTGCTCGTTCAGCGGACGATCACACCCTGACCTGAGTTGACAGCGCTCGTAGCTACCCGCCGTGTCCCCGTGTGTACACCGGTTGTACACGGGGGGACCCTCGACGCTGGGGTCCTTAGGCTACCCCTCCGAGCTAGCGCGATGTACTCCTGCCAATCGCAGCAAGACATCATCCCACGGGAGGGGAAGGTCACGGGCGGTGAGCCCGTCGGGCAAGACATTCGAGCTTGGGTGAGCGACGAACACTGACAGGATCTGATTCGCTCGCTCCGAGGAGAGCGGCAACGCTCCACTCTCGAACATCGAGATGTCCGGCTGCCACAGTCCTATCTCTCGTGCGAGCTCCTCTTGCGACATATCGAGCTTGAGCCGGAGCGCGGTCAAGGTTCGGAGCACTCGACCCCGACGCTTGCGCTTCTTCGTCACTTGATCTCCTCCACCTGGCCCCAGCGACGGCCAGCTTTGAGCTTGACTGGGATAGGGACCACCTGGTCGATCCCGTTGGGGAGGTCTCGTTCCATGCCGTCGTGAATGAGCGGGATGACTGCGTCGAGTAGATCGTCGCGGACCTCGAAGTAGATCGCGTCGTGTACCGGGAAGAGGACGTTCGCCCCCTCCGGCAACGAGTTGTGCAAACGAATGAGAGACGATAGACAGATGTCCGACGCGAAGCCTTGGATCGGCGTGTTGACAGCTTGTCGACCGATGTGTGACTTGAGTCTGTCGCTCACGAACGGGAAGCGACGACGACGCCCTGTCGCCGAACTGACGTACTGCTGACGGAAGCCCAGGTTCTGCTGTCGCTTCATCCACGCTGTCAGCTGCGGGAAGCCAGCAAGGAACTCGTTCAGGAACTTCTCGGCTTGAGGAAGGGTCCAGCGAACGCCCCCGAGCTTCTCTTCGAGGTAGTCCATCTCCCAGCCCTCAGCGAGGCTCAACGCTCCGCGACCGTAGATCACCCCGAAGTCGACGTACTTGGCGAGGTACCGTTCATGCTCCGAGATGTCTTCTTCGCGCTTGTTGAACATCGCGGCAGCGACCGCGCGGTGGATGTCCTTGCCGTCCTTGAACGTCTGGATCATCTTCTCGTCTTCGCTCAGCCAGGCAGCAACGCGAAGCTCTAGCTGCGAGTAGTCGACCTCTAGGAACGTGTAGCCGTCCTCGCTGATGAACGCATCGCGGATCTCCTGGCCCATCAACGTTGGGATGTTCTGGAGGTTGGGGTCGGAGCTGCTGAGACGCCCCGTCGCCGTTCCGGCGAGTCGGATATCGGTTCGCAGTCGACCATCGCTATCGACTCGCGTGAGCATCCCATCGATGTACGTCGCTAGCACCTTCGCCCGCAAGCGATACTCGATGATCTTCTTGATGCCGTCGACGTGAGCGGGGTTCTTCGTTCGACGAACGAGGGAGTCCAACGCTTCCCGCTCTGTCGATCGCCCTCTGCTATCGTCGAGCTGCCACTCGTCGAAGAGAAGCTTGACGACCTGGACGGGCGAGAGGGGGTTGAACCCTTCCCACGCGATCGTCTCGAGCTCGCTGCGAAAGCCTTCGAGACGCTCCGTGTAGTCAGCCTTCATCCCCCGCAGGTACTCGAGGTCGATCTTGACGCCGTAGAGTTCGACTTCAGTGAACGCCATCGAGCCTGGGTAGAGCAAGGTCTCGAGGAGCCCTCTGCCCTCGGGGTATTCGGCCTCTAGTTCTGCAGACAGATCGACGTGGAGCTTCGCCGTGTAGATGCAGTCACGCACCTGGTACTCGTACAGCTTCGACATCGTCTCGTCGTACCACGTCTGGTAGTCGTCGGTCGAGAGCTGAAGACGCTGCTTCTCGAGCGAGGCGTAGAACTGAGGGAAGTCGAACTTGTAGTCGGGCGCATCGTAGTGGATACGGGCGAGGTCCTTGAGGCCGTGAGCCGCGTATCGACCGATCGGTCGTTCGTCGAGCGCGTAGTGAAGTAGCATCGTGTCCTTCACGTGCTTCGGTCGCAACGCTTGCTCGAAGTAGACGTCGAGGAACTGCAGGTCAAACTTCCCGTTCTGAAGAACGAGCGGGTGGTTGTACTCCTGGATGAAGCGAGCTACCTCGGCTTTGGCCGTCAGGTCCCCGTTGAGAACTGCGAGGGGAATGATCACTCCGCGATCTGGGTCGTGCGAACCGAAGCCGATGCTGATGATGTCGTCACTCATCGGGTTGAGACCCATCGTCTCGATATCAAGCGAGAGCTCGTCAGCCCCGTCTGCTAGCTCCTTCAACGCCCCCAAGGCTTCTGGCCCGTCGGTTGCGACCACCCAGGTGTACTCGATGTCCGGGATCGGCGCCGAACGGGAGATCAGCTTCTCGATGTCGTACGCGAAGTCTCGGAACAGGTCGAGGTCGCGAAGGACTGCCGACGGGTGATACGTCGACATCGCCAACGCTCGGGGTGGGAAGCTACCGATCTCGTCCGCCCACTCCACCCACATCGATCGTCCGTGCCACTTCGTGATCGGAAGCCCAGCGGGGGTGCCTAGCACGGCACTCAACGCTACGCCGCCGAGGGCGAGGATCTTCTGGGGAGCGACCATCGGCAGTTCGACCTTGAGCAGTCGGTCGTTACACAACTTGATCGTCGTCGGGGTCGGCGTCTTGTTGCCAGGCGGTCGACACAAGACGGCGTTCGTCCAGTAGACGTCTTCGTCGGGATGAACTCCGAGCTTCGTCAGGACGCTACGAATGAGTCTCCCAGACTCGCCGACGAACGGCTTGCCTTGGGCAACCTCGGTTGCGCCGGGGGCTTCACCGACGATCATCAGACGGTCGGCAGTGCCGAACCCTCGAACGAGGTGCTTGTAGTCGTCGTCGACGTACAGCGGACACTTAGCGCATTCTCCCAGAAGGAGAGGTCGTGCGTCAGTCGTCGCGATGATCATTCGCTAGTTCCCTGAACACGCCGACGTTGTGCCAGGCGAGCTCGATCTGGTCAGGAGTGAGCTCGAGCCCGAAGTAGTCGCCTTGACGACGCTCGTAAGTCGGAACCTCATCGGTCGGGTCTAGAGCGATCCCCCTCAAGGCGTACGTGAACGGCCGGGCGGAGTCGGTCGATCGAATCTGCGGCCAGCGGTGAGCGATCTCCCCGAGAGTCCAGAGATCGTTAGCCCAGCCGAGAAGATGGACCGGGTGACCGAGCGGGATGACCGCCTGCTCGAGGAGCTTCGAGAGACCACCGGGCCACAGGATGTAGTCCTTGCTGATGCCGATCGTCGGCTCCTTGAACAGGCCCGGGTGCTTGTCGGCGAGACGCTCGTATGTCCACAGAATCGACTGAAGGCATGTTCGCCAAGCCCAGGCGTCTTCGCCCTGCGGAACTAGCATGACCGACAGCCCGAGACTCTCGAACAGCTCTCGGTCGACTCCCGCCCAACGCTCGAGGGCTTTCGTGGTTCGACTGACCGTCAACTGCGAGCGAAACAGAACGTCGGGGGCAACAACCTCAGACGCTCCCAACTCGGCAGCGCGAAGCAGCAGAGCTCGGGAGTTCATCCCCCGAACGTTCTCGTGGGCTCCGTTGTCAAGCACCATGAACGCGCCCTGAGCCCCCTGCCCGGTGTAGTGGGCTCGATACTCGGAGCTGTCGACGTGCCCGAGGAGAAGGTGGAAGTCGCCCCTACCGAACTCGTCGAGATGTGCAGCGGGCGGGATCAACGCTGTCTTCACTTGACCTCCACGAGCTTCGTACCCGTTCGTTCCTCGTACAGGCACAGTAGGATCAGCGCATAAGATGCCAGGTCGACCAGGGTGGCGGGAAGAGCTTCCCCCACCATATCGAGCTGCGAGTTGCGAAAGACGTTCTGGGCTCGTTTGTACTTGTCGCCGAGACGCACCGCACAGCCTTCGATCGTGCTGACGCCCCATCCCTCTGCTTCGCGGAAGTTCGCCCACGAGTCAGGCCCCTCGCCGGAGTAGCCTGCGGACTTGGCGATGTGGAGCTCCCGCATGTAGTCGAGCAGCTCGAGATAGCGGGAGTTGCCCTGTACGTCGGGTCGGGTCATCGGGGTCTTCATCCCATCTTCTTCAACGCTAGCAAGTCGACCTTGCCATTCGCTGTTCGAGGGAAGTCGTCGAGCCGGACGATCCGCTTCGGGATCATGTACGACGGCAGTTCGTGACGAAGTCGATCGCGAATCTTCGAGCCGGTCACTTGTCGAACGAACGCCGTCAACGAACCGTCGGGCATCTGAACGACGGCTGCATCGTAAGCCCCCGCCCCTCGGATAGTACGCTCGATCTCTGCCAGCTCCACTCTGTAGCCGTGCACCTTCACTTGTCGATCGATCCTCCCGCAGACTTGGAGTTCGCCGTGCGCAATGTACCCCAGGTCGCCTGTTCGATAGCTTCGTCGGCCATTCTGTACAGCAAACTTGTCACTCTGTGTGCCGAGGTATCCCCACGCGACCTGAGGTCCCATAAGCATAACCTCCCCGGGGTCGTACGGTCTAGTGTCGTCCCCGTGATCAATGACGATGTCGATCGTGGGGTACGGCTTGCCACACGATAGCGGGAGATTGCTGCTCGCCATCTTCGGGGTGACGAGGGTCGACGTGACCGCACAACACGCTTCGGTCGGGCCGTACATGTTGTAGACGAGGGAATCGGGGAAGCGTTCGTACAACGCTCGCACTGTCGAAGGTCGAAGCACCTCGCCGCAGAAGAAGAATCGACGAGGAGGTTGGATCTCGGTGGAAGTGAACCTCGCGAGCGAGAGGCAGTAGTCAGCGAACGTCGGGGTACTCACCCAGTTGTCGACGGGATTGAGCTCGAGGAACTGCTGCAACGCTCCGGGGTTGTCTAGGAGCGATCGAGAGACGGTCACGACCGTTCCCCCGGTTGCCAGACCCACCCACGTGTCCAAGACCGAGAGATCGAAGCTCCACGGAGCGACGTTGAGCCATCGTTCAGCTGACGGGAGATCGTGAACCGTGATCGTCGAGTCGATGAACGCATCGAGCGCTTCTCGAGGCACCATCACCCCCTTGGGGTCGCCGGTCGAGCCACTCGTGAAGATGATGTAGGCTGTTCCCGGCGGCGCGAGATGCTCTTCGAACGTGTGCAGGATACGCTCCTGACGAGCGATCGGGGTCAGCTCGGAGTCGATCGGGACAAACGGGATGTCGGCGATCAACGCAGCAATGAAGCTGACGACCATGTCGGGGCTCTTGTGCCCGATGACAGCTAAGAACGGGTCGTGGAGCTGCTGACTACGCTCCGCAGACTGTTGCCAGAGCTCGCCGTACGAGAGATGCTCGTCGGGGGAGACGATTGCCCGACGTCCCGGCGCGACCATCGCCCAGTACGCAATGCGATCAAGCAAGAGCACTGGCGATCATCCTCGCGATCGTGCTTGGAGTCTGCCAGACTTCCCGCTCGATGGGCTCGGTCCCTAGATCGATTGCCCATCCCTCCTCCGCTGCAACGAGCAAAGTCGTCTTGTCTAGACTGTCGAGCTCGATCTCCCCGTTCTGGAGGTCGGTGTCGGGGGACGCATCGATGTCGAGCTCGCCCTTCAGAGTCGCGATCACCCAGACTAGAACGGTGCGATACGCTTCGAACTCAGACAATTCGAACGAGGCCATCAGCTCCCTCCAGCACCCACGTCTTCAGTCGTTCTGCCCTCGTTGCCAAGGTCATGTCGTGCTTCTTGTAGTTCTCGATGTTGCGATCGTACACCTTCCAGTCGTGCTCCCGATCCGCAAGCTCGATCACGACGTCGTCCTCCGGGAGACGCTCGAGGTAGTCGTCGATGTCGAACGGTGAGTGGCACCACAGCTGAATGTCGCGAAAGCCCCCGGTACGCATCGGGAGGGTGCCGTAGTGCTTGTAGTTGAGCGACCGCAGAAAGCCGTGACCGTCGACCGACCCCATCCGAAGTTGACCGTCGAAGTTCGGGGGCCCGTCTGTCCCGAATCGCGTCTCCGTCCCCCGGTCACGCTCAAGAGCTTCGTAGACCATCCACGGGCTGAGACTCGCGATGACGGTCTCCTCGACCTCCCTTCGACCTTCGAGGATGCCCTGCATCGCGGTTGCGGTGTAGAGACAAGTGCCGAATCGTTGACGACGACGCTCCGGGACGACGGTGACATCGCCTGTGCGATAGACGTGGTCGTACGGCCTTCGCGAACCGATCATCGCGACGCCTACAGGCTCGTCATTGTCGTAGACGGCCCACAGGGTCCCGCGGACATCGTTCCCTGCGATGGCGTCGAGAACGACTGCCTTGTAGACGAAGCCGAGCTCCGGCGCGTGTTGCATGATGTCGCAGATACGCTCGACTTCGGCCTCGGGCGTCACCCCCTTTCGCGGCAGTTTCACAGTGATCACGGAATCTGACTCCTTCGACTACTTGTAGAATCGTGTACAACCGCACTAGAACTCATTAGGACACGAGTTCTCCCTGTGCCTGCTACACTTCATCATCTTTCGTAGAAACTCGTGGGAGAATCGATTCTAGTGCGGTTTCGTCGGGTCCTCGAACTCGGTCGTGCTGTCGAGGTACTCCGTTGGGTCTAGAACGCCGGCGAGGACGAACGCCTCACGACGCTCGTAGCACGTCCCGCACGTCCCGCACTGAACGTCACCCCCCTTGTAACAGCTCCACGTGAGCTCGACCGGCACTCCCAGCTCGATCGCCTGCTTGGCGATATCCGTCTTCGTCATGAACAGATACGGCCCGATGAGTCGAGGGACGCTATCCATCTCGGCGAGCGACCAGGCAGCTCCTTCTCGGAACGTGTCCCCCAACCGCTCCACGAACCCTGGTCGGCAGTCCGGGTAGATGGTGTGATCGCCGGCGTGAGCCCCGAACGCTACGACGTCGGCTCCCTTTGCCATTGCGATGCCGTACGCGATGCTAAGCATGATCGCGTTCCGATTCGGGACGACGGTCTGCTTCATGTTCTCGTCGGCGTAGTGTCCGTCGGGAACTGCCGTGGTCTGATCGACAAGGACGCTAGGCCCGAGGACGGATGCTAGCGGCAACGAGGCCTGAAACTCGAAGTCGTTCGCATAGACCCCGAGCGAGACGATGTGATGCTCAGCGCCGAGAAGCTTGGCGATGTCCGAAGCGACAGCTAGCTCCTTCTTGTGACGCTGCCCGTAGTCGAAGCTCAGCAAGACGAGGTCGTAGCCCTCGTGACGAAGCTCGTACGCGAGGGTAGTGCTGTCGAGACCTCCCGACAGAAGCGAGACTGCTTTCACTCGTTGCCCTCCAACGCTCTGGACATCTGGCGGAGATGCTCCGCTCGTTCGGGGTCGAGCTCGCACGAGATCGACCCCAGCCCGAGAGTGTGTGCTGCTTCCATAACGCTCCCTCGGCCGGCGAACGGGTCCATAACGAGGTCGCCCGCCTTCGCCCACAGGGCGAGGAAGTACTCGATGACGATCGATGGCAACGCTCCGACGTGGCTGTCGGCGTCGTGAGGCATCAGGATGCGAACGACGTCCTTGTAGCGAGCTTCGGCGTCGCCGTTCGTTGCCCGACTGCCCTTGCGAAACGTCCAGACGTCCTGGAACGCGTACTGCGATCGGTGGAAGTCCGCTTCCTGCTTGAGCCACACGAAGTGGCGGAACAGCTGCCACCCGTGGGACATCGCAGAGGAGGCGGTAGCGACCGACTTGCTCCACGGGTGACCCTTGCGGTCGGTCGGCAGCAGGATCAGCACGGCGTCCTTCGCTCGAAGTCCTTCGATGTGCTCGTACTGTTCGTCGAGCCATCGATCGTACTCGTCGAGGGTGCAGTCGGCGTCAACGCTCGGTGTATCGAACACGAAGATATCGACGCCGACGCCGAACGTCCGATAGTAGCTGAACGGGCCTTCGAACACGCGGTGCTTGGTCCCCGAGGATGTCAGCGGGCCTCGGGTCGTGTCTTCGAGTCGGATCGTACTCATCGACGCTCTGCCTCTTCTGCTCGCTTGTCTTCGAGCTTGACAACGAGCATCCAGGCGTAGTTGGCTACGTCAGCTGCAGCACTCCACGCTCCTTCGAGATCGTCGTCGCCGATCGCAATGCGGAGCTTCGAGACTTGTCGATCGAGACGGGTGTTGACGGTCTCGAACGACTTCTCGTGGATCGACGGCTTAGCCATGTTCTTGGGATCGAACATTCGATCCCGCATCAACGCTGTTGCGTGAAGAAGGTACGACGAGAAGTCAGCCGGGCTGGTCATGGGCGATCCCTCAGTGAGAGGTACTCGGTCTTCGTCGTCGGGTCGTGCAAGAAGTCCCCACGGACTGCTGAGGTCGTGACCGGCGTAGGTCGCCGGACGCCACGAACGGCCATGCATGAGTGAATCCCCGTGACGACTACGGCGACGTGGGGCGTAGCCAAGAGACGCTCGATCGTGTCCGCGATCTTCGTCGTGACCGTCTCCTGAAGGAGCGGCTGACGAGCGATCACTTCGGCGATCCGAGGAAGCTTGCTCAGCCCGACTACACGCTCTGCTGGTAAGTACGCGATCGAGATCACGTAGCGAACTGGGAGAAGGTGATGTGGACACATGCCGTGAGCTTCGATGTCGTCGACGATCACCATGCCCTTGTAGTCGGACGGGAAGGTCGCTGCAGCGAACTTCTGGACCTGCTCTTCCTCCTCGCCATCCTGCAGGAAGTGCTCTCGGAGGTACGACGCTAGACGACGAGGCGTCTCAGCGAAGTTCTCATCCGTCATCGAGACGCCGAGGTCCTTGAGCATACAAGCGATGTCGCCTTCCAGCGACTGCAGCAGAAGAGCATCGTCAATGGCGATGACAGCGTCGACGAAGGCTTCGGTCTTATCGACCACGGGAGTTCCCCCAGAGCAGCACGTGTAGCTGCGGCAGAATCGGGACGTCTCCCAGCTTGGCCCCTCGAGCAACGATCGTCTCGTGAATCCACTTGAGACGACCGAGAAGCTCGTCGGAGCCGTCAGGCTTGTGCCAGTCGTTGCATACGCTCAGGTAGAAGGGAACACCCGGCACCCAGTCGCGGAACCACTCCGCCCACTTGATGTCGTCTTCGTCCCAGATGACGACCTTGACGACCACTCGAGGTCCGTTGAGACGCTTCATGAAGGTATCGATCGTCCCGGCGCCGTACTTCTGGAACGTCGACGGCGGCTTCGGTGACACTGTCACCAGGTCGACATCGTTGAGCCACTCCTTCCAGATCGTCCCTTGCGTTTCGACAGCGACCTTGTAGTGATTGTCGTGAAGAGCTTCGACGAGGTCTCCCAACTCGTGTAGCAGGGGGTTGCCCCCGGAGAAGACGACCCAGTCTGGACCGGGCGTTAGTTCGACGAGACTGTTGATGATCTCGTCAACGCTCAGTTTGGGGGCGAGACGAACCTCCTCCGGGAGAACGGCGTGGAGCGAATCACACACCCACCCGTCCGATCGCCAGGTCCCGTCGTCACGCTGACCGCATCGAAAGTCGCAGCCGCCGAACCGAATGAAGTAGCAGGGCATGCCGATGTCCTGACCCTCGCCCTGCAGGGTGGGCCCGAACAGCTCGACGATCGGGAAGCCGCTCACCCCCACACCTCCGCACACGACGTCTGCGTTTCCCAGACGCAGACCCCGACTTGCTCGAGCCCACCCTCGAGGAGTCGATCGAGAATCCAGAGCGCGATACGCTCCGCCGTCGGTGTCTCGAGGACGTCGTTGAGGTACTTGTGGTCGAGCGCTTCGTCGATCGGGACCCAAGCTTCCTTGAGGCGATCGAAGTCGATCACCATCCCTTCGTCGGTCGAGCCGTCGCACGTGCGAATCTCGCCGGTGACGCTCACGTCGACCTGGTAGGTGTGGCCGTGAAGATTGCGACACTTCCCGGCGTGGTTGGGCAGCTGATGAGCTGCGTGGAACTGAAACTGCTTGGTGACGGTCGCTGTGTTCACTCAGCCCTCCAAGGCTCTTGGAAGCCGAAGTTGGGCGTGTAGTCCCACGCTTCGTAGCCGATCTCGTCGTTGTCCTTGATGACGCGACCGAGATGAGTGACCGCATCGATCGCGATGCCGCCACGAGGCTTCTGGTGGGCGATCACCCGAACCCACGCGGGATCGATCGTGTTGGCGACGAGGTGAGCGATCATCGAACTGAGGTCCTCGATGAACGCTCCCTCGTCGCGAAGCGACTGGAAGAACAGCTTGAGGCTCTTGCTCTCGATGCACAGCCCCCGAGGAGCATACTCGATCGTGATCGTCTCGAAGTCTGGCTGGTTGGTGATCGGGCAGAGACTCGTGACCTCGTCCGAGCACATCTTGACGTAACCGACGCTACGAGGCGTCGAGAACGTCTCCAAGCCCGACCTCGTCTCGAGCGGCTTGGGCTTGAGCGATTCGAATTGCCGGTTCGACGGAGCTGTCAACGATTCCCTCCTCTGGAGTCCACTTGGAGACGCTACTGTCACCCCAGCCCCCGTTCACTGCGTCAGGGGGCACCCGTTTGAACACACACGAGTGAGTGTCGCCTGGAGTGTGGATTCGAATGTCCGAGAGCTGGATCGGGTAGTAGCACAACGTGCAGTAGCGACTGAACTTCTCAGCACGGCCGCAACGGGGGCAGATGATATCTGCTGTCCCGTTTGCGACCGCCGCGATGAGCCAAAGGGGACGCTCCCAAGAAGTCAGTCGTTGCCAGACGGGGTCCGCGGAGAGACCCCGTCGTTGGCTACGAAGGCTCACGAGAAGGTGCGCTTCTCCCCCGTCTTCGGAGCGAACGGGCTCTGACGCTTAGCGGCAGTGCCAGCCGAAGGGGCGACCGCGGGGGCAGTCGACGCTCCCTCGAGACCGATCAGCTCCTCGACGCGAGTTCGAAGCGACCCCTGATACGTCTCGTTGCGGCAACGAGCGATGGCCGGCAGACCGACCAGCTGGGGCTCGAGCAGGGTACCGGAGGCATCGTCGATATCAAGCTCGACGTTCGCGTCGGTGAGACCGAAAGACGCGAACACCGCCTGGAGGCGCCAGAGCGCCTTCGGGCTAAGCGAACCGATGAACCACAGGTTGCGATTCGCGAACTCGCCCTCGCTCACCTTGCACGTGAAGTTGAGGTACGGGTGCTCAGAGTTCTCGCTCTGTCGAAGCTCGATCGAGTCGATCACGACCGGGTACTCGCCGGGCGGAAGCGGCTCGTACGACTCTGTCTGCGAGAAGTCGACGGTAAGGCGTGTCATTGATCTCTCACTTCTTGCGTGGTGTCGGGCTGGGATTGATCGTGGGATACTGGAGCATGTCCAGCAACGCTGTCACCGTGGGGTTGTCGATCTCGTTCGGGACCTCCTCGTGGTGAGCCCAACTGCTCCGGACCTTCGTCCGAATGCGGGCGTGATTCTTCAAGAGCAACGTTCGCATGGTGTTGCCATCGTTGTCAGTCGTGAGAGCTAGGTACGCGACGATGCCCATCATGCCCGGGACCTCGTCGGCCAACGCTCCCGCGAGTGCTGGCTTCTTCACCATGCCCTCGCGGGGGTCTAGCTCGTCCTTGGCGAGGGCGGTGAAGAACACGTGCATCGGGAGATCCCGGAACTCGCGTAGGAACCGTCGCATCAGCACCAACGCTTTGCCGTAGTCCCCTTGCTGAAGCAGATCGGGGTCCTTGCGAGTGGGCCCCTCGAGCTTGAGGATGTTCAACAGCGAGAAGACGTGCGTTTCCGAGATGCTGTCGATCCCAACGCTCTTGTAGTCGTGCTTGTCGTTCGCGAGGAAGTCGAACGCCTCGTTGTAGATGTCCCAGCTGGTCACGCGAACGATGTCGACATCTAGACCGACGAGAGACTCGCTCCCACCCTCGAAGTCCAGGATGAGAATCGGCGACGTACGCTCATCGTACTGCGCCGTCCCGAGCAACGTGGTCTTGCCTTGCCCAGGCGGTCCGAACACGAGGCCCTTCATGTGCCTCAGTTCTTCGGGCTTCTGAATGTGTAACGGCACTGCTCCCTCCCTACCAACGCTCTTCGATAGACACTTTGAACTTGGCGCTGATCAACGACTCGTAGTCACCCCCGTCATCCATCGACATGCACACACCGGCGTAGGGGCACCGACCGCATGTCATCGGCGACGGGCTCGGATACGCTTTCTCGGGGTGCTCAACCACGTCGACCATGTCTCGGTACTCGTAGTAGAGATGCCGCTCGTACGACTCGATCTGAGCGAGGTTGCGAGTGACGCTCTCTCGAACGAAGTACCTACTCCATCCTTCCGCTTGCAACGCCGCCAGCACCTCCGCGTACGGTGCCGGGTCTAGATCCCGTTCGTCGAGAGCTTCGAGGTAGAGCCCGAAGGTGGTCTGCTGACCCTTCGCCTTGGATGGCGTGCCGTTCTTCAGGATCTCGGGTGGCTTGGGCGCCTTCTTGACCAGGACGTTGTAGATGATCGACTCGGGAAGCTCACCCGTGAGACGCCAGTAGACGTACGCGTAGCCCGTCAGCTGGTCGTCGAGGTCGAGCTCCCTGCCCATCGACGGTGCTGACGCTGCACTCTTGTGGTCAACGACGACCGTCCCACTTCGAAGACCGAGGCGACGGTTCTCGGGACGTGATCCCAGAAAGTCGAGACGAGCGGTCAGTCGAGGATGCCCAGGCAACGCTCGTCGACTGTGAGGGTGAAGAATGGGCACCCACACTCGTTGCTCGACTGCGACTGGCTCCCAAACGTCCTGCTCTGCTCGATGATACTGGTCGTAGTTGACTAGCATCGTTCGCGTGAGGGCATACGCGTCGAAGTACTCCTGACGAGCCCCCTCCCAGAGGAAGCCGTACGCTTCGGCGACTTCGACTTCAGCTCCGACGTACCACTCGTCATACGCTGCGAGAGCAGCTTCGAGGGGTGATGTGACGGTCTGCGGGCTGTGATACGCCTGCAACGCTGAGTGCAATCCCGTCCCGAACCAGAACGGCATGTACGTAACGACGGGAGTGAGTTTGCGAACGTAGCTGAGGTACCACGCCCGTCGACACTCCCTGAACGAGTACTTCTCCGTGACGGAGAGACTCGGGATGACGAGCTGCTTCATACGCTCCTTTCGTGGCCCGGGAAGGGGTGACGCCGTAGGGGGATTACGACGTCACCATGGTTATGGTACGGGGTAAGCTTAGCGCGAATCAAGGGCGAAGACAACGTGGGGGGATACGTTTGATCGAGCCCAGTAGAGGGCCATCCTCATCGCATCTCTCGTGTGCTTCGTCCCGACGTTCGGGATCGGCGACTTGCCGGTCACCGGCTTCCAATGTCCCGGTCGAACGATATGTGCGTTCGGGAAGGCATCGACTAGCTGACGCTCCGCTTGAGTGAGAAGACGATTGAGCTTGCTGTTCGTCAACGTCAGAACGAACTCCATGATCACTTCGTCGGGCTCCCACGCTTGCATGACTGGGATGAACGACCCGAGGTACGCGTAGTCAACCGTCCCTGACGTGAGCAGAACGAGTGTCGTCCCGTCGATGTCGATAATCGCCCAGCCGGTCGAGAGACCCGGGTCAAGACTCAACAGTCGCACGATGATCTCCCTTAGGGTCTAAGTGGCCCTTGTAGCTTCATGTACAACCGCACAGGCCTCGATGCTCCCACGAGTTCAGCTCGAGCATGGCATAAGTAGCCATCCGCCGGGAACTCACGTGGGAGAATCGATTCTAGTGCGATGTCGAGATGACGACGGAGACGATGCCCCTCGACAAGAGCGACAGACGAGTGAACGCTACGGGAGACAGATCGATCAAGGTCGGCATCCCGTGGCGCGGACCGCAGGCGCACCAGTCGGTGAGACGCACTCGAATGGCGTGCCCGTTCGCTCGGACAGTGACCCACGATCCCCGCCAGTTGCCGTGTCGGAGTCCCGGGCCTGCGGCGGCATCGAGCGGCCCTGGACCCGTCGCGTAGTAGGAGGCCCAGCCGCGTCCTTTGGAGGTGGCGTGCTCCACGATCGCCTTGGGCGGACGCTGCTCGATCAGTCGCGGGTGGCTGGTGATCAGGCTGAGGGCGATGCACGCCTCGACGACGGGGAGCATCAACGCTCCCACCATCGAGCCCGATGGGCGTGACGTCGGGTCATCGATTGGCGACGATCCCAGAAGGCGACACCCCCGACGAGGACGATCGCCCACGCGATGAACGCTACGGTTTCGATCACGATCTCTCCTTCATAGCGACTCTAGCAGACGAACGAGATCAGCGTTCGTCACTTTCGCGATGCTGTGCATCTTGCCCGTCAAGTTGTCTTCAACGAGCTGATCGACAGTGCGAGGGCACTTGAGGGTGATGAGGAGCGGTCTGTGGTCAAGGCCGATCCGTTGGACACGCTGACGACTCTGAATGAAGTCGTCCGCGTTGAACGTCTTGTCGAGGTAGATGACGGTCCGTGCGTTCGTCATCGTCAGCCCGAACTTGCCCACCTGCAACGACAGGATGAGGAGATCGACTTCGCCGTCGACGAACGCCTTCAACGTCAGCTCGTTCGCCGCTTGGTCGCCCCCGAGAGCCAACGAGACCCGAAGCTCCGGGTACGTCTTCTTCAGACGCTCGTACAGCTGAGTGGCACCTGGGCGCCAGTGAGCCCAGACGATAGCTGGGAGCTCGAACGAGCCAGCTTCGAGCATGTCGTCGATCGCATCGTGCTTCGACGACGCTCCGGCGGGTTCGCCGATGTTAGCAAGCGACGATGTCACCTCCTGCATCCGCATCAGCTGAGTGAGCTTGATGTCGGCGGTCACCTCTTCGCCAGACTCGAGCACTGTCAGGAAGTCCTTCTTCAGCTCCTCGTGCGCCTTCTTCTGGGCGGGGGTGAGCTCGCAGACGATCTCTTCGACGAGGTACTCGGGCAGCTCCGGGAGGACGTCTTTCTGATGACGTACGAACATCACGTCACGAAAGTCTCCCTGGATGTCGCGATCCTCCCGAGACGCAATGACGTTCGTGCCCCAGTTGGTCTCCTCGAGCCAGCAGTATCGATTCGTGAAACGCCAGTAGCTACGAAACGCTGTGGGGTCGATCAGATGGAACTGTGCCCAGAGATCGTCGACGTATCGACTCGTTGGCGACCCGGACAACAGCCAGAAGCGCTGAGCCGACGCTCGCAGAAGCTTCATCGCCTGGAAGCGCTTCGTGTCTCGATTCTTGACGAGAATCGACTCGTCGAGGATCACGACGTCCCACTTCATGCGAGTGTAGCCACTCCGACGCACGACGGTGTCGTAGTTCGTCACCGTCCACTGCTCAGCCGGTTCTGAGCCGTAGGCCCGGTTGAGCTGACGACCCGCCCACAGACGAGACTCACGCTCCCAGGTGGCGAGGAGCGCCAGGGGTGAGACAACGAGGACCGTCTCGGCGCCCAACGCCTTCGCCGTGAACATCGACACAGCCGACTTCCCGAGCCCTGGTGACAATGCGAGTAACGCTCCCGGTCGACTGAACGCCGAGCTGTAGAGGAAGGTCGCTGCGTCACGCTGGTACGGGTAGAGCTTCTCCCAGACGGCTTGCTGTTCGACCGACAGGTCGGAGTCGATCGGGTGAGACGGGAAGCCCCACCCTTCGAGTAACTGCTGAGCGGTCTTCGTGACTTCGAGCGATGGCATCATCTCGTGAACGATCTGTGCGTACGACGAGTACGCTGGGAAGTACCAGCACTGGGCCCGCCCATCCCAACGTCCGCCAGCCTCTTTGAGTTCTGGCGCGATACGTCCAGGCTTGACGATGAGCTTCCCCTGAACGAAGTCGATAGTCATCGGTCGGCCTCCTTCGGCTGGGCCTCGCTCCACCTGAACGTCTCGCCGGGGCTGTGGAAGCCGACGAACAGGTGGCCCGGCTCACCGCAACTGAGGCAGGCCATGCGGTAGTCGTGGTGCTCGCCGGGATGCGGGGCCAGCGGGGCGGGGGTGGCGTCACGCCCGGCCTCGATAGCGTTGGCGAACCAGCCGAGCATCGTCCCTTCGTCGGGGTCGTTGCCGAACAGACGCACGAACTCAGACGCCCAGAGGCGAGCGTCCGTCCCCATCACCGCCGCCTCCGGCGTCACGTCCAGCGGGACGGGGGTGGCGGTGAGGCAGTCCCCAACGACGCGCTCGCCGCAATCGGGCCGCTCAGAGTGACGATGGTTGTGCAGGACGCCGCCAATCGAGTGCGGGGCGGGGGTGGCGGCGAGGCGAAGGCAACCGGAGCACCCCCACCTGATGCCAACTTCGGGAAGGCGTGGGAGCAGGAGGCCGCTGCACGCGGCCCGACCGGAGCCGGGCGGGTCCTCTAGGTGGACGACGTACACCGCAACTTCGGGGAGGCGGTCGGTGAGGTTCACGGCGTCTCCTCGGCGGCGGCGAAGGTTGCGGGCTGGTAGGTCCGCTGGTGTCGCGGGTGGATGTCGGGACCGGAGTCCTCGTCGTGCGGGAACGGACAGCACGTCTGCCGTCCCCATTCGCCGCGAACAGAGTCGTCCAGCGGGGCGGGGGCGGGGGCGAGAGTGACGCCAGCGGCGATGAGGTGTTCCGCTCTGGTCAAGCACAGGGCGCAGGTGTCGTCCACGCTGCCCTTGCCCATCTCGTGCGTGATGAACTCGGCGTGCAGCAGCGCGGCGAGGCGGTCCGTGTCAGTCATTCGGGGTCTCCTCCTTCCACCACGCTCGGCTGCGGCAGGGACAGGCGACGTAGGGACGGCCAGCCGTCAGGCCGTGTCGGAGGCCGGGATGCCGGAACAGGCCGCAGATGCGGGTCCGCCAGTTGTCCTGACTCATCGCGTCCACGCCAGCCACGCCACCGCGACGATCAGCGCCGCGACGACGGCGCCCAGCATCCAGACGATGACCATGCCGCTGCGAGGCGGCTCCTGCTCAAACCGCCACGGCGTCACCTCGGCGGCCGTCCAGCTCTCCTCGAGGCGCACCCACTCGGCGTTGCTGACTGGGTCATGTTGAGAGGGATCATCTGCTCTGCTACACATCGCTTCTCCTCCCGTCGTCGAACACGACTGTCAAGACACCGCCCGGGGGAAGTAGCCACGTCCCGAAGAGCGTAGCGAGACACCCCCGTCGATTCGGGGCCCACGACGCTAAGACGAGTCGATAGCCCTGCCACTTGATCATTGCAAGATCGCGATCCGCTGCTCGTCGGGCGTCCTTGAGACGCTTAGCGGGGTAGTTGAGAGTGAGGGTTGCCATCTCATGAGGCCTCCGCCGCGTATTGGCTGAGCACGGTGAACGCTGACTGCTTCTTCCAGGCTGCAGCTCCGAACAAGATGCTCTCGGCGCGAGCCTCGGTCAACTCCAGATACCCGCTACGATACTTCGAGCCGTGATCGACGAACTCCGTCACGGCGTTCATGACGCCCCACACCGTATCGCGAATGCCTTCGAGCGTCGGAGACGTCCTCCACACTTCGTAGATGGCGGCGTACTGAGACCTCTCGATCTGAAGCTCGGTCGCTGACGGGCTAACGGGGAAGATCTTCTGCAGTAGCATCTCACCGACTGCGTCGGTCACTTTCGTCGTCGCCAGCTGACCGACGACTTCCTCGAATCGTCGAAGGTATCGGGTGGAGACGCCGAGGGTCTCTCGGGCTGCCGCTGCCCGATCGTGAAGCGTGCCAGTGTGCTTGAGCTTCCAGGACGCTGCAGCATTGTAGATCGCTGCAGACAGCTGGTTGACGCAGAAGTACCTGACGATCTGGATGCTCGCGGAGTACGGCCGGTAGCCGTCGTGGGCGTTCATGATCAGCAGGAAGGGCTTGACGGTCTGATCTCCCGGCACCTCGAACATCTGAGGCAGCTCGAGGACCACGAAGACGAGGCGTCCGTCCTCCAGCGGGCCCGCGTGTCGAAACTTGGCGGACTCTTCGGTCAGCTCCTGGGTGAACGACAACGCATCGTAGTTCTGGGCGATGTTGTAGCTGGGGGTGACGATTCCCATCACCTCGTGAGTGTCGTCACGGATGTTGAGAACCCGATTCGGGACGGCGCGGTACTTGCGATCCCCCGGCATCTTCTGCCAGACGGGCTCTTGCGAGACGGTCCAGTTCAACCCCGCGAGGTCGAGGACTTCTTCGATCGTCCGGGCTTCACTCACGTCTACGCTGCCCGACACTTCCCACGGCAGAGCACGATCCTCAACCGGTGTCAGAGTGTCAACGTCGAAACTCAT
>Ga0315293_10001686_pt1 | contig 21413 bp, 18 predicted proteins | sample YL17G13_20_MG_FD_203071 | JGI IMG/M metagenome (GOLD analysis project Ga0315293, IMG submission 203071) | Sediment microbial communities from Yellowstone Lake, YNP, Wyoming, USA - YL17G13_20 | ecosystem: Environmental > Aquatic > Freshwater > Lake > Sediment | place: USA: Wyoming | collected... | reverse complement strand
TTCCTGTTCACAGGGCTTGCACCACGAAGCCCAAAAGTTGATCACCACCACCTGGCCGACCAGCTCGGCGGTGTTGTACTCCACGCCGTCGAAGGCCCGCAACGTGAACGGATTCGGCTTGCTGCCAACCCCTGCCGGACCCTGCTGCGTCCGGATCAGCCCGACGCCCACGATCGCCAGCAGGCCAAGCACCGCCACCCAGACCAGGACCGCTCCCCAGCGGGGCCTGGGCGGTGTGGGCTGAGCGGTCTCTCCTTGTCCGACCGTCATCTGCACGAGGCCTTTCTAGGCCAGCGACTTCCGATGTCCTGCCGACTTCAGAAGTCGCTCCAATCTATGCGCCGCGTTTGAGTTCGTCCTCGAGGCGGCGCACATACGGATCGTCGTTCGCAACCTGGGCGGCCGGTGCCGCCGGCGCGGCGGCAGCTGCATGCCGCCAGCTGCGCAGGGCGCGGAACAGCAGAAAGGCCCCCACCAGGAAAGCTGCCGGCGGCAGGACGTACACCAGCCAGTTCAGCCCTTCGGCCGGCGGGGTCGCCAGAACCCGCGCTCCGTACTGCTCGACGAAGTAGTCCTTGATTTGCTTCTCGCTCCAGCCTTCAGACAGCTTGAGCCGGATCGTGTCGCGCCACTGCGCACAGGCCTGTGTGGGGCAGACATCCAGCGGGATGTTCTCACACACTGGACAGTAGAGCTGCTTGGCGACGGCGTTGACCTCATCGTCCGAAGGCGACGGCCCTTGCGCCGCAGCCCTGCCGGCGATCGCCACCAGCGCCGCCGCGGCGAAGCCCAGTCCCAGCAGGAGCAACCCAACCTTGCGCATCGTGCCTCCCTCAGGCGCGGGCGGCGCCGGCGCGCGCCGGAACCCGCCGACGCGCCGACTCCGGGTCACGCTCCGGCCAGGCGGCAACCAGCGTGCCCAGGATGAAGATCAGCCCGCCTCCCCAGACGAAGTTCACCAGCGGGTTGTGATAGACCTTGAAGGTGGCGCCCTGGGTACCGATCGGCTGCCAGTCCACCAGGATGACGTAGAAATCGTCCTCGAGCGTCGAGCGCACACCCGGGATGGTCATCGGCTGCTGGCTGGCATAGAAGTAGTCCCGGCGCGGGTACAGCTCGCCCACGTTGCGGCCATCCTTGTAGACCGTCACGACGGCGCGTGCGACGCTCTTGCCATCGGCCGTGTCGAAGACCGACAGGGCGTCGTAGGTCATCACGTAGCGGCCCAGCGTCAGCTGCTCGCCGCGCGCCAGCGTCCCCTGGGTCTCGGTCTGGTAGATCTCGATGCCGATGATGCCCAGCGCCATGACCACCACGCCCAGGTGGATGATGTACCCGCCGTAGCGGCGCCGATTGCGGCCGGCCAGCCGGCCCAGCGCCACGAGCAGGTGCTCACCATGCAGCTTGCGCCGGGCAAGCACGCCGCGCCAGAACTCGTAGGCCACCACGGCCACGACCAGCCCGACCAGCCAGTAGCCCAGTACGGCCGCCACATTTTGGACTCCGAGCAGCACCACGGCCAGAGGCACAACCAGCGAAATAGCCATCGGCTTCCAGGCCGCCCGCCCCAGGTTGTTCCAGGACGTGCGCCCGTAGACCGACAGCGGCGCCACGCCCATCAGCAGCAGCAGGCCGGCCCACAGTGGGCCGGTCGCCCGCTCGTAGAACACTGGCCCGACGGTCACCTTCTGGCCGGTGAAGATCTCCGAGATCAGTGGGAAGATCACCCCCCAGAAGCAGACGACCAGGATGCCCATGAACAGCAGGTTGTTCAGCGTAAACAGCGCTTCACGCGAGAACATGGAGTCGAGCTGGTTGTCGCCCTTGAGATCCGACCAGCGGCTGATCAGCACCGAAAGCGAGATGACGAAGGTCAGGCCGATGAAGGCGAAGAACATCGGGCCGATGGCGGACTGGGCGAAGGAGTGGACCGAGGACAGAACGCCGGAGCGCGTCAGGAAGGTGCCGAAGATGACCAGCGAGTAGGTCAGGATGATCAGCACCATGTTCCAGTGCTTGAGGATGCCTCGCTTCTCCTGAACGACGACCGAGTGCAGGAACGCCGTTCCGGTAAGCCAGGGCATGAAGGCGGCGATCTCCACCGGATCCCAGCCCCAGTAGCCGCCCCAGCCGAGGACGTCGTAGGCCCAGCGTCCGCCGAGGATCAGCCCCAGCGACAGGAAGAGCCAGGCGACCAGCGTCCAGCGTCGCGTGATCCGGATCCAGCGGTCATCGGTGCGCCGGGTGATCAGGGCTGCCATAGCGAAGGCGAAGGGGATCACAAACGACACGAAGCCCAGGTAGAGCATCGGCGGATGGATCACCATGCCGGGGTGCCGCAGCAGCGGATTCAGCCCGTTGCCATCGGCCGGGAAGAGCGGCACGGCGCCCGCCGGCTGGAACAATGCTTTCAGCTGTTGGCCGTCCACCGTCATCCACAGCCGGGCGAAGGGATTCTCAAAGAACACCACCAGGCTGAGGAAGAAGGCCAGCGTGATCATCGTCACCACGATCACCCACGGCAGAAACTCGCGATCGCGCTCCCAGTTGCGGGCGCTGGCCGCGGTGGCAAACGCAGCCATCAGCCACGACCAGAACAGGAGCGAGCCGGCCTGCCCGCCCCACCAGGACGTGATCTTCAAGTAGAGCGGCATGGCGCTGCTGGTCGTTGAGGCCACGTAAGCGATGTCGTACGCTCCCGACACCAGCAAGCCGATCAGACAGCCCGAGGCGACGCTGAGCAGGGGCCAGGTGAGCAGCATCGCGTGCCGGGCGCTGTCGACCAGCGCCGGTCTGCGGCGCAGCGTTCCGTAGGCTGCCGCCCCCGCACCGTAGAGCGCCACCAGGAACGTCACCACGATCGTGAAGAAGCCTACATTGGCCAGCACGCAATCACCCTCCACACAACACCCGACCCCGGTGCGCAAACCTTCCCAGCGGGGTCGGAGAAACGGGATTGAAGGCTGAGCGACTACAAGATCGAACCGGCGGTCAGGCCCAGCCAGGCCGGCCGGTTCGCGAGATTCGTCCGACGAAGACCTACGCTCCGGAAGACTGGAGCGGAACCTCCTGCTCGTAGCGGGTCGGGCATTTCAGCAGTAGCTCGCTGGCCTCGAAGACGCCATCCTCCCCAATGCGCCCGGTGATGATGGCCTGGGCTTCGTTGCGCAGCAGATCCGGTTTGGGGCCGACGTAGGACACCTGCAGCCGCCGGGCATTCGGGTCGGCGACGGCTTGATGCAGCACCTCGGCCAACCCGCCGGCTTTCTCAATCTCGTTCAGGTCGGCCGGGACGTTGGCTATCGTGAACCGCAACGTCAGGGTCTGCGGATCATACGAGATCGTCTCACCGTCGACGGCGCCGGAGATTTTGAGATCCCGCCCGCGAACGGACTCGCCCTTGACTGCCAGCTCATCGACGGTCAGGTAGTACTGCGCCGCCGCCTGGGTCGAGGAGGCGATCAGGTAGACCACTGCGGCGACGATCAGCAGGCCGCCGAGCAGAAACTTCACACGTCCGCCGGATCGCGCCGGCGCAACAGGGGCATTCGTCATGCGGATCCTCACCTTGTCGATACACCGAGCCACGATCTTGGCTCAAGTGCACCCATTTTATCATGATGATGACGGTAACCGATCCCGGGAACCTATGCCGGTGCCACCGGGCGAGCCTCGGTGGCCGGAGTGTCCCACGCGATCATTAATGCAGAATGAGATGAGGGGAGCATTCCGCTCAGTCCGCATCGACCGCCGGCAAGGATCGGCCGCACCCAGCCCTCGTGCTCCTGACAGACTGCCCCGCGCGCGCCCGCGACCATCTGCAGGGCGGACCCCAAACCGCGCACTGGCGACCGGAAAGTGGCGATCGAATCGCCGAATCCGTCGCTCCCACCTCAAAGGCGCCCTCGAGCCGCCAGGATTGGCGAGACCGGAGGTCGCAGTTCGCCGCTCGCCGTGCCCCTCGCTCGCGCGTGCGGACACGGGTACTGCCTCGTGTCACCGGCGAGGGATTCGTCTCAGCCCGGGATTCAGATGTTCGTTGACGGTTGCCGCGAGCCACGAACAGCCAGCGGTGCCTCGCTTGCGCTCCCTGCCCCTGGCCGAGCTTGATCGGGAAGTTCGGCGAGACCTGGATCCCGGTCAACGCTGCGAGCATGGCGGGCCAGGCTTACTAGCACCGGCCCCTGGGCCAGGACCTACCGTGTCCAGCAGCATCGTGAACGCGGCCCTGACCACTCCCCGCCGGTCTTGGACTCTGCCGCCCCGGCGTCGATCTCAACGGGAGAACCCTGGATCACAAACCCCTCGTCAAGGTCCCGGCCGCCCATCATCATCTCAGGCAGCCTCTTCCTTCACTGCCGTGAACAGGACCCGGGCAACTGGGCTACTGTCCGGAGTGTCCGGAGCTCTCTGCCAGGCGCAGGCTTGTGGGTGGCCCACCTGTGTGGAGGGCGCTCGATGGAACGCGCCGGGTGCCCTACGGTGAAAGCCACGCGCAGGCCCCGGCAGCTATGCCCGGACGTGACGTTCTTCACACTCGGCAAGGATAGGTACCACTCATCAAATCTAGCCTATTTGTCCAGAATGGAGGGGGCGATTAGACCCACGTCGATGGGTCATATGCCCCACTCCGCCTTCTGCCTTGCCTGCAAGCCCCCAGCAGCCTTGGCCTGCTGAAGGGTACTATCCGGCGGGGGGGGGCCTAGCCCGGCTCTGGAGAAGCGATATGCCCAATCTCAAGCCCTCATCGAAGGTTCGGCCCTGGCTGGCCTTTGTCATCGCGCTGGCGACGTTCATGGCGCTCGGGGTGGCATCGGCCAGTTGGACCGCCCCTGCCTCCGCTCAGGACGCGCCCACGCCCACTCCGACGCCGGAAGGCAGGTACGCTGGCGCCGAGTTCTGCTCGACCTGCCACCAGGAGATCCACGGCCAGTGGGAAACCACCCGCCACGCGGCCGCCTTCTCCTCGCCGATCTTCCAGCAGAACTGGTCGGAGCTCGGCAGCCAGTTCACCTGCCTGGAATGCCACGTCACAGGGTATGACGCCGAGAAGGCGTCGTATGCCGCCGAAGGCGTCACCTGCGAGGCGTGCCACGGCCCGTTTCAGATAGGGCACCCCGAGAAGCCGATGCCCATCGAGCCGGATGCTACATTGTGCTCGACCTGCCACAAGACCACCACGGACGAGTGGCGCGCCAGCAAGCACGGCGAGGTCGGCTTGCAGTGCCAGTCGTGCCACAACCCGCACACGCAGAAGCCCAAGGCCGATTCGATCACCGCCCTGTGCACCAACTGCCATCAGGATCGAGGTCAGGGCTTTGCCCACAGCACGCACGCCAACGCCGGACTTGAGTGCAGCAACTGCCACATGTACCGGTCGCCCGACGCCGGCCCTGCGGTCGGCGGACTGGTAGCCACCGGCCACACCTTCTCCGTTGGATCGGAGACATGCATCGGCTGCCACAAGGACACAGTCCATACACGCGACACGATCTTGTCCCTGAGCGGCGATCAACCCGCGGCGCCTGAGGTCGATCCCGAGGCTTTGCAGCAGCAGGTCCAGGAGCAGGAAGCACAGATTCAGACGCTAGAAGCCTCCAGCAGCGTGCGGCTGTATGTCGGCTTGGCGCAGGGCGCCATCGTCGGGTTGATTGTCGGCGGCGTGGCAGCCTGGATCGTCAGCCGCCGGCTGCGGATCGTGGTCGAGGAAGGCGAGGAATGAGCCAGCAGACCCCCGGCAAGAAGCGCAAGCAGAAGGTTAGGCTCGAGCTGACCCGGCGCGACTTTCTGACGCTGGCGGCGACGGCCGCCGGCTCGGCCGTGGCGGCTCAGGCGCTGACGACCGGCCCGCTCTCCCCGTTCTCGTCGTTCAAGCAGTCCCAGCTTGCCGGCGAAGAGATCGGCGGCCACACCACGGGCCGGCATCAGTGGGGCATGGTCATCAACCTCGACACCTGCATCGGCTGCGATTACTGCCAGCGGGCCTGCTCGGCCACCAACGACGTGGCGCCCGAGGTGCCCTGGAACATCGTCCAGGAAGCCGAGAGCGCCAGCGGCCGGCGCTACTTCTTCAGCCGCCCCTGCCTGCACTGCCAGCACGCGCCGTGCGTCGAGGTCTGCCCGGTCCAGGCCACCTACGTCCGCGAGGACGGAGTGGTGATCATGGACTACGACCGCTGCATTGGCTGCCGCTACTGCATGGTCGCCTGCCCCTACGACGCCCGCCGCTTCAACTGGGGCGAGCGCGAGGATGTCAACGCGTTCGTGCCCACCTGGGGCATCGCCGAGGTCGAGCGCCGGCCGCGCGGCGTGGTGGAGAAGTGCACCTTCTGCGTCCACCGCATCGATGCCGGGCTGGCCAACGGGCTGGTGCCGGGCGTCGACCCGGAAGCCACGCCGGCTTGCGTCAACATCTGCCCGGTCGACGCCCGCGTCTTCGGCGACCTGAAGGATCCGGAGAGCCGCGTCGCCAAGCTGATCGAGAACAGCGCCACCTTCCGCCTGCGCGAGGAGTTGGGCACTCGCCCCAGCGTGTACTACATCCCGCCCAAGGAGGGGGTGTAGGCCATGGCCACCTCGACGGCACCCATCTCACGGCGTCTGTCCATCTCCCCGCGCGCGGGCGGCTGGCTGGGCTTTCTCGGCCTGGCCCTCTTGGCCGGCCTCACGGCCGCCATACTGGTCTTCGCTCGCGGCCTGATCCTGACCAACCTGTCGAACGGCGTCCCCTGGGGCTTGTGGATCACAATCGACCTGTCGGCCATCGCTCTGGGCGCAGGCGCGTTCACGCTCTCAGCGGTCGTGTACCTGTTCGGCCTGAAGCGCTTGCAGCCGATTGTCCGCCTGGCCGTGTTCGTCGGCTTCATCGGCTACACCACGGCGCTGCTGACGCTGGTCATGGACATCGGGCGGCCAGACCGCTTCTGGCACCCGTGGGTCTACTGGAACATCCACTCGGTGCTGTGGGAGATCACCTGGTGCATCACGATCTACCTGGCGATCCTGATAGTCGAATTTCTGCCGGTGATCGCCGAGCTCAAGTTCTTTGACCGCTACCCGAAGCTGCGGGCCCTTGCGCATCGCATTCACGGCGCCGCGCCGGTCCTGGCGGTCCTCGGCCTGCTCATCTCGCTGCTGCACCAGTCGTCGCTCGGGGCGACCTACGGCATCCTGCGCTCGCGGCCCATCTGGTTCAAGCCTTCGATGCCGATCATGTTCATCATCTCTGCCGTGGCCGTCGGCCCGGCGGTGACGATGGGCGTGGCCTTCGTCATTGAGTGGATCCGCCGCAAGGCAACCGTGCCGCACGACATCCTGCGCCTCATCGCCCGCGCCAGCGGTCTGGCGCTGCTGCTGTATGCCTACATCAAGTTCTGGGACCTGGCCGCCGTGACCTACTACGGACGCACGCCGGGATCCGATCAGGCTTTCAGCATCCTGCGCAACTTCACCCCGTACGGTTTCGGATTCTGGGTGGGCGAGATCGTCATCGGCATCCTGCTGCCGGTGCTGTTCTTCCTGATGCCGCGCTTCAACCGGCGCCCCGGCTACCTGGTGCTGGGCGCCTTCCTGGCGATGGTCGGCGTGGTCTTCAACCGCTGGAATGTGACCGTCTCCGGGCTGGTCGTGCCGCTGGACTACGCTCCGGGCGTCGACCTGAGCACCGTCCTGGCCAAGCCCTACATCCCGAACCTGACCGAGTGGGCCATCGCCCTGGGCGTGGTGGGCTATGCCCTGACGCTCCTTACGCTCGGCGTACGCTACCTGCCCCTCTTCCGCTCCCCCGAAGAGGGCAAGCACTAGTCTTACGCCCGTGCCGTGGGCCCCGGCTCGGATCACCGGCCGGGGCCCGTTTCCTTTCTCCTCCACCGCTAGCCACGCGCCTGTTACTGCACCCCGCCTGATCAGGCTGCGCCGCCTCTTGTCCCCGAGCCCCATATGTGACATTTGTCACAGTGCCACGTGACATCTATCACGACTTTCCCAATTGCCGTTGATTAGGGTAGGATTAGGATATACTTTGGACACCCCACGCGCCTGGGTTGTTCTACCCATAACCAAGGCGCGCGGCTGTGTCTAGTCGCAGCCCGGGACAGTTGGATCCTGCCAGGCCCTGGGTGAGGATTCCGCCGCTGAATTGCAGGGCATACAGGCGAAGGAAGGATCCGGCCGCTCAGCCGGTGAGGGCCATCGCGGACGGGCCGGGTACCGGCCTCCAGCCGACTATGCGAGCGCTCGCCGGCTTGAGGCTCCCCCTGCCCGATTCCCCGAAAGGAGGCGAGTCGACTGGCAGGCATACCCCGAGCCTTCGATTCGATTGAGTCTGAACTTCAGCTCTCAAGGATTGAGAGGAGAAACGCCCGATGAGAAAGACAACTCTGTTGCTCGGCCTGATCCTGGTCGGAGCAGGGCTGGTCTTGGCGGCGTGCGGCGGTCAGGCTACGCCGGCCGCCACAACGGAAGCGACCGAGGCGCCGGCCATGCCGACGCTGGTCGTGCCGTTCGAGGAGGCCTTCCTGGCCTCCGGCCACGCCGACGCCAAGGCCGAAGCGTTCGTGCACTGGGACGAGGAAGGCACGATGCCCGGTGCCTGCGCCCGCTGCCACGCCAGCGCCGGCTACGTCGACTACCTGACCAACGGCCAGGCCGCTGACGTGACCGCTCCGGCAGGACCGTTCACCTGCGAGACCTGCCACAACGACACGGCCGCGGCCTTGACCTCGGTCACCTTCCCGTCCGGTAAGGTCGTCGAGACCTCCGAGGACGGTGAGGCACGCTGCATGACCTGCCACCAGGGACGCGAGTCCAAGGTCAGCGTCGACAAGCAGATCACCGACTTCAGCGTCACCGACGTCGACGCCGTCGTAGCGCCGATGAAGGATGCCAGCGGGGAGGACGTCCGCTTCGGCTTCCGCAACGTGCACTACTTCGCCGCCGGCGCCACGCTGTACGGCTCGCAGGCCCAGATGGGCTACGAGTACGACGGCAAGCTGTACGATCCCAAGTTCCGCCACGTCTCCGAAGTGGACACCTGCGTGGCCTGCCACGATCAGCACGCCACCACGGTCAAGATCGAGACGTGCAAGGAATGCCACGAGAACGTTGCCAGCGTCGACGACCTCAAGGCCATCCGCATGCAGGGGTCGCTTGTGGACTACAACGGCAACGGTGACGTGACCGAGGGCATCGCCGCCGAGGTGACCGGGCTGCAGGACACGCTCTACAGCTCGATCCAGGCGTATGCCAAGGAAGTGGCCGGCACCGGGCTGGTCTATGACGGCGCGGCCTACCCGTACTGGTTCGCCGACGCCGATGGCGACGGCAAGCCCGATCAGAAGGACGGCAGCAATGTCGCCTTCAGCACCTGGACGGCGCGCCTGCTCAAGGCGGCCTACAACTTCCAGGTGTCGATCAAGGATCCGGGCGCCTTCGCACACAACGGCAAGTACATCATCGAGCTGGTCTACGACTCGATCGAGGACCTGAGCGCCAAGGTCTCGGTGGACATGACCGCCCTGCACCGTGAAGACGCCGGGCACTTCGCCGGCAGCGGTATGCCGTTCCGCGACTGGGACGCCGAGGGTGAGGTTCCGGCCGGCTGCGCCAAGTGCCACTCGGCGGGCGGCCTGCCTCAGTTCATCCACAACGGCGGTACGACAGCCCTGACCAGCACCGGGTCGCTGCTGATCACCGGTGTCGTCGGACAGCCGGTCGCCAACGGCTTCATGTGCACCACCTGCCATGACGTGGCCGCTGGCTTCCCGGCCCGCTACGCCGTCACCACGGTCCCGTTCCCCAGCGGGGCCAAGCTGACCTTCAGCACCGAGAAGGATGCCGATGGCAACCTGATCCCGGTAGACTCGAACCTGTGTATCGAGTGCCACCAGGGGCGCGAGTCCACGGTCTCCCTGGACAAGTACCTGGCGGGCAAGGACCCGAACACGGTCGACGACAAGATCAGCTTCAAGAACGTCCACTACTTCGCCGCCGGCGCCACGCTCTTCGGTGACGCCGCCAAGGGTGCTTACCAGTACGAAGGCCAGACCTACGTGGGCCAGAATACGACGCACCCGCTCAACCAGTGCACCCAGTGCCACGGCACGCATGAGCTCGAGGTCAAGGTCTCAGCCTGCGTCGCCTGCCACCCGGGCGTCGACTCGGTCGAGAAGCTCGAGACCATCCGCTTCGCCAGCTCGACGGCGGACTACGATGGTGACGGCAACGTGACCGAGGGCATCTACGGCGAGATCGACACCATGCGGTCGGCGCTGTACGCCGCCGTCCTGGCCGATGCCAAGAAGAACGGCACCCCGATCGTTTACGATGCCGCAGCCTACCCGTATTACTTCGTCGACAAGGACGAGGACGGGGAGGGCGACGTAAACGACAAGGGCGCTCCGGTGCGCTACAACGCCTGGACGCCCACGCTCCTGCGGGCGGCCTTCAACCTGCAGTACGCCTTCAAGGATCCGGGCGCCTTCGCACACAACCCGAAGTACGTCATGCAGTTCCTGTACGACTCGCTCGCCAGCCTGGACAAGGCGGCGGTCGGCGGGATGACGCGCCCCTAGTCCTGATCGCAGGCGCAAGACTCTGAACGGAAAGACCGGGCACCGAGGTGCCCGGTCTTTCGTTCTGCACCCACCGGCTCCGGCGTGGCGAAGTCCGGTCCCCAGCCTGTCCAACCGGCAGAGCGATCGGCGCCATCCGATTGTGATTTCGGGTATAATCGATGAGGTCTGACCGTTTTCGCCACAGCCGCGCTCCCTGGAGCACCCGGCGGGGCGCCGATCCCACTACCCGATGGAGAATGTCATGGCGCGGTTCCGCGAGTCTCTACGCATCTTCTTCTTTCCCCCGCAAGGCGCCTCGCGCTGGGCGCGGCTCCTGCCGTACGCCACCCTGGGCGTCCTGACCCTGATCGTCCTCATCGCCGGGGTGTATGCCTGGGACTACACCAACTCGCCCGTCTTCTGCGGGACGGTGTGCCACACCATGCCGCCCGAGTACACCGCCTACCTGACCTCGCCGCACGCCCGCGTCGACTGCGTCGACTGCCACATCGGCAAGGGCTTCATCGCCACGCGCATCACGCGCAAGGCCGGCGATGTCCGGCACATTATCGCCACCACGTTCAACACCTATGAGTACCCGATCCGCGCCGGCGAGCTGCGCCCGGCGCGTGAGACGTGCGAGAAGTGCCATTCGCCGCAGAAGTTCTCCGACGACAGCCTGCGCACCATCGCCACCTACGGCGATGACAAGGAGAACTCGCTCACCTACACCTACCTGGTGCTCAAGACCGGCGGCGGCAGCAAGCGCCTCGGCCTAGGCAAGGGCATCCACTGGCATATCGAGAACCAGGTCTACTACATGACGACCGATCCCGAGGAGCAGTCAATCCCCTTCGTGAGGGTCGTCAACGACGACGGCTCGGTTACCGACTACACCGAGCTGGGCAGCTCCATCGATCCGGCTGGCGTGCAGGCCGGCGACCTGAAGGAAATTGACTGCATCACCTGCCACAACCGCATCACCCATCTGGTCTATCAGCCGGAGGACACCATCGACCGGCTGCTCGCCCAGGGACTGATCTCGACCCAGATCCCCGAGATCCGGCGCAAGGCCGTCGAGGCGATGCGCGCCACCTATCCGACGATGGAGGCCGCGGCGCAGGGCATTGCCGGCCTGGCCGACTTCTACCGCACCGCCTTCCCTGCCTTCGCTGAGTCCAACGCGCAGGTGATCCAGCAGGCGATTGACGCCATCCAGACCGCCTACCGCGAGAGCGTGTTCATCGATCAGAAGGTCGATTGGAACGCCCATCCCAACAACATCGGCCACCTGAACTCACCAGGCTGTTTCCGCTGTCACGACGGCAAACACCTGACGCAGAATCAGCAGGCCATCCGGCTGGAGTGCAACCTGTGCCACGCCATCCCGGTCGTCTCGCCCTCGGCTGAATTCGTCAGCAACATCGAGATCAGCCGCGGGCCGGAGCCGCAGTCGCACCTGAACACCAACTGGATCCAGCTCCACCGCGACGCCTTCGACGCCTCGTGCTCGAACTGCCACTCGACGGACAACGCCGGTGGGACCGACAACTCATCGTTCTGCTCCAACAGCGCCTGCCACGGCACGGCCTGGACCTACGCCGGGTTCGATGCTCCTGAACTGCGCACCCTGCTGGCGGCGCAGCTGCCCAAGCCCTCGCTCACGCCGGCAGCCGCGCCGGCCGGGGCCCCACTGACCTACGACGGCGCCATCGGCGCGCTGTTCCAGACGCGCTGCAGCATGTGCCACGGCGCCAACGGCCAGAAGGGCCTGAACGTAACCACCTACGCCAGCCTCATGAAGGGCGGCGTCGACGGACCAGTGATCGTAGCCGGCGATGCGGCCGGCAGCCTCCTGATCCAGGTCCAGACCGCAGCCCAACCTCACTTCAGCCAGCTGACGCCGGATGAGCTCAAGCTGGTCAGCGACTGGATCGGAGCGGGAGCCCCCGAGAAGTAGCTGTCGTTCGCGGGAGTTGCCAACGGCCGGCGGGATCCGCCGGCCGTTGTCGTTTCCTGACGGCTGCACCCCACCGCCCACCCTCCTGAATGACAGCACCCGTGCGGCCGGCGCCTGGTTCTCCGATCGCGCCGCGGGCCGGCCCGTGGCTGCCGCTACATCCCCACGCTGCATGGGGAGGCATACCCATGGACGAATCCTAAACCCGACGTATCGACATTGACCCTCTCGACGCCTAGGATGGAGTTGGAAGGCAAGCCGGTTGGACGATCCGGCAAGGGGAGGGGAGCATGAACACACGATCAACCCTGGCCGTCCTGATCACCCTGGCGCTGGCCGTGCCCTTCACTGCGCTCTCACTCGTCCTTGTGGCACTGATCGGCAAGGCCGGGGAATTCCTGGCCACGCTGCCGCCTTCCACCTGGCCGGGCATTGTGGCGGAGTTTTCGGGGCGTTGGCCCGAGCTGGCCGGCATGGTCGTCGGCCAGGCGGCCATCATGCTGATCCTGCTCCTGGTCCGCCGCTCGGATTCCGCCGCCGACAACGCATAGGCCGTCCGGTCTCTTGCACCGTACGCCACGAACAAGCCCGCGCGCCGTTCCAGGGCGCGCGGGCATCCGTTTCAGTTCGCAATCCGGGCCGACAGCTCGGGCCGTCTGCTTCTGGCCGGGCTTGGTTGTCCCCCGGCGCGCGGTCGAACCTGGGTCGTCTCAGAGAATCGCGCCTGCGCCTCTTCCAGCAAAGCGCGAGGGACGCTCAACCTCCTGAACGACGGCCTCAGGCGCCCTTGGCGCCCTTGCCGCTGCCCAGCGCCGATTGGATGATCACGCCCACCACGAACAGCCCGGCCAGGACGAGCAGGTGCGTCGTCAAGGAGAGGTCGAGCGCACTGGCGACGAGCACGGCACCCGCCAGCGACGACAGCCCGATCAGGGCCCACTCGAACGCCGCGCCGAGCAAGACGGCACCGAGCACGCCTCCAACGACCAGAGCCAGCCAGGCGAACGGCGAGGCCTGGAAGTTAAGCACCGTTGCCAGGCTCACGGCCAGGAACGCGCCCGCCAGGAAGCCGGCCAGTCCAATGGCCAGCTTCTGGACGAACTGCGCCACCAGCGCTCCGAGCACACCGGCCGCCAGCGCCAGCACCAGCGCCAGCCAATCCGGCTGCACGTGGAGCAGGTCGGAGGCTACGACCCAGCCGGCGGCGAAGCCGACGGCGGCGACAAACAGCCAGAACAGCTTGCGGCCGAGGACGATCAGGGCCGCGCCAATAGCCAGTCGAACGATCATCGGTGGCCTCCTTCAGCTCGCGAGCTGGCACCTCTCACGGCTGGATGATGCCCTTGCGGATGGCGTACTTCACCAGCTCGGTGCGCGAGTGCAGGCCGAGCTTGTGCATGATGTTCTCGCGGTGCCGGGCGACGGTCTTGGGGCTGATGCCCAGCGTCTCCGCGATCTCCGCGTTCGCGGCCCCATCGGCCAGATGAGCCAGCACTTCTTGCTCGCGCGCGCTGAGGCCGTCGACGGCATGCGTGGCCCGCGCCTGCTGATCCTGGTCCAGGTAGTCGGTCACCAGCAGGCGCGCCAGCGACGGGTACAGGTAGACCTCGCCCCGGGCCGCCGTGCGGATAGCGGTCAGAAGTTCCTCCGGCGCAGCCCGCTTCGGGACGTAGCCGGTCGCCCCCGCCTCGAGCATGCGAAAGAAGTACTCCTGGTCCTCGTGGATCGTCAGGGCCACGACCACCGTCGCCGGGTTCAGCCGTTTGATCGCTCGCGTGGCGTCGATACCGGATTGGTCGGGGAGGCCGATATCCATCAGCACCATGTCCGGCCGCAGTGCCTCGACGGCCTTCAGCGCCTCCGCGCCGGTGCCGACCTCGCCGGCAATTTCCATGTCGGGTTCACCTTCCAGCAGCATGCGCAACCCGGATCGCACGACGGCATGATCGTCAACCAGCAGCAATCGAGTGCTCATCCTCGTTCCTCGCTCCGGCTTGGTTCGGGAAGACCGCCTCAATCAGCGTCCCACGGCCGGAATCGCTCATGATCTGCACCGTGCCCCCCAGCATGGTGGCCCGCTCCTCCATCCCGAGCAGGCCCCACGCCCCGATCTTGCCCCGCCGAAGGGTGTCGAAACCGACACCATTATCCTCGACCGTCAGTGTGACCGACTCTATGCCATAGTTGAGGCGCACCTTTGCGTGCGTTGCGCCGGCGTGCTTGACGGTGTTGGTCAGTGCCTCTTGGGCCATGCGGAAGAGGGCAGTGTTCACCGCCCCGGTCAGCGGCCGGGGCTCCCCGCTAATCTCTACACTCACCGGCAATTGCGAGCGCGTCTGGACTTCACCCGCGTACCAGCGCAGCGCCGCCGGCAGTCCGAGGTCATCCAGATGCGACGGGCGCAGGTCGGCGATCAGGCGCTGCAGTTCGTTGAGCGAGCGCGTCACCAGGGTCTCCAGCTGCCGCACGTTCTGCACCGCTCGGGACGGGTCGCTGGCCATGGCGCTCTCAATGCCGCGCAGCCCAAGCCCGAGCGCCGTCAGGGCCTGACCCGTCTCGTCGTGCAGCTCGCGGGCGATGCGCTGGCGCTCAGCTTCCTGGGCCCCGACGTTGCGGCGCATCATCTCCAGCCGCAGCGCCTCGCGCACTTCGGCCTCACGCAGCTGCGCCTCCTGCAGCCGGCCGATCTCCGATCTCTGCTCCACCTCGAAGCTGCGCAGGAAGCGCATCACAAAGTACGACGCCATGATGGCCATGCCGGCGCGCAGCAGCTGGACCGGGAATCCGAACAGGCTCTGGAACAGATCCGAGTTGATGATCGTCGACGGCGGCACGACGCTCTGCCGTGGAAACGCCTGGCCCAGCAGCCCGTAGATGGCAAAGGCCAGCGCCGCCATCAGGCAGTCCAGCCCAAATTGACCCAGCCCAGCGCGCTGGAAGGCACGCCGCTGCGCGAGCAACCCGGCGGCCGCCAGCAGCGCCGCCGGCACCGCCAGCATGTAGCGAGTCCACACATCGGCGGCGTCCCAGAATGCCACCGAGACGGTGAGCTTGCCCCACAATACGCCGATCCCCAACGCCCACAGGATCGACAGGGCCAGCGAGTCGAGCCAGCGCAGGCGCGGCTGGGGGCGCGACCGATCGAGGAGCGACGCCCCAAACGTGCTCAGCGAGAGAAAGGACGAGGCCAGGAGGACGATTCGCAGCACCTCCCAGCCGTAGTGGCCCGGGATCGCCCAAGGCAGGATCTCGAGCCGGTCGAACATCTCCAACCACTCGTGCGAGCCGTGGATCAGGCCAAAGGCGGCCAGGGGAGCCAGCGCCACGCGCAGCCGTGGGTCGGAGCCGTGGCCGCGCTCCAGGAGAATGGCCAGCCCCATGCTGAAGAAGGCCAGCCCGTAGAAGAAGAAAATCAGGACGTAGCTGGTCGTATCCATCCGACAACAGTGTAGCACCGGCTCAAGGCGGGAGAAAGCGACAACCGGAGGGACTCAACCCCTGAGGAAATGCACCTCTTGTCCCGTTCAAGCAAGCGGATGGCGAACCTGTGCCAATGAAATGCGCCTCGATCGTCTTTCGCGGGGGCCTGCTGCTCGAGGCCTTCCGAAAGTGATCCGGGCGTGGCGCCTGGACCCAGGCCTCGGCTCGGGAACACCGCCGGGCGAGGGTCAAAACTTCGCATCGGGACCGGCCAGAAGACGAGGCTCCCGCGCCTGGGTTGCGGGAGCCTGACAAAGGTTCGATCGAGGAGCAGCCCTCAGGACCGCAAGCGCGTTCCACACTTGCGGCAGAACGCGTCGGCCACCCCCGCCTGTGCCCCGCACGTATGGCAGAACACGGCGGAGGCATCGAGGGTCGCCGTGTCGGGGACACCGCCGCTCGCGGAACGGTGCCGCATCCGGCCGCCTGCCGCCTCGGCCCGGCGCGAACGTATGAACAACACCACGCCCGCGGCCAGGAGCACAACGCCCAGACCCCCTATGACCCAGGGCGCCCAACCAACCAACGACGTCGACAGGCCGGAGGGCTCGGCGGCGCCAATTGCCGGCGAACCGCTGCCGGTCGAAGGCGGAACCGAATCGACCGTGAGGCCCGCGTCGGACTTGGTATAGCTCACCTGCAGTTGCACCTCCGCCGAACCATCCTGCACCCCGAGGCTGCCGGTGTAGTACGTCAGGCCATTCGACCCGATCCGATTCGAGGCTGGGGTGGGTTCGATCTGCATTGACGACCCACCCGCGGGTTGCTGGATTTCGTACGCCAGCTCGGCCACCGGCCAGCCCGCGGGCCAGGTGAAGCTGAAGCTGCGCGACGCGCCTTCGATGGCGAGGGTGTCGTAATACTCGACCTGCAGGACAGCGCTCTCCGCCTGGATCGACAGGCTGGCCCAGTCACCGCTCGCGGTTTCCCGTTTGTAGTCCGCCAGCATCAGCGCGCCATCCCCGCCCTGCTGCGCCACCGCCGCCGGTTCACCGACCCGCGCCGGGATCGGCAGCACGACGGTCGCCGGGAGTGTCACGCCCTGCGGCAATGTCACCCGGTAGACGACCAGCATCGACCGCTGGTCGTACTCGGGCCACAAGGCAACCTCAACCCGCGCGACGGCGGCGGCCGTCTGGGCCGCGGCCTGGACCGGCGCCAGGATCGCCGCAGTGATCACCGCCAGGAAGAGCAAGCGAGTGAACGAACGCATGGACAACCTCCGTCAGGCGCGCCGATAGTACCAGAGCAGCGCGCCTGCGAACAGTAGGACGACCAGGCCCAACAAGGCCAGGCTCAGCCCGCGCGACAGCGGGCCTTCCGGCGCAGGCGCCGGCGTGGCGATGCCCGTCGCCGGCCGCAGGGTCAAGACATAGGCGCTGACATCGGCCACTTCGGCCGCGTTCAGCGGACCGCCGTTGGCCTGCAGCCAGGCCGGCATGGTCGCTCCCGGAATGCCGTCGCCGACCACCTTCAGGACGTAGGCCAGCGGCTCGTTCCCCGGCCAGCTCTTGGCCAGCTTGCCGCCGATGCCGCCCTGTCCCTGAGCACCGTGGCATACCGTGCAGTTCGCCTGGAAGACCACACTGCCGGACTGCGCGTCACCTGGAATGCCGGGGATCGGTGTCACCGGCGCCGGCTGATACGTCGGCAGCGGCGCCAGCGGCTCGGTGCCGGTGAAGGCGACGAGGATATAGTCCGCCAGATCCTCGATGTCATTCTGGGTGAGCGGGCCACCGTTCTCCTGGCCCCAGGCCGGCATTCGGGTCCCCGGGATTCCCTGGCGGATTGTCTCGATCAGCGCAGCGTTGATGCTGATGCCGGGGAAATCGGTCAGGTTGGCGCCCACGCGCCCTTTTCCGTCCTCGCCATGGCACACGGCGCAGTTCTCGACAAACAGGCGCCCGCCGTGCTCCGGGTCACCACCTTCATGGGCATACGCCGCGCCAACGCTCAGCAGCGCGGCCAGCACGAGGGCGATCCACACCGTCGACCGCAGCCCTGTCCGCATGCTCCGCCTCCATGACCTCCCCGCCGCCCAGTCCACGCAGCAGCGGACGTATTCTATTCACATTTCGGCTCGCACGGCGCGAGGCACACCCCGCCTAGCAAGCAGTCGGCGGGAAAAGGGCGCCGCGTCAGACTCCGCGGCGCCCCATCACAGGTTTCGACCGGCAGCCCCTAGCGCAGACTGAGCATGTAGGCGATCAGGTCCGCCGTATCCTGCGCGCTGAGGCGCTCGGCTAGGTTCTGCGGCATGATGTTGGGTTGGAACCCGTCCACCACGTACGCGTTCGGCAATACCGTCGACTCGAACAGATACTGCTCAGCCGAGGTCGCTTTGCCGGTGTAGCCGGAAGCCTGAAAGCGCGTCTCAGCCCGCGCCCCGATCCCGGGCTCGCCGCCTTCCGCCGGCCACTTCGGCCCAACGGCTGCCAGGACGTGACAGCCCGCGCAACCCAGCACGGCTTCGGCCAGCGTCTTGCCTCGGACGGCATCCCCCGCCGGAAGTGCTAGCGTGATGTCCGCGCCGACGGCCGGGCCTGTCGGCGCCGGGGTAGCGGCACCGCCTCCGGCCAGGGCGCGGTCTTTCCAGTTCAAGACGAAGGCCACCAGCGCATCCACCTGATCGGCACGCAGAGGGCCACCGTACTCGGCTCCCCAGGTCGGCATACGCTGGGGGTAGTTCGTCCCGGCGGAGGGCACCGGCCGTCCGGCGGCAATCACGCCGCGCACGTAGTCCGGAAGCGTGCCGCTGAACCCGACCTTCGCCAGGCGCGAGCCGTCGAACTGGTCGGGGGCGTTGAGCGCCGGAGCCACGCCGCCAATGCCCTGCCCCTGCGGGCCGTGGCATGGACGGCAGCTCTGCTCAAACAGCGACGCGCCGGTTTCGATCTGGCGGGCGTCATACGCCCCGGTGAATTCCAGCATCCGATTCGACTCGCCCAGGCCGACGACGACCAGCACGCCGATCAGGGCCAGAAGGGCCAACAGGCCCAGTGCGATCTGTCCCTTCATGGCCTACGCTCCCTCGCCGTAGTTGCTGTTGCGGTGCAGGTACACCGACTGGCTGAACTCGCCGGCGCTCCCGTTGGCAACGTTGGTCCATGTCACGCGCAGCGTGACCTTCTTCAGGTCGGTCTGCCAGTCCTCGATCACCATCACGCCGGCTACGTTCGTCCGGTCGGCGCTCTGGACGTTGGTCAGCACGTTGTAGAACTCGTGCAGTAGATCCTGGAGCGTAGCGTTGGGCGCGGCCCCCCAGGCGGTCGCCACGTAGGAGCCAAAGGCCAGGTCCTCCCACGGCGCGCTGCGCAGGGGTCCCGGGCGCGTCTGGGGCAGGAGCTCCGCCACCGCCTCCTGATCCGGCGAGGTAGACACAGCGTAGTTCGGCGTGCCCATGAAGGACAGCATCGCCATGGCGGCGACGAACAGCGCCGCCAGCGACAGCCCGATGCGCCGGTCGCCGTAGCGCCGGCTCGGGCCGACCTCAATGTAGGGCAGGACCAGCAGCAGCCCGGTCAGCAAGCCGGGGACAATCAACCCCCAGACGACCTTGTCGCCGATCTTAAGCATGCCCTGCACCCACAGGAAGTACCACGGTGCCGTGGTGTGCAGCGGCGTGATCAGCGGGTTGGCATGCGGCTCAAGTGCCGGGGCATGGTACAGGAAGGCGGCGGCGCCGAAAAGGATCGCCAGCAGGCCCGAGACGTACCACAGCTCGCGGGTCATGATCTGCGGCATGAAGTAGACCCGGCTGTCCATCGGCACGCGCTTGGCCGTGTCTTCGCCCACCTTCTCGGCCTCCGGCGGCAGGCTGTGACCGTGATGGATGACCTTGTAGTAGTGCACGCCAAAGGCAACGATGCCGGCCAACGGCAGCGCCACGACGTGGAGCAGGTAGAAGCGCAACAGCCCGTTGGCGCCGAACTCCGGCGCGCCGCGCACCAGCAGGTTGACGCTGCGTCCGACGACCTCCGGCGGGATGGCTTCCACCATCGAGGCACCGATGGTCACCGCCCACAGGCTGAGCTGGTCCCAGGGCAAGAGGTAGCCGGAGAACGACAGGACCATCGTCACGCCCAGCAGGACGACCCCGGTCGCCCAGGTGAACTGGCGCGGCTTCTTGTACGAGCCGGTGATGAAGGTGCGCAGCATGTGCAGCACCACGACGATGACCATCAGCTCCGCTGCCAGCCGGTGCAGGTCGCGCAGGATCTGGCCGAAGGGCACGTTGCCCAACAGGTTGAGCATGTTCTCGTAGGCCACCAGCGGCGACGGCGTGTAGTAGACCATCAACAAGACGCCGGTCACGATCTCGAACACGCCGAAGAACGTCGACAGCCAGCCGAGCCGGAAGGTCGGGTAGAAGCCGTCGACCATGCGGTGGTAGTAGGTGGGCTTCATGTGCAGCCAGAAGCCCTCGGCGTGCGGCGTCAGGCGCGGGTTGGGGCGGCCGGGGGCGTCGTCGCGCAGCACGCCACGCACGTCGTTCGGGCTGAGCCCGGCAGTAACGCGGGTGACGAGATCGACCCACTTGTCTTTCAGTGCCGGCCGCAAGCCTTTCTGCTTGATCTGATCCAGCACCGGAATGTTTAGACGGAAGATCGCCATGGCCCCCCTCCTAGATCCCGCCGCCCGGCTTGGAGTTCACCGCGCCGGTGACGCGGCGGCCGGTGTCGATGCGCAGCGCCACCGCCTCCGGCGGGATGACCACCGATGACGCCTCCTGGCTGCCCATCACGGGCTCGCTGCGGCTGAGCACGTTGCCAGCGGCATCCAGCACCTCGACGGAGAACACGTCCAGGTTGCGACGGGCAGGCCCGTCGATGCGCGCCCCGGACTTGAGGTACTTGGATCCGTGGCACGGGCATTCGAAGCGGTCGTTGCTCGGCACCCATTTGTACAGGCACCCCAGGTGGACACAGACCTTGTACAGCGCTTTGACGCCCGGCTGGAGCGGGTAGTCCTTGGGCTGGCGCGGATCTTGGAGCGTGCCGTCTCCGACGTTGACCAGCCAGAAGCGGCCATCGGGGAAATCGGACGGCGGGCTATCGGGGACCGGCAGGTTGGCGATCGGCAGCGTGAACACGCCGCCGAACTCGCCCTCGCGGAATCGCGGCAGGGCGTACCACAGCGTAACGCCGCCGGCGCCGGCCAGGAACACGGCCATCGACGCCCCCCACAGGTAGTTCAGGAATTCCCGCCGGCTGAGCGGAACGCCGGCTTCGGCGCCCGGCGCGGTCTGGACGCCTGCGTCAGTCATGCAGCTCCTCCTCCTGTGTTCACCCATGAGGCTGGGCGGGCCCTGACGTGCCTCGCCGACCCGCTCGAGATGAGGCGGGTCATTTGTAGCATACTTCACCGAATATGTCAATTTTGACCTCCCTCCTTCGCGCACATTGTCTACAGACCGCGGC
>Ga0315293_10001685_pt1 | contig 21422 bp, 26 predicted proteins | sample YL17G13_20_MG_FD_203071 | JGI IMG/M metagenome (GOLD analysis project Ga0315293, IMG submission 203071) | Sediment microbial communities from Yellowstone Lake, YNP, Wyoming, USA - YL17G13_20 | ecosystem: Environmental > Aquatic > Freshwater > Lake > Sediment | place: USA: Wyoming | collected... | reverse complement strand
GAGAAGTCCAAAATTACTTCAAAGCCTCATGAATTGATGGCTCCAAAGGTAAGAGGACTTCCGAAGATCAAGATGCCTAAGAAGGCGTCTAAACGAGGAAAGTAATGAGTAAAGTCCCCGTGCAGAAAGGGAGCATCGACCCGAACCCGATGACGATGAAACAACAGTCTCGCGAACAGGTTGTCGCCGAGGCTGTACATAATCAGCGCGAACTTAAGCGCTTTCAGACTCTAGACCTGCACACACCTAGGTCTAGCAAAGGAAAGTGATGTTCTGTTACAAGTAGGCCGTGATGCAATGTTACGGCCTTTTTTAGGGCACCGTGAATGAATGATTTTAATTATATTACTCCTCAAGTCACTGTAAAAATATCTAAGAAAGCTCCTAAAAAACAGAAAAGAAAGGCAATGAATGCACCCTCCAGATACGGAAGTGAAAAAGACTCTAAGAACTCTTGGGACGCACCAATCTCTCTACGATCCAGGCCGTGAGACCGTAGGAGCAATTTACCAAAAGGCTCAGGCCGAAGGCGAAAAGGATGTGCTTGTCGGTGATATGGCTAATGAGTTCACTAAATCGCTGATAGAGGATATCAACGAGGGACTGTGTAAGCCCCGATATAACGATTATCCGTTTTATCTGATCGTTCACGAAAAGAAAGACCTGCAAATGAAATCGTCTATGTTGAGACGAATTATTTATCACCCTTTTAGACCATGGCCTGAGGATGACACAACAGTTTTCTGGAAAAATCCTAAAACTCAAGAAGTTCGCTTCTGTTGGGCGCTGCCTCATTGGTCAGAGATGGATAACATACTTGCTAATCCTACTCATTTTGATCCTGAATTTGTATCGAACATTCAGTCGTGGAAGTCTTTCGACTTGACTTGCTTCGGATTTATCAAGGATAAGGATGAAGAATGCGAATGGGTACCTAATCCTAATTGGAAGGACAAGCCCATTAAGCAGAGTTGATAATGGTGACGTATGTCTATACCTGCAGTCAATCCAATCCTAATGTGGCGTCCTAGCACAGACTCTCTGCAAAACGTCGAGGAATCTAGACGGGACGAGATCGAGGCGGACGAGGCATCCGAGTGCGAGGCATTGCGGTATCGGATGTATATGTGCGGATTGTCAATTGCCTCTTGGGGGCAGAATCGTCCTTCACAATCTCGCTCGCAAGAATCTGTCTTGGAAGAGTTACTTCGCAGTCTCTCAAATTGAGCACGCGCTCGGCGCAGATACGGCAAAGTATGTCGAGTCTATCGGGGCTGTTTTTGCGCGTGTAGAGATACACCGAGTAGCATGGCTCTAGGCACTCGGCGCAGTTGTAAACGTGTCTAAGGGTGTTCAATTAACCTCCCTTATCGGCGCATCATGAAGAGATTTTAGAAAGGATATCTCCTTGCACATCGATTCCAGAGCCAACGGTAAGCTAAAGTCGTCATTGAACGGATCGGGGATAGGCTCGCCTGGATTATTCTTTTGAAACTCCTTTCTGAGCTTCTTATTGACCTCGGCAGATTTTTCGTGATGCAACTTGAAAGTTTTCTCTAGCTCTTCAATCGAATACATAGCGTTTACTTTACCAATTTAGTCCAATGGCTATCTTTTAGCTTCTTCGTGCGAACGTAAGCGCACCTCTCGCAGCAGTAAGACCATTTGTTAGATGATAAGTCTCCTCCGCAATTCTTGCATCTCCTCCTGTTAAATTGTTTAGAGTTAGCAACTTTGTGTTCGTACTGACATTTGTAGCACGTATCTTTTTGCAGGAAGTCAACTTCCTCTCTGTCAAGAAAACATTTAGGACATATCATAAATTGTTTGATTTTAAATATCTCTCCATTAAGGTCAATTTAAGAATGCATAAAGCATTCCTAGGTCGGTGTTAAGTCACCTTAACACGCTCTCACCAAGCAGAAGGAAAGTTATGGAAGAAGCTTCAAACCAAGGCAGCGCTCTCAACGAGCAAATGGTGCCCGCCACACCGGAAGACAATTCCGTTCAGGAATCTGTCCAACAGACGGTTCAAGACACAGCACACACTCCCGAAGTACAACAGGAGAGGAACTGGGTCAAAAACCTCAGACGGGACAGAGACGAAGCAATCAGAAAAGCGAAGATGCAGGAAGAGCTTATCAAGCAATTGATGAGCAATCAGCATTCTCAGACGCAGCAGCAAGCTCCGCAGGAAGACATTCTTCAAGAACTTGAGAGGGAGGAGTACGCTTCCGGTTCCAAGTTAGCTAAGGTGCTCAAAGCTCAAGAGGAGCGGTTTCAAAAGAAACTGCAAGAATTTGAGAGAGGTGCGCAAGAGCAGAAGAAGTCGGAAATCGGTTCCCAGCTACGTCGTGAGTACAGCGATTTTGATAACGTCGTCAACCCTGAAAGCATAGAGATTTTACAAGAAATGTACCCAGGTCGTGCTCAAGCGATCGCGTCTATTTCAGATCCCTATGAGGCAGCCCTTTTGGCTTATGAGAATATCAAATCCAAAGGGATACCTGATCAACTCACGTCTACACGGCGCACGAAGGAAGTGGACAAAAAGCTCGAGCAGAATAAAAAGACGGTGCAATCACCTCAATCTTTTTCCTCTCGACCATTAGCACAAGCCTTTCAAGAGCCAAAGACAAAAGAAGAGAAGTCAGCTGTCTATCAGGAAATGTTAAAGTACGCGGGCATGAGTGGCGGCGGGTATTAACCAAAAGGGTTAAACCATGACCGTTTCAATTAGTTCGCTGCCTCCACAAATTCAGCAGCGTTACAATGCGAAGCTTCTCAGCACGCCAGAGCGGAACTTAGTTCACATGCTCTTCGCGTCTCCTGTGGAACTTCCAGATAACCAAGGGTTCATTGACAGACAGTCTCGTTATGACCGTCTCGATTTGTTCACTACACCTTTGGATGATTCTCAATTGAATCCTCCAAGTCAGCAGTTACATCGTGTTGATGTGGACTGTCGCGTAAGGGTCTACGCAACGTACATAGTTTTAACCAGACAGGTTATCCACTCATTATATCGTGAAGATTTAATGGTAGCGTAAAATCATCACACTCCAATATACTATAACATGAAGTATATAAGGAGTGGAAATGGAAAAGGAAGAGCAAATGGCTTATGCAGCAGGATGTATGGAAGGAGACGGAAGTTTCTTCATTGTGAAGAGGCAATCTCCCAAATGCATTAGGTATGTTGCAGGAGCAAATATCGGCAAAAGCAGTAAGGAATTGATAGCATTTTTTGTAAGTCTTTTTAGTGGAAATATTTCTAACCGAGGTGAGCACTGTAGATGGCAGGTATTCTCGGAAGTGAAGACTAGACCTTTTCTTGAATCGATAGTCCCTTATCTAAGAATGAAAAAAGATAGGGCAGTATTTTTGCTGGAATGGTTTAGATCAGGAATGGCCAATAAACAAGAATCTTATGAAAAAATGAAGGATCTAAATAAGAAGGTATGTAGGGATCTGTGTGTAGATGAACATATCTTCTTTGAAGATGATCCCAAATCATGGGCTTATATAGCAGGTCTAATGGATACCGACGGTTCCTTTATGATTTCTAAACGTATGAAAGGAACAAAAAGTCCTGCGTACACAGCTAAGATTTCATATGGAGAGATAGATTCTCGCCCATGCGCATTCATAAAAAACTGCTTTAAGTATGGGAAAATTGTCATGAAAGATAATGACAACACAAAAGAAGGACGCTTCGTGTGGGAACTTGTAGTGAAAGATCAGATTTGTGCTTTCATTCAAAAAGTTCTTCCATACCTTTTGGTTAAAAAGAGAAATGCCGAGATTGTTCTTAAGTTCTGTGAAAATATGAAGCCAATGACAGAAGGTCATAGATTTGGTATTCCTAAAGGAGAATTGGAATTCCGCGAATCATGTTTTCAAGAACTTAAACCTTTACAGAGAAGATAGCTAAATTGTGACCTGTATAAACCCACTCTGATTGACTTGGAAGGCTAAACCGAAAGGCATGCCGACAGGGCGGAACCCGAGAGGGGCCGTGAGAGACTAAGTGAGAGGGCACCGAAAGGTGATGCGATAGTCCGCTCTAGACGACGAAAGGTCTAGAGGTAGGCAGAAATGACCTACCAGCACGTAAGTGCTTAACAATACGACAATTACGAACGAAGATCCAGTTCTCAATAGCGCAGCAGCTCGTCTAGGACAAGCTTTGCGCGAAACACAAGACGCCTTGGTTCGAGACAATCTCGAGTCAACAGCTTCTGTAATTAACTGCGTAAACGGAACAAACGGAGATCTCCCAACAGAGATGGCCATCGAAGACGTAGATGACATCGTAACCGTGTTGCAAAACAACTCGGGCGAGTACATCACTTCGATTGTTGAAGCAGACCTGAAGTTCGGAACGAGCCCAGTGGGCGATAGCTACGGTTGTATGTTAACAACCCGAATGATCCCCGTGCTTAACGGCATTACGGGATTCGTGCGGAAGTTCCAATACCCTAACATCAGCCAGACTCTGTCTACTGAATGGGGTGGCGTGAACAACGTGCGTTACTTCGTGTCTGAGCAGGGTTCTATTACGCCGAATGCAAGCTTACTTGGTAATGACGTGGCTAACTGCTTCGTTGCTGCTAAAGAGGCTTACAAAGTGGTTAAAATGTCAGACCACTCTAAATCTTCTCTGATTGAGGTGGAAGCCTACGATTATGCGCTAGTCGCGTAATTATGGTGACACTGCGGAAGATGTTTTGATAATATCGTTTGGCAAACACGTAATGTGAGGCCAAATGAGAGTATGTAGAAGATGTAAAGAAGAAAAAAATGATGAACAATTTGGAAAGCTTAAATGTAGTAAGGACGGCATCAATCCAAGATGCCGCAAGTGCTGTATTGATAGCGTCAAGAGATCTAAAAAATCCCCTGAGGCTATTGCTAATAAGGCTAAGTACGTTTCCGAATGGCAAAGACAGAATAGAGAAAAAAGGCTTAAACAAAGCCGTGATTGGTATGAGAGAAATCTTGAAAAGGCTAGAGACATGTCTCTTGAAGCCACTAAAAAATATCTCAGTACTAGACATGGCAAGAACAAAAGAAACCAAAGATCTTCTGATTGGGATAAAAGAAATCCTGAAAAAAGAAAAGCTCATGACAGGGCAATGTATGCGGTCGAAACAGGGAAACTTATTCGTCCTTCTTCATGCTCTAAGTGCCAAAAGGAATGTAAACCTCATGCACATCATGAGGATTATTCCAAAGCTCTTGAAGTCGTTTGGTTGTGTGCTGTCTGTCATTTTTACCTACATCATGAATCAAAACATCACCGTAAGAGAGCAAGCGAGAAGACTCCGAAAGGAGATGCGGTGCGCCAAACCACTGACGAAAGCAGTGGAGATATCCAGAAATGAGATATCCGCCATATTAAAATATGGTCAACAAGTAATAGATAGTTTGTGGCAAAGTGGTGGTAAGGCACGTTTTATTTACATGCCTCCAGGGTTAAGTTTGGCTCTGGATAAATCTCTTTTAATTGACTTGGACACCTACAACTATGCTCAAGCAGCTTAGTCATGGCAACAAGGGGTAAGCAGTGAGCTTGATGCAAATACATGGGTCATTTATACTACCTGTAAACCTATGGAGGTTAGCTATGGTAGAAGAAAGTAAATCATGTACTAAGTGTCTTGTAAACAAACGACCCGATGAATTTAGGAAAGACCCGAAATATAAGTGCGGTTTGTCCGCTCAGTGCATTGAATGCTGTAGACAAAAAGAAAGAGAATATGAAGCGAGAAATAAAGAATCTCGTGTTCAAAGGCATCGTGAATGGAGAGATGAAAACAGAGACTCTATCAACGAAAGAAATAGAGATCGATGGAATTCTGATCCTGAATGGAAGGCAAGAAAAGACAAGTACAAAGGTATGTACAAGGAATGGAGAGCCAAATATGCCAGTAACTACAAAAAGTCTAATAGAGATAAATGCAATGCTAGGACTCAACTTCAATATTGGGTTAATAAAGGCGAAGTAAAAAGACCTGACAAGTGCGAGATGTGTGAATCATCAGAATATAGGATTGAAGCGCATCATTTCGATTATAGCAAACCGCTTGAAGTTCAGTGGTTTTGTCAGAAGTGCCACCTAAGATTACATCGGTTGTTTAAAAAAACTCATGTGCAACCTGATCGACTAACCAAAGAGAACTCCGAGGAGGAGTAAGTGATAGTCAAGACTCATAACGAAAGTATGAGAGGAGCATCCGAAGCGGTGCTCCCGCCATTGGTGATTATGGTCAGTAAGCTTTGGATGGCTGAAAGTAATAGAATGATAACAATGATCCATGCATGCTCCGGCACACTGCCGGCTGTAGTACATACCAGGGTCAGTGTATCACTCAGGACCTCTGGTTACAAAACCTACGATCAACCGGAATTTAAGGAGGAACCATGTTGCCATATCAATTGATAGCCGCAGGTTCATTTACCTCGGATTCCACACAACAGCACCAAGTGGCGCTGAACGACACTCCGGATCTATTCTTTCTGGAGAACCGTACGAACTGGGGCGACGCATCAGCAGTAAACGCGCTGATGTCTCAGTTTAGACGCGGCTTTGCGCAAGGATCTGCAAAGATCACGGATCAAACTGCGGCGACAAACGCGCTTGCTACGGGAGCTTTAGTAACGGCCAATGGATTTACTTTTATTGATACGTCTAAACCTCCTTCATTCGCGGCTCTTGCTACAACGGCTATCACAGGAAACGCGGGGACATTCGTTGTGTCCATGGCGAGCACTGCGGATATCTTTATCGGAGACCACGTTCGGTTGTACGGTACAACAGGAGAGTTGCAAATTGCAGGGTACACCTTCCAAGTGACGGCAGTAACTACAAACGTAAGCATCACTCTTGGCTACATGGCCAGCGGCGGACAAACGTTCGCAGCAGCTGCTACGGCAGGATCTGTCAAAAAGTACATCCCTAACCTGATGTACCCAAGATGGTCTTATATCGCAGGGATTACGAAAGCAGCTCAAGCAGTTGTTTTTTTCACCGCAAAGAATAACTACACACCTGGCGAGATTCTTTCTTTCCGCGTGTCGTCAGCATTCGGCATGGCTGAAATGAACAATGTTTCTGCTCGAGTATTGAGCGTTACTAACAGCGCGACGGTATCTTCAGTCACTCTTGACTTGGATTCGTCAGGCTTTACGACGTTCAACTTCCCTACGAGTGCAATTGCAGCAGCAGGCGTAAGCCCCGCTGTTTGCGTTCCTGCTTCTTCAGGAGTTGTTCCTGATAACGGAAGCGCTACGCAAGCTCAACAGCCTCCTGGTACTAATTTGTTGGATACATTTGATAACAGAAATAAATTTGTTATGCATATGGGTTCTAGTGTAATTACAAATTCAGGGTCAAAGTACGATTGGTATGCGATGAAAGCAGACTATTTTACGGCTGAGTAGTAAGAATTCCGATTGATCGGAAATCCCCTCTCGCAAGGGAGGGGTTTCATTTAGAGAAGAGGTTTTTGTGAAAATTATTGAGATAAGTTCAAAGAAGTTCAACATTCCGTCAGAGTCCGAAAGAGCAAAATCTAAGGCTATGATGGATAAGATGAGAAAAGACGGCGAGAAGATGATCAAAGGGATGTTTGAGTTTGTAGACGCTCAAGGCGGATGGCTAGACTTTAGCTATAGATTCTTTCCCGGCGAGCCCGTACGTATGGTTAAGATCACACACGGAGAGATGGTCACCATTCCGATGATCCTTGCTAAGCATCTTAACAACGTCTATAAGAAAGTCAGACAAGTAGCGGATAATTTGGATACTGGGAAAGGCACAGTGACGAAGATTTCACGTACCAGATTTACCCCTATGGAATATCTCACCGAAGATTTTGATGTGAGAGCGTCATGACTTTTGTTCCTGCTCTTCGATATATTTCAGCGATTACTAATGCTCAGCAAGCAGTCGTAACTTTTACCGAAGAGCACACCTATTCCAATGGCGAGATACTTTCATTTCGTGTATCAAAGCCATATGGAATGGTTGAAATGAACAATTTGCAGGCTAGAGTCCTAGACCACGATTCTTTGTCGGTAACGATGGAGATCGACAGTTTGGGATTCACTGCATTCGTAGACGTGGGGCAATTGGTGCCCGTTCCTGCGATATGCGTACCTGTAGGCTCAGGAATCGTGCCGGGTTTATTCGTTCCTACGGTAAATCTTGAAGATGTATTCGATAACTTACCTCCTAATTAGGCAAAAATATGGCCATAGGCACACTCAACGCAATCCGAGCCAAGTTTCGACGGCTAACAGGCTCAGGCAATGCATTCATTATCCCTGACGTGGCTGATGTCTCCGATCCCAATAGCGTAGGCATCGACGACTACATCAACAGCTTTTATAACTACGACTTCCCGGCTCAATTTCGCTCGCTCAAGCTGAAAGACGTGCTCACCTTCGACACGGTGTTCGGCGTAGACACATACGCATTCGACAGCGAGAAGTTTACGACTATCGAACAGCCCGTCAGATGCATGAAACGAGAGATCGCGCTATTTCAAGATCCATGGAGCTTTTATGCGGTCAATTTTAATTGGCAGTCTCAGACTAATTTTGCTACCGGCAACGGAACTAGCGGTCCTTATGGAGGATTTACAACAGGTCGCCCCATTATTCGTAGTGTTAACAACAATCCGTTGGTTAGCACACAAGTTCCCCCCACTCCTGCTAACCTAAATTACCCTGCTTCCAGAGTGCAAAACGTTCTGATTACAGTGAACCTAGCTAATGGAAACACTCTCAACGTAACGGATGACGGCAATGGCCTTCTCATTGGAGACGTGAGCTCGGTTAACCCTCAAGGGACGATTAACTACGCAACGGGGCAGATTGCAGGGCTTTTCTTCTCTCAAGTAGTTCCCGGAGGCTCCCCCATCCAGATTCAGTACAATCCCGTGCAGCCTTCTATACCCCTGTCCATGCTGTTCTTCCAGAATCAATTCACGCTGCGCCCTGTACCGGATCGCGGATACACCGTAGAAATGATCGCTTATCGCCAGCCTACTCAAGCTCTTGCCAATACTCCGGCGGGACAAGGCACTCCGGAATTATTGGAATGGTGGGAGACCTTGGCATTCGGCGCCTCGAAAAAGCTATTTCAAGACCGTATGGATATGGAAGGCGTAGCTATGATGGATAAGTTTCTTAACGACGCTTACCAACTCAATTACACTCGAACGTATGCTGAGTTGGGAAAAAGACGCGTTCCCACGATATATGCCGACCAGCTTTCAGGATCAGGCGGTGGCTTTGGCGGTACAGGTTTCGGAACAGGATCACAATAGGAAAAACTCATGTCATATGTAACCAATATTCCCGTTTCAGGCCAAACGCTGGGCGGCTCTCGCGACCAGATCCGCACAAACTTTCAGGTTTTGAACACTACCATCGCAGAAAATCACGTAGCGATGAATGCAGCGAATGCCGGTAAGCATGAATTTACGGAGATGGTTGCTCAGGCAGGTGACGATACTACGCAGATTCAGACAGGCATTATCACACACTACGCCCAGCAGGTGGGCGGGATCACAGAATGGTTCTTCCAGCGCGAAGGAACAGGCGATGTAGTAGGGCCGTCATTCCAGATGAGCAAAGGAGATCCTGTGGTTGCTGCGTCAGGACAATCATTTTTACCCGGTGGTATCATTGTTCAATGGGGTCCGTTTAATTGGAATTCTGCTAGTACGACAACGAATAACTTCTTTTCTGCCTTTCCTACTGCTGTATTTAAAGTTTATCTTTCTTTGACAATCTTACCTATTACAAGTGTTATCTGTGTTGCTGGTTTAGCTATTAGCTTATCTCAATTTCAAGTGAATACAAGGATCTCAAGCGGTTCATCTTCCGCGTCGCCGGGTGGAGTGTATTGGGCAATAGGTAATTAATGGCATCACCACTCACTCCTTTCTATATCACGGGATATTCCAAGGGACTCGTCACCAATAAAAAGCCGTTCTTGCTACCCGATCAGGCTTGGCAAGTGATGGAGAATGCCTATTGCTGGCGAGATAGAGTGATGAAGCGCCAAGGTTTGGAATTTGTCGGTAGGTTGAGAAGGGTGCTTACGGCGCAAGCATTGGGCAATACAGACGGAGCCGGGCATTTTACCGGGAACGTAAGAACTATCTTATCTCTTGAGACAACTGCCCAGATTGAACCCGGAAGCGTATCAATCACTATTGGTGCACAGGTATTCACCGATCCCGCAAAAGACGGCGTTCTGGTTGGCGGAGGAGGCGGAACGATTAACTATGCGACAGCCGTTATCGACCTTCAAACTGCACCTGTACTGGCTGCGACTCCTATTGTTGGGGCATTTGCTTATTTCCCGTCTCTGCCGGTCATGGGCATACTAAGAAGAGACATCGCAGCGATAAATGACGAGCAAACCATATGGTTCGATACGGTATACGCTTACATCTACAACGGCACTGACTTCTTAGAGTTTATCCCCGGGACTACTTGGAACGGTACGAATTCAGATTTCTTTTGGGGGTCTAATTATCGTGGAGCTGTTGATTCATCGCGATTATTATTCGTCACCAATTTCGTAAGTAACGCCACCAACCCGATGAGATACACGGATGGTGTTACTTGGACTGATTTCGCTCCTATCGTTGCAGATGCGCCCAATCCTCAGTCTAAGATATTTTCATCTAGAATAATCATTTCCTATTATAGCCGCCTTCTTCTTCTCAATACATGGGAAGGTACAACGGCAGGAGGTCCCGGGGCAGCTGTCAACTTCTTCAATCGATGCAGATTCTCGCAGACTGGAAGCCCCATTGACCCTCTAGCGTATCGCTCTGATATCTTTGGAAGAGGCGGATTCATCGACGCCCCGACAAACGAAGAGATCGTGAGCGCTACATTCATCAAGAATACGCTGGTCGTGCAGTTCGAGCAAACTACATGGCAATTGAGGTACGTCGGTGAATACGGGCTCCCCTTCATTTGGGAGAGAACCTCAGCAGATTTTGGGAGCGAGTCTACTTTCTCAAGCGTCTTGTTCGACAACCACATGCTTTCGGTTGGAGACAAAGCAATCACTGCTTCTAACGCCATTGAGACCACGCGAATCGATTTAGATATACCTGATGTCATCTTCGACTTTAAGAACGCAAATAACGGCGTTAAACGTGTTTTCGGCATCCGCGACTATCAAAGAGAGCTTGTTTTCTGGAATTACCCCGATGCACAGACTCAAGCGGCTCCTGGGCTCTCCCTAGTCTACCCCAATAAGGTTCTTCTCTTTAATTACCGCAACAATACCTTCGCAGTATTAAGGGATTCCATAACAGCGTTTGGAGTTCATCAAAGAACGGATAACGTTACATGGGATTCTTTGACGGTCACTTGGGATGACAACGATGTGTATTGGGACGATGTGGATTCTCAATCCAAATTCCCTCTTATCACTTCCGGAAATCAACAAGGGTTTATCCATTACTACGGATATACGACCCCCGATGAGAAGTCTTTAACCATCTCTGCAATTGACCTGACCGTTTCGCCCATCCTGATCACTTCTTACGACCACAACTTACAGAATGGCGAGACGATCTATCTCGAAGGTACTCGGTTCCTTAGCGGATCGACGCCATCCGACCCCGGCTTGAATGACAAGATCTATAATGTAACGGTGGTGAGCAAAGATACGTTTCAGCTCTTTGAGTGGAATTTTACAACGAAGATATACCAGAACGTGAGTTCCTCTTCTACCGCAACCTATGTAGGAGGAGGAACGATCGCTCTATTCCCCAAGCTTAACCTTGTCTCGAAGGATATCAACATCTTCCAGCAATCCGGGCAGCAGATAAAGCTATCTAGAATAGATTTCTTAATGGAGTCTACGATTGCAGCGGGGATGACCGTAAACCTATACGTAAACACTTCTCCTGCGGTTCAAGGAAACTTCCTTGTTGGCAATAGGAATGCTTCTACGACTCTCCCCCCTGCGTTCTACGTGCCCGAATCAAACTACGCATGGTTTAGCTTTTACGCGACGCTCTCTTGCCAGTTCTTCAATATAAACTTGACGTACGATAACGACTTGATGAATACCTTAGTTACTCACCAACAGAGTTGGACGCTATTGGCAATTCAGTCTTACCTTAAAAAAGGCGGCCGGAACGTTTTCTAAATAACTGAGAGTCAATTAAATATGTCTAGCTCAAGCGATCCTTCCCTCCTTGTCAATCAGCTCCCTATCTCCGTGGAGATGCCCGACGATTTCGACAAATTCCGCGAGGTCATATCGTTACTCTACAAGAGGATTGCGAACTCAACGAATACGAAGACGGGAGGTCTATATACCCTCCAGGAGTTCTACAACTTCAACCAGTACTACGACATCACCAATACGCAATCGTTTCGCAATGCGTCACGAAAGGTGTTTGACCTTGTTTCTCTAAATGGCGCGAACATCCCCGCAGCCGGAGTCGTTTCATTCCCTCACGGTATCGTAGGTCTAAAATACGCAGCGCTAATCTATGCGTCTTGCACAAGCGTAACACCAGATTTCTTCACGGTGGTCTATCCTGATGCTACGATGGATGCCACGAATATCAACTTCACCAACCCGTTGCCCGCTACGGCTCTTTCTTCAGTAATTTTTGTATGTGAGTTCCTTAAAACATGATAGAATTTGATAATAAAAGATTGAGAATTTCTGATTTTCATAGAAAATGCAAAGATAACATTTCTGAATATGAAGTATTTATTACTCACACTAAGCCTAGTGATATTATTGAATTTATAAAAGAGCAAGTAGGTAACAAGTGTCCTTTCATGTTCGTTATGGACGATTTGATCGAATCAGGTCTACTGGATATTTTTCACCATACAAATAATGGTTCATTAGGTAATTATGGCGAAAAAGATCACAAACGAGTTCTTGAAGACATAAGGTGTCATAGTAGAGCAGGAAAGTTCGCACAAGAAATTGTGGTAAATGCTTATATAGAATTTTCACATGTTTTGTCAAACTGTACTTTTGGACTTATTCCAAAAGCTTTTGATCCTGACAGGGAGAGAGTTAAAAACAGATTCATACCATACGAGATGTTTTATGAATTGTGCGGCAGACTCTCCGATCGAGATTGCTTGATAGCGAAACTTTTATATTTTGGGGCTCCAAGTGTGGAATCAACTCTACAGCTTAGGCAATCTTGTATTAATAAAACATATTTTGGGATACATTTTAAATGTGGGGATGTACCTTTCCCAAAGCATTTGATGCGAGATATTTTAAGTTGGATCGATGATAACGGAATAATGATAGATTCATATATATTCAATAATTGTAAACTAGAAAAAGTCAGTCGAGTTCACCTTGATCAAGCCCTTAAAAGGGCATCTAAAGAAATAAATTCTTTACCCGTAAGTGCAGCAACTCTTATCAGGAATCTTACTTCCTAATCTTTTTTAGATCTTGCTTGACCTCTGAAAATATCTCCTAAAACATGATGTAAAAGAGGTCATCATGGCTAGTTGGAAAGATTACGCAGGCGGAGCGCTTGCGGGCGCAGGAACCGGCGCAGGAATAGGTTCTTCATTTGGGTTGCCGGGATTAGCGATCGGTGGCGGCATCGGTGGCCTTGCAGGATTGTTAGCCCCTCTATTTCAAAAAGACGAGGAATACGGTCAGCAAGGAACTCTTTCTCCCGAGCAACAGCAGATGATGTCCCAAATATCCGGCCAAATGGGTCAGATGGGCGGACAAGGTGGAGCTTACGGCCAAGCGAATCAATACCTTCAAGACCTTCTTAATCGAGATCCGGGAGTCTACGATAGATTCGCGGCTCCTTATATGCAGCAATTCCAGCAACAGATACTCCCCCAGCTAGGTGAGCGCTTTGCAGGAATGGGCGGCGGATTAGGTGGAGGCGCCGGAAGTTCATCAGGATTTGCTCAAGCTCTGGGTGGAGCAGGTGCAGACCTTCAATCGCGTCTAGCCGGTCTTTTCTCTAACTTGCAGCAAGGCGCCGCAGGTCAGGCCATGAATCAATACAACTCTCTTGGTCAGCTAGGACTGGGAACGAAAGCCATTCAGCCAACTCATCAGCCGGGCTCTCAAGGTCCACTTGCTGGGCTAATATCGGGGGGCGCCTCAGGACTCGCAGAAAGTCTAGGAAAGTACGGACCGGGGATGTTCGGAAATAATAGGTCTACCGGTACAGATTTCAATACAGGTTTTCTTCAGAACAAGATGGCTGAAGCTGGGGTTATGGATGAATGACGTGAAGGATTTAGTTTTTGTCCATCATGATGACATTGTGATTGGGACCTATATCTTGTCTAAAGGATTCGGGACCACGCATCGAGCCGTGAAAAAACTTGTTACAAAATATCATGATAGGTTTGAAAGAGTCGGGAAACGACGGATTGGAGAACAAATTTTGGTGTCTCAGCCTGGATTTGAAATCCGGGCTAAACAGAAAAAAAAGAGGATTCAAGAACTTGAATTTTTGCTAAATGAAGAACAGGCAATGTATCTTGGCACACTTCTTAGGAATAGCGACACGGTTTTAGACTTCAAGGAAAAGCTAGTTACAGAATTTCGAAGAATGTACAAATTTTTGATGTCTATTCGCAATCAAAAACAGAACGCCGAATGGCTAGAGAAACGAGCTTCAGGAAAGATCGAGCGAAGACTTGAGACCGATGCGATCAAAGAGTTCATCGAATACGCGATATCCCAAGGGTCTAAAAACGCTGCGAAATATTACATGATCATCACGAAGATGCAGAACAGCGCGCTTTTTAATATGGATATGTTGACGATCGAATGCCCAAACATCAGAGATGTAGTAGACGGCCTCAGCCTTGACGCTCTCAAGATGTGCGATGTCATCGTAGCAAAGACTATCCGCGACAAGATGAAAGACAAAATGTTCTACAAGGACATCTTTCAATGTGCTAAGGCAAGAGTAGAGAGCTTTGCAGATTCAATCGGAAAAAGAGATATCGGAATGGAAAACATAAAGAGGATCTCATGAGCATACAACTTCTTCCTCAGCAACAGACTTTAGCCAATACCCTTTCAAATACCCTAGGGCCTGCGCTTCAAAAAGGCATTACTGCGGGAACTGATAGAAGAATGCTTCAACAAGGTCTTTCAGGACTGAAGGATCTTCCTGAAAATGCCACGCCTTTGCAGCTTGCGCAGACCCTTATTAATGCCACGCATGGCATTGAAGGAGCAGAGAATTACGTGCAAACTCTCTTCCCATTGCTTTTGAATGCTCAAAGGATGCAAGCGCTCAATGGACAAGGACAGACGGGGTTAGGACAGGGGCAATCAACTCAAGGACAAGGAAGCTCTCCAGGTCAATTTCAGGGTGCAGGAGGATTCTTAACTTCTCCTAAGACAGAGAATGAAGTTCAAGAATTTGCTCAAAGATATGCGTTAGGAGATCCCAGCAAATACAAGGAAGGTTTAGATATAGCTCGCAATATGAATTCAGGAGCGGTACAAAATCTTGAGTATTTCAGGGGAAGGCTCGGTGATATCGGCATAAAACCTAATGAAATGCCTTATGCGGTTCAGATTGCACAAAAAAGCGACATTAAAGATCCTGAGAAACTTCTTACTCACGTCAAGAGAGAGATGGAAGATATCCGACAAATGGACAACATCGTCATCCCCGGTTTAATGAATCAAGCGATGAGGATTGCTACTTCAGGATTGCTTCCCGGGCCTCCAATGCAAAGCAGACATCAAGCCCAATCAAAATATCAACCTCTAATAGATAGGATGATTGAGAAAGGATATGAGCCTATAGTTCGAGAGAAATTAGCAGCGGCCGAATTTAGTCCTACAGAAATTGAAGAAAGAATTCATCCAGTCACGAAGCAAGTTGCGTCTAATCTTGACTCTATTCCATTGGCATCAAAAGATAAAGAATCAAATATAAATAAAATTGAAGACTTTCTTCTAAGAAATTCTCAAAATCAGTCTTTGTTATCCTTAAGAAGACAGCTTGTTAAGTCGAAGAAATACGATTGGAAAGACATAAATCAAGCATTGCAAAGAGCTATGTCTAAAGGATTGAAGCTATCTACTGATCAGGACAAAGAACTCGCTGAATTTGCACAGCCACCAAGAGATTCTTTGATGGATGTGTGGTTTGGTTCAGGAAGATTGCCTGGTGCATTAAGGGGTGAAAAGTGAATCCTGTTTCTAGTGCTCTTTCCATTGGCTATACAGCAGTTCAGATTCTTAATTTCTTATCTAAGAAAAATCCATCTTTAGCCGGGAAAATAGGAAGAGCCACTTCAGCAGGTTATACAGCCAATCAGATCCTTAATTTCATTAGCAGAGATTTTAAATCACAAGATCTAGAGGGTTTGAGTGAGCAACAAATCCATAAGAAAAGAAGAGAATATGATGCTGAATCTACTAAAGATTTGGCCAAGATAGGTCTTGGGATAGCTGGGACTTTAGCTTCTAGAGGTATGTTCGGAGGTCAGTCGCCTACACAAGCTCCTACGCAACCTTCCCATGTGCCTCCTATACTGGGAACTCCGGCCGACCAAGGCATGGCCCCCCCTATACCTCCTATAGGTCCAGCCCCTATGGCAAACGCTCCCGTTCAACCTCCTGCGATACCTCCTGTAGGTCCCGCTGCGATGGGTGGCATACCTACAGTGACTCCTAATCAGCCCGCGCAAGGTGGTGCACCTTTTTCTCCGCCTCCTATTCCTCCTCAGCATGCTGTCACAACTCCATCATCTGCCATTCTTAAATCCATGGGACTCGATCAGCGAATCGATAACATGATGCAGGCAGGTAATGATGCTAATGCCATTGCTCAGACTTTAGAATCCACGATGGCTCCTCACCAGAAGAAATGGCTAGGCGAGCAGATTAAGTCAGGGCAAGCAAAGCCCATGGCAGATATGGTTCAAGAATATCTTGCTTCGGTTCCTGGTCCGCTTAAGAAAGGAGATCTTGTCTTAGACCCTTCCTCCAATACGATGGGCGACGTAAAAGATATCAAACAGAAGCAGGCTCTTCTAGACTCGGACGGAAAGCTTCACAAGGCTGAAACGGATAACCTCATTAAGTCTCCGTTGCCAAAAAAAGATCTTGCCGAGCTTCACGACGATCTTATCCGTGGAATTGAAGAAGAGACGGGACAGCAAGTGTCACGCAATGTCAACTGGGCAGGATACGATCCTGAAAAAAATATGCTCGCATACCTTCCTCATGACGGACGTCTTTATACTTATGAAGATATGTCTGAAGAAGATACCGATTATCTGACCAAGACTCTTCACCAGAGAAAGACTAGTGGTTCTAACTTCATCGGAGCCTGGGAACAAGGGTCTGAGTCTCCAATCGGAGCCGCAATGTACAAGCTCATCAAGAAGCTGCAAGAAGAACGTGGCGGTAAAGGAAACGAGTATTCAGGAAAGTTTGAAACCATATATAGCGCCTTAGAGCCGGCAATTAAAGCCGCTAAAGCTGCGAAGAGGAAGAAACGATGAGAAGCCCTGAACTTGTGAAGCTGCTTTGGTTCTTGCAGCAATACGGTAAAAACAAGAAGAAAAAGCCTGCTAAAAAAGGCGTGAAATCTTGACGCATTTAATCCTCTCCAAAACACTGAAATTTTAACGAGGTCACTAATGGTAAAACGAATCACAGCTTACGGGGTCGGATCGCCAAAGATTGACCTCGCTCCAGCACCTATAGAAAGCAACGGTATTCCTAATAATGCTAGCAAGAATTTAGCGCTCGGTCAGCTCGTTAAGGACACTACCTCCGGCGACTGGCTTGCTTATAATGGTACAGGGCAAAGCTTTTCGGTTCTGTCACCAGGTGCCGGTGGCGGAGTTAGCACACTTACCGGCGACTCAGGCACGGCGACACCGGCTTTGGGAAATATACAGATAGCCACAGGTACTAACCTAACAAGTACGGCAGCAGGATCTACAGTCACGATTACACTAGATGCAGACGTGGCTACCGTTTTTTCTGGTAATTCCGGAAGCACGAACCCAGTTGGAAACGTGATAAGTTTAATCGGTCAAGGATCAGTCCTCACCGGGGCGGGCACACCTGCGGGAACAGTAAACATCAGGGGCGACGGTCTTACATCCGTAATCACCGGTTCAGGAACGGCAATCATGCCGGTTTTCCCAAACCCGACTGCCAACCAGATGACCTTTACGGGCGCAGGGGGAATCTCAACCTCAGCCGTAGGATCTACGATCACTTTTACCGGATCGGGTTCCGGATCTGGTCCATGGGTAAATATCTCAGGACCAGGAGCTCTTGCACCTGCGACTAGTTACTACTTTAAGGGAAACTCTACAGCTGTAACCATGCCGACTGACGGAGCTTCAAATTTTGGAGAAATAATAGAAATCTTCGTGTCTCCTAATTCTACCGGGCCTCTTATATTGAACATTTCAACGGTAGGTCAAAGATTTTACGGATTATCTATACCGGCTCCCGCAGGAAAAACAAGCCTCACGATGTCGGTTGGATCATCAATAAGAGTAGTGTTTTTCCAAGCGATATTAGAGTCAACAACCGGATGGGCAATCTTATCAGCAACTGGAACAATTAGCTTTACTTAAGGAATTATATGGCAACATTTTACGCAAACGCTACAAATAACTTTGGTGCGACTAATTATCTTGTTGGGACGATTGCAAACGGAGCACCCTACCAAACGATTCAGGACGCAATAGATGCGGCAGTAACCACACTTCCCGCAGTCATGGTGATTCAGCCCGGAACGTATACCGAATCGATTTCCTGGCCAGCAGGATTGAGCGTATCTTCTTCTTCCTCGGCATTGACTACCTTGCAAGTCTCAATCGTAGGTAATCAGACTTTTACCGCGACTGGCGAGTTGTCTTTCGAAAGCATTCTGTTTACGGCTCTCGCAGGCGACACATGGACTTGCGGTGATGCAGGTGCAGGAACTGCAAGTTTAGACTTACAAAATTGCGTCTTGATTTCTAACGCTGGCCTTTGCATTTTGTCTGCTTCGGCAGCGGGTACTTCTAATGTGACGACAAGAAGCACCACGTGCCTTTCTTTGGCAGCCGATTGCGCTGACGTCGCTAATGGAACTCTTAGAATGGGGTTGTCCGAATTTATCTCGACAGCAGCAGCAGGAAGTGGTTTAACTGTAGGACTGAGCGCTCTTTGCACTGCAACGGTGTGTCAATTCTCAGGTGGCGCAACGGGATCAGGAGTTCTAATTACCGGTGCAGCATCTCAGTTTTCTGGCACTCTTAATAGCATTTCAGGACAACAGGGCATTCGATTTACAGCAGCAGGGCAAGCTACCTCAATTCGAGATAGCTTCGCTACAACTGATCCGTTCTTTATTAATACATCGGGTGCTTTTGGTACGCTGAGTATCGGCTTACCGCTTTTTTTAATCGGTTCAACATCCGTTGATCCTGCGATCACCACAACAATAATCCCTACTTTCCCAGCAACTGCGGCTGCATTCCCATGGACAAACATTATTGCGAACCAAACTCTAGCCGTAAACAACGGTTACTTTGCAAGCGCAGGTGCTTTGTCTCTGCTTCTTCCTGCGGTGTCTGCGGTTGGGGATGTTATCGAAGTATCGCTACCAACTGGCGGAACCTCTTGGATCATCACTCAGGGCGCAGGACAAGAAATTAGAGCTGGTATCGTTACAACAACTGCGGGTGCAGGTGGATCATTAAGCTCAACAGCTCTCGGTGACTCGGTTCGTCTCGTTTGCCAGACGGCTAACTTAGCCTGGGAAGCTCAATCATCATTTGGCTCATTAACGGCGGTTTAAAAGAAATATATGAGAAAAAACACATCGGTGAATCTTGACATTACGACGCCAGCAACGGGTTATACGATCAAAGGTGGAACCACAACTCCATTAGCACTGACGCTTGCAGGGACAGGAGACCTAACCATGCAATCATCATTCAAAAGATCAAGCACGCTAAGCTTTTAAGGATCAAAAATGGTAAAAAATACATCGGTAAATTTAGATGTACAGGGCATACGGATGGCAACGTTTCGATTGTTACTACAACCCGAACATATGTCGGAAATATCTGTGGACCCAACGCAATCCGAAGCGTCAACAATGAGGCACAATTGAGGCATTTTGTAATGGCCGACATGACAGCTGGAGACACTGCGAAATGTTCTATTGTTTTAAACAACGGCACACAGGTTGCTGATCTGCTTGGAGGCGGATCAATGTTCACATTTTTTCAAGGTTATTTAATTTTTTAGGAATCTATGGCAAAGACAATATCGAATGGAACTTCCAGAATTTGAATAAGCACCGACAGCCCAACGGTCTCAGAAGAATTAGTAGTTATACCATAAGGATTATATGACAAGAACAAATTCAGTAAACTTTTCCGGTCTCGAAAAATACGTCGTCGACCAACAACATCCTGACGCACCTTTTGCGACAGTACAGGAAGCGGTAAACGCAGCAGCAGCGACAGCGCTCCCCAGTGTGGTTTACATTTTGCCAGGCGTATATGTTGAAGATGTTACATTGCCTTCCGTAGTGAGCCTCTGCGCTCTTGGCACATCAGGTCAATCCGAATTAGTAAAAATCACTGGACGATGCCTAATAGACAGCACAGCGAGTGCTTTCAACACGACAATTTCAGGGATTACATTCCAAACAACTGCTCCCTTTCCAGCAATGGATATTCAGGGCGCAAACCCGGTATCCGTGCAATTCGAAGGTTGCGCATTTCGAGGAACACTCAACACCGCCGTAAGTATCGCTTCAACGGGTTCTTCAGATTTCCGAGGATGCAAATTTACCGCGTCAGCCGGACAAAAGATTTGGGATTACACGTCGGATGCAGTGACCAATTGCTTTGATTGCTCTTTTGTCTCCACAGACACACCTTCAACCGTTAACTCGGCATCAGCAAGGCTGAACATCTTTAATGCGGTAACTTGGGTTGACTCGTTTAATGTAACAGTGGGTATCGTAGCCCTTAAATCATCTCTGCTTGATCCTATCGCTACACTTCCCGTCTACACTTTTCTTGGGGTAGGTTTCGGGGTAATTGTCGATTCAGTCGTAAACACTCTTTCTTCTACCTCGGGATTTGTCGCGGATGGAGCGGGATTCTTCGTTTACTCCGGACTCAGAATGCCGGGCCCATCTAACTTCAACTACGTCCCTGTAGACCCTTTATCAACTAAAATTTATCTAAAGAATTTGGATTTGTACTTCAATCCGCAAGTGCAAAATACCTCGACTAGCATGCAGGCTTACAATAGCTATATTGTTACAAGCGGTACGCCCTCTTTTGCGCTCCCAACAGGCGGATCAGTTTCAGCTGGAACACAGCTAAAAATATCTATGTACGGCGGT